>Ga0164313_10000305_pt1 | contig 37661 bp, 25 predicted proteins | sample GuaBasSedimGuay4_FD_113735 | JGI IMG/M metagenome (GOLD analysis project Ga0164313, IMG submission 113735) | Subseafloor sediment microbial communities from Guaymas Basin, Gulf of California, Mexico - Guay4, Core 4569-4, 0-3 cm | ecosystem: Environmental > Aquatic > Marine > Hydrothermal vents...
AACGCGCGCGCGTTGGCCACGGCTGAGGCCTGGACCACCACCGGCTGGGTGGACATCTCGCGCGGGCTGCAGGCCGCCGCCGCGCTCGAGATGGTCGAGCTGCTGCGCGGCAACCCGGCGCTCGACCTGCTCTGCTACACGCAGTGGCAGGCGGTGAGCAATGAGAGCTCAGCGGGCCTGCTGACACCCTGGGGACAGCGCCGCCCGGCCCTGGACGCCGTGCGCCACAGCCTGCGCCCGCTGCTGGTGAGGGTCGAGCCCGGCCGCCGCTCGGGGCTCGTGGGCGAGCAGCTGGCGGCCGACCTGATCGTGGTCAACGACACGGGCGCGCCCTTTGCTGCCGCCGCGGAGGTCGAGTGCGTGGGCCTGACCGCCGCCGATGGACCGGACCGCGTGAGCCTGCCCTCGCGAGACTGGCCCCCGGGGGTGAGTCGCGTGGTCCTGCCCACGCTGCGTCTGACCGAGACGGGCACGGCGCTGCTGAGGCCCCGGCTCGTCGCGCAGGGGCAGGACGCTGACACGGGCTCCGATGCGCGCGTCGAGGTGCTGGGCAGGCCGCCCCTGCCGCGGGTGCTGAACGTGCTGTCCACGGGTGAGTCGCTGCCGGTACGGCTGATCAACCCGCTGGCCAACCCCGAGCTGGTGAGCTTCGCCGAGCGGCAGGGCTTCGACGTCTCGGCGGCAGCCCGGCCTGGCGACTCCGCCCGCCAGGTGACCGTGATCTGCGGCCCCGAGTCCCTCAGCGACGAGCTCGATCTGGCCTCACGGCTGGCGCTCTGGCGCAACATCCAGGACGGCGGGGACGCGCTGGTGCTGCTCTCCGACCCGCTGGACTCGCCCTTCTCACGCCTGGTGGCGGGGGCGCGCGGGCGCCAGCAGCTGGTCGACATCCCGGTGGATGTGGGGGTGGCCGCGGCGGGCGGCAACTTCATGGGCCGCGTGTATCCGCTGCTGGAGGCCATCGAGAGTGACGGCTCCGCGCAGCTGACGTTTGCGGCCAGAGACCGTGGCATGCCCACGCTGCGGCCGCGACGGGTGCTGCATGCTGCGCGCCTCGACAGCGCGCCGACGCCGCGGGTGCGCCTGCTCTCCCCCGACGAGGGGCAGCTCACGCCCGTGGCCATGCTGGTGGGGCCCCTGCCCCCGGGGACCCGCCCGCTCATGCTGGCCGTGGGAGCGCTGGGAAACCGCATCGGCGCGCCCGTGGCCTCCGTGCCCCTGGGTCGCGGCCGGATCGTGTTCGTTGGCATGCCGCTGCTGGAGCGGGTCGATGGCCGGCCCGACGCCCTGCGCGACGCCACCCTGGCGCAGCTCGTGATGGAGCTCAGCGCTGACGGCCTCGCCACGCAGCGCTCGCTCGGGCCACTGCGCGCCAGCAAGGGGTCGAGGGCGCTGACATCCTCCGAGGAGCGTGCCTTGGAGGTCGGCATGGCGGCCGTGCGTAGCTACGCCGGCCTGGCCGATCGTTACAGCCTCATCGCGGGGACCGGCGAGCGCGGCCCCCAGCGCGTCAGCGATGCCGTGGCGGCGCTGCATCGCGCCTTGCTGGATCTGGCCGATGACCGCCCGGCCACGGCGCGGGAACACCTGCTGGCGGCGTTCAGGCAGTGCTCTGACCAGCAGACCCGAGGCTTCTTGGCCCTGGAGCGGCGCGTGCTCGAGGGCGTCGCTCCGCTGCGCACGTCGTCGCTGCTGACCGACCTGCTCCTGGCCCACGAGGTCATCGGGGCCTGGGAGCGGGGGGTGTCGGAGTGGTTCACTGGGAGCCGCGAGGTGGCGCTGGCCTGGATGGGCCGGGCCGACCTGGCCCTGAGCGAGTCCGGACGCCTGCCGTGAGATGCCCTTCGATGCTCGCTCTCATGTTGACCGTGGTGGCGGCCTGCGGCCTGGTGAGCGACTCGACGCCGACGTTTCGCACCTACCCCCTGCCCGATGTGCCCTACGACGAGGCCACGCTGCTGGTGCGCGAGACCACGCGCGCCTTCTACCGCGACCGCTTCGCCGGCGCCGGCGGTTTCACGCTCGATTGGGAGGAGGCCAGCGGCAACCTGCGCGCCTCACCGGTGGTGGCGGGCCGACGTCGGCTGCGGCTCTACGCCAAGGTGATTCGCGAGGGCGAGGGCAGCGCGCTGGAGCTGCTGGCGCTGGTGGAGGTGCTGGACGAGGCCACCCCCGGCCTGCAGAACTGGGTCTCGCCCCAAAAGGACGTGTTCCTGGAGGAGCAGCTCTACGAGGCCATCCTGGCGGAGCGCATCCGCCAGCAGCGTGGCTAGCGGGCCGTGAGCCAGCGCCTGCGCACCGCCGGGTTCGTGCTGCTGCTGCTGGCCTGCGCCTGCGGCCGGCCCGCGTCCGTGACGGTGGAGCTTGACGCTCGCCGTGATCTGTTCCTCGACCAGGGCCGGCTGGAGCTGCTGGAGGGCTACGAGGGCTACAGCGAGCTGGTCATCGAGCACGACGTGTGGACCAACCCGGACCGCGACGAGCTGGCCCTGCCCTTCTTCCGCAACGGGCGCTTTCGCTGGTACGTGAACGCGCGGCCGGGGCGCTTTGTGACCGGCGTGGCGCGCCTGGGCGTGGGCAGCGGCGCCGACACGACGCCGTGCGAGCTGCTCGTGACCGCACTGTCGGTCGACGGCGAGCCCCTGCCCGGCGTGCACGGTCGCTGGCAGGTGCCGGTCCTGCCCGCTGATCCCGACGCGCCGCCCGGGCGCTGGCACGAGGGCCCGCGGTTCGATCTGGAGCTGCCGTTGCCCGACGGCGCCGCCCTGCTGGAGCTGCAGTTCATCACGCCCCTGCCGGTGCCCGACGGCGCCAACGTCGCCCTGCTCTCTCCGCGGGTGGAGATGCAGCCCCTGCGCACCACGCTCGACGCCGTTCCGTTGCGCTTCGAGCAGGCCGTGCGCCTGGCCTCGGCCCTGGACGGAGAGCCCGACTGGCGCCCCTTCTGCGGCGTGAGTCTGGCGCCGGGCAGCGACGTCGTGCACGCGCCGCTGCTGCCTCCTGGGGGCGTGGCCCCGCTGCCGGCCTGGAGCCAGGACGGCTCTTTCCGGGGAGCGGACGGACGCACGGCCCTGACCCTGCTGGGCGACACGCAGGTCAGCCTGCCCCTGCCGCTGCTGGGCGCCGACTCGACCTTGCGCACGGCCCTGGCGCTGGACGAACGCCTGCCCGTGGGGGCCCGCGCCGAGGTGCTGCTGGCAATTGACGAGCAGGAGCTGGCGCGGGTCGAGCTGAATGCCCGCAGCTGGCGCGAGCTGGCCGTGCCCCTGGGCGCGTTCGCCGGAGCGGGCCGCTCGCTGTCGGTGTCGGTGCGCACGCTGGAGCTGCCCGCTACGCCGGTGAGCGCTGAGATCCCCGACTTCAACGTGGGCGTGTTCGTGCCCGTGCTCTGGCACGACGCCTTGACCGTGCGGGTGGGCCTGGCCGATCTGCGCGTGACCCGGCCGCGCGAGCTGCCGCGGCGTGCGGCCAGCGCCGAGCGGCCGTCGGTGCTGCTGGTGCACGTCGAGACCCTGCGCGCGGACGTGCTGGGGGCCAGCGACGCGGACGGAGCGTTGATCGCTCCCAACATGACGGCCCTGGCGCGCGCGGGCGAGCACCACACCCGGGCCATGTCGCCCAGCTCCTGGACCGTGCCAAGCAGCGCCACGCTGCTCACGGGCTTGTCGCCCGACGCCCACGGCATGACGCGCCACGACCGCGCCTTCATGCCGGACGCCGCCGTTACCCTGGCTCAGCGCGCGCGCGAGGCGGGGGTCAGCACCAGCGCGGTGGTGAGCAACGACCTGCTGCAGGCTCACACCGGCTGGCGGCGCGGCTTCTCGCACTTTGCACAGGTGCCCTACGCCAACGCGCGCCAGGTCACGTCGCTGGCGCTCTCGCTGCTGGGTCAGTACGCCGGCAGCCAGCAGCTCGTGTTCCTGCACTATTGGGATCCGCATGGGCCTTACGCCGCGCCGACCGGCTGGCGTGAGCGCTACGTGGAGGGCCAGCTGCGTGGCCTCGACTACGCCGCGGCCGAGCACCGCGCCGCCTACGAGCCGCACCTGCCCGGCAAGGGCCCGCTCGACCCGCAGGAAGACGACGTGCGCCTGCTGCGTCAGCGCTACCTGGGCGACGTGGCCTACCTCGATCTGCAGCTCGGGCACCTGCTGGAGCAGCTCATCGCGCGCGGCCTGGCGCAGACCACCACCGTGATCCTGAGCGCCGACCACGGCGAGGAGTTCTTCGAGCACGGGCTGTTCGGGCACGGCAGCCAGATCTTTGACGAGAGCGTGCACGTGCCGCTGGTGCTGGCGCCCGCGGGGCGCTGGTCCCAAGCATGGCTGGCGGCGCGTGAGGCCGCCGAGCCGGGTCCGCCCCCGGGCCATGCGCGTGTGGTGAGCACGGGCGCCCTGGCCGCCGAGGTGCTGGAGATCCTGGGGGTGCCCTTCGAGGCCGACGACCTGCTGCCGTCGCTGCGCGCCCAGGCGGAGGCCGGCCTGAGCGGCAGCGCAGGCATCGCCAGCATCGTGACCGAGAAGGGCGTGGCGCACGTGGGCCGGGCGGACCCCTTCCGGCGGCGCATCGAGGCGGCCCGTGACGCCGAGCACCTGCTGCTGCTGCACCACCCCGTGGCCGAGGAGGCGGGCGAGGATGGCGCCCTGCCCGCGCCGCGGGCGCAGTTCTTCGAGCTCTCGATGGACCCGGGCGCCCAGCGGCCGCTGCCGGCGCAGGGGCCCGCGGCCCGGGCGCTCCGTCGCCACATCGAGCAGCAGCGCGATTGGGCCAGGCAGCACCGCCTGCCCGGATTGGAGGGCGGACTCGATCTCCAGGCGCTCAGCGCCCTGGGATACGTGCAGACCCAGGGGCGCTGAGGCGCCGCCGCTGAGCGCTGGGCGGCCTGCCCCGGGCGGCGCGTGGGGCAGGCTGCGCTCGCCTTGCGCCCCGGCCAGCGGCGTTCTAGAGTCTGCCGTTCGCTCCCTCGACCCGGCCCGGAACCGCATGCCCGCTACCAGTGTGATCGGCGCCCAATGGGGCGATGAGGGCAAGGGCAAGATCATCGATCTGGTGACTCACCGGGCCGACGTGGTGGTGCGCTTCCAGGGCGGCGCCAACGCGGGCCACACGGTCATCGTCGAAGGGCGCAAGTTCGTGTTTCACCTGCTCCCCTCGGGCGTGCTGCATGAGGGCAAGCTCAACGTGCTGGCCAACGGCGTGGTGGTCGATCCCGAGGTGCTGCTCCACGAGGTCGATCAGTTCGAGAGCGGCGGCTTCTCGCTGCAGCCGCGGCTGGCGCTGTCCGGCGCGGCCCACTGCGTGCTGCCCTATCACAAGCTGCTCGACCAGCTGCGCGAGGGCGACAAGGCCGGCGTCAAGATCGGCACCACCGGGCGTGGCATCGGCCCGGCCTACGCCGACAAGGCCAACCGCTGCGGCATCCGCTTCTGGGACCTGATCGACGAGGACCGCCTGCATCGGCGCCTGGCCGCCAATCTGGCCGACAAGAACCGCCTGATCACGCGCATCTTCGAGGCCGAGCCGCTGGAGTTCGACGACATGTTCGAGCAGGCCCGCGACCAGGGTCGGCGTCTGGCACCCATGGTGACCGACACCGGCAAGCTGCTGCGCGAGGCCCTGGCGGAGGGCAAACACGTGTTCTTTGAGGGTGCCCAGGGCGTCATGCTCGACCTCGACCACGGCACCTACCCCTTCGTGACCTCGTCCAACTCCGACAGCCTGGGCATCGCCGCGGGCACGGGCGTTCCGCCCACGGCCATCGGCCATCAGGTGGGCGTGACCAAGGCCTACTGCACGCGCGTCGGATCCGGGCCCTTTCCGTCCGAACTGCACGATCAGACCGGCGAGCGCCTGCGCGAGGGCGGCGGTGAGTTCGGCGCCACCACCGGGCGGCCCCGTCGCTGCGGCTGGCTGGACGTGCCGGCCGCCCGCTACGCGGCGCAGATCTGTGGATTCGATGGCCTCGCCATCACCAAGCTGGACGTGCTCTCCGGCATGGACCAGGTGGGCCTGTGCGTGGGCTACGATGTGGACGGGAAGACCATCGAGGAGTATCCGGTGGACACACCGCTCGTTGAACGGGCCTCGCCCATCGTGAAGATGTTCCCAGGCTGGTCGGAAGATCTGGGCGGAGCGCGCTCCGTCGAGGATCTGCCCCCGGCCTGCCGGGCCTTCGTCGATGAGATCTGCGGGCGCGTAGGTGTGCCCTGGGAGCTGCTCTCGGTGGGTCCGGGGCGCGAGTCCACCATTGTCCGAGAGCATCCATGACCGAGCAGCCCTCGATCGCGCCGGAGAAGCTGCCCCGGCACGTCGCCATCATCATGGACGGCAACGGGCGCTGGGCCCAGCGGCGCAAGCTGGTGCGCACGTCCGGGCACGAGCAGGGCGCTGACAGCATTCGCACCATCACCACCGAGTGCGCGCGGCTGGGGCTCGATCAGCTCACGCTCTACGCCTTCAGCGCCGAGAACTGGAAGCGCCCGAAGGCCGAGGTGGCCTTCCTGATGCAGCTGCTCAAGCGCTTTCTGGTGCGCGAGCGGCCCACCATGATGGACAACAACGTGCGGCTCACGGCCATCGGTCGGCTGGACGATCTGCCCGGCGGCGCGCGCACCGAGCTGGAGCGCTCGATCGAGATGACGGCGGGCAACGGCGGGCTCAACCTGTGCCTCGCCCTGGCCTATGGCGGGCGCGCCGAGCTGGTGGACGCCATGCGCGTCATCGGCGCCCGCATCGCCCTCGGCGAGCTGCGTCCCGATCAGATCGACGAGGAGCTCGTCTCCCAGCACCTCTACCAGCCGGGGCCGCACCCGGACCTGCTGATCCGTACCGCCGGTGAGATGCGCGTCAGCAACTTCCTGCTGTGGCAGATCAGCTACGCCGAGATCTACGTCACCGAGCGCTGCTGGCCGGAGTTCGGGGTCGAGGCGCTGCACGAGGCCTTGGCCGACTACGCCGGACGCACCCGCAAGTACGGCGGCCTGGTCGACCCGGTCAAGCCCCAGGCGGCAAGGGGCTGAGCCGGTGCTGAAGCGCACCCTGGTGGGCGGCTGCGTCCTGGCCGTCACGCTGGGCGCTTGGTGGATCGACTCCAGCCGCCCCGGTGATCCCGCCTGGGCCACGGCCAGCCTGGGCGTGGTGCTGACGCTGGGCGCCCTGTGGGAGCTGCTCAAGATGGGCGGCGTGGGCGGCGCCGTGCGCCCGGTGACCATGCTGGCCGGCGTGGCCTGGGTCGCGCTCGGCTCCGTCAACGGGCTGGAGCAGGGCGCCCTGCCCTCAGGGCTCGACGGGCTGCGCAACCTGCCCTTCGGCGGCCCTCTGCACATGGCCTCCCTGCTGTGCGGCGTCATGCTGGCCTCGCGCTTGCGCTGGGCTGGGGGTGGCAGCGGCGTGGGCACGCTGGCGCGCAATCCGCTCTTTGCCCTGCCCTGGGTCTGCGGTCTGGTGGCGCTGGTGCTGCCCTTGCTGGCCGGCCGGCTCGATTTCGTGCTGGGCGTGGTGCTGACCACCAAGTCCTCCGACATCGGCGGCTACTTCGCGGGCAAGCTCCTGGGGCGGCACAAGCTCGCGCCCAGCATCAGCCCCAAGAAGACCTGGGAGGGGGCCGTGGGCGGCGTGCTGCTGCCGGCGCTGGTGGGCTCCTTCTTGCTGGCGGGCGTCGAGGTCAGCCTGCCGGTGCACGACGGCCTGGTGGTGTACCTGCCCTCGGCGCCCATGCTGGCTGCGCTGACCGGGGCCGCGATCGGCGTGGTGGCCATCATCTCCGATCTGTGCGAATCGCTGGTCAAGCGCGCCCTGGGCTGCAAGGACTCAGGCCGCCTCTTCGGTGAGTCCGGCGGCTTCCTCGACCTGGCCGATTCGCTGCTCCTGGTGGCCCCTGTGGCCCTCGCCTATACTGCCTTCCTCGCGTGATCGCGGCTCCATCGGGAGGCCGCATCAGGCGGCATGCTTGCCCGGGCTATCCGGGTCGAACGAGGTCGCGTCGCACCGCATGAGCGTCACCGTCCCGCTGCACTCCCTCGACGAAGAACAGGCGCTCCTGGGCGATCGCGACGGCAACGCCCGCGCGATCCGCAATCGATTCGGCGTCACGCTGGTGGTGCGCAAGGGCCGCCTCGTGCTCGACGGCGAAGAGGGCGACGTCAACGACGCCGCGCGCGTGGTGCGGCTGCTGCTGGAGCACATCCGCAGCAAGGGCGCGCTGCCCGAGGAGCTGCTGGCCGAGCAGCTTGAGGCCGGCGTGGGCGCGGGCTTGGCGCAGCCCACCGAGGCCGAGGCTCGCGGCGACGGCGGCCTGTGGTTGCCCAACGGCGTGGCCGTGCGCAGCAAGGGGCAGGAGCAGTACGTGCGCTCGATGATGCGCGAGACCGCCACCTTCGCCATCGGACCCGCGGGCACGGGCAAGACCTTCCTGGCGGCTGCGGCGGCGATCACGGCGCTGCGGCGCGGCACCTTCCGCAAGCTGGTGTTGGTGCGCCCCGCCGTGGAGGCCGGCGAGAGCCTGGGTTTCTTGCCGGGCGACTTCCTGGCCAAGGTCAACCCGTACCTGCGGCCGCTCTACGACGCCCTCGGCGTGCACCTGGAGACGGGCCGCCTCAAGCACTTCATCGAGACGGACGTGATCGAGATCGCGCCGCTGGCGTACATGCGCGGCCGCACCCTCGACCAGGCCTTCATCATCCTGGACGAGGCCCAGAACACGACGCCCGGCCAGATGAAGATGTTCCTGACGCGTATGGGCCAGCACAGCAAGGTCGTGGTGACCGGCGATGCCACCCAGGTCGACCTCCCGGACGGGCAGCCGTCGGGGCTGGTGGAGAGCGAGCGGCTGCTGCGCAACGTCTCCGGTATCGGCATGGTGCACCTTGAGCGCAAGGACATCGTGCGGCACCCGCTGGTGGAGCGCATCGTCAACGCCTACGAGCAGAACGAGCGCGAGCTCGAGCGTGAGCGCGAGCGTCAGAGCGTCGGCCACGACCGCGCCGCCGAGCGCGCGCGCTGGGCCACGCGGCAGCAGCGCAAGGGGCGCGCGGGCGAGCCGGACGCCGAGGATGAGGGTCCCGGCCGCTCGCGCCGGTGATCCCCGTGACCAACCAGCAGCGGCGGGTGACCGTGCAGGAGGACGAGGTGCGCGCCACGGTTTCGGCGGTGTTCGCGGCCGAGCGGGCCGGCCCGCCGGACGTGGGCGTGGCGTTGGTGGACGACGAGACCATCCACGCCCTGAACCGAGAGCACCTCGACCACGACTGGCCCACCGACGTGATCGCGTTCGACTACGGCGAGGACCCAGCGCCGGACGAACTGCGCGGCGAGGTGGTGGCCTCCGCCGAGACCGCCGCTCGAGAGGCCGCCGAGCGCGGCCTCTGTCCGCGGCGCGAGCTGCTGCTGTACGTAGCGCACGGCACCCTGCACCTGCTGGGCTGGGACGACGACACGCCCGACAAGCGGCAGCGCATGAACGCCCGCGCCGCCGCCATCCTCGACCTCATCAGCCTGGGGGAGGAGGCCCCGTGATCCTGCTCCAACGGCGCGTGTTCCTCGAGCTCATGGGCAACTGCCTGGTGGCGATGGTGTTGCTGCTGTCGGTGCTGGTGCTGGTGGCCAGCGTCGAGATCGTGGGCAAGATCGAGGGGCTGGGCATGCTCGAGTTCCTCAAGACCGTGCCGGTGTTCCTGGCGGTGTCGATCGACCTGGTGCTGCCGCTGTCGGTGCTGGTGGCCGTCGTCATGACCTACGGCCGGCTGGCCGCCGACAGCGAGGTCGACACGGTGCGCGCCTCCGGCATCAGCCCGCGGACGCTGATGGTGCCCGGGCTCGTGTTCGGGGCGCTCACCTCGGTGCTGCTGCTGTGGTGCATGGACTACGGCAAGCCCTACGCCGAGCGCGCCAAGCGCCGCATCCTGCGCGACATCCCCATGGCCGAGATCCTGGCCCACAAGCTGGCCACCGGCGAGCCGGTCTGGTCGGACGATCGCACGCTGATCTCCATCGGCTTCGTGGACGAGGACGGCGTGGCGCGCAACGTCAGCATCCAGATCCTGGATGAGAACGGCATGCCCAGCACCGCGACCGTGGCCGACAGCGCCGAGATCTACGTCGACGTCGAGACGTCGGTGCTGGTGGTCGAGCTGCACGACTATCGACAGACCATCGGCGGCGGCATGACCGGCCGTAAGCTGCGCATCGAGCGCCCCTTGGCGCGCTCGCTGGTCGACCTCAACATCGCCCAGCTCACCTCGCCGCAGCTCATGAGCTGGCTGAGCAAGGAGCCCCACGAGCGCGGCATCTACAAGCAGAAGCGCGTCGAGGTGGCGGTGGCCATGCGCTTCTCGGGCTCGGCGGCCTGCCTGATCTTCGTGCTGGTGGGCATGCCGGTGGCCCTGCGCTTCCGTCGCGCCGACCGCGTGGGGGCCTTTCTGGTGGCCTTCCTGCTGGCGCTGTTCCTGTACTACCCCTCGGTCAAGATCAGCAAGGCCCTGGCCGAGCGTAACGTGGTGCCGGTGGCGGCCGCGTCGTGGTCCGGCAACTCGCTGCTGATCCTGTTTGGCCTGGCCTACTCGCGCAACGCGCTCAAGCGGTGAGCCCGGCCCCGTGATCGAGCGCCTCGACCGCTACGTCGCGCGCACCTACGCCAGCTCGTGGCTGGTGAGCTGCGTCTTCTTCGTGGGGCTCTTCGGCGTCTACGACTTCTTCCAGAACGTGGACGACCTGCTGGACGAGATGCGCAACGAGAGCCAGGGCCTGGGGGCCGTGGGGCTGCTGTACCTGTATCAGCTCCCGATCATGTTGGCGCGCGTGGCGCCGTTCATGCTGGTGGCGGCGGCGCTCACCACGATCATGCGGCTGCAGCGCCACAATGAGTTCCTGGCGATGGTCATGACCGGCCGCAGCCCGCAGCGCGTGGCGCGGCCGATCGTCGTGGCCACCGCGCTGTTCGTGCTGGGCCTGGTGGTGGTGCAGGAGTTCGCGGCGCCCGCGGTGAGCGAGCTGCGCGACGAGCTCAGGGCGTCCCTGCTCGAGACCGACGGCGAGTGGACCATCGACCGCATCTCCATGCGCGACTCCCAGGGGCGCCTGGTGACGGCCGTGGAGTACGAGGTGGGCACGCGCACCGCCGAGCGTCTCAACGTCAACTGGGTCAACGAGATCGGCGATGATGTGTCCGTCACCGGGGAGCATGCGCGCTACGACCCGGGCGCGGGCGGCTGGCGCCTGGTGAACGGCAGCATCACCGTGCGCCGTGTCGACACCGGTGCCCGGGACGTGGACGCGGCGACCTTCGTGGAGACGGACGTCAACCCCGACGCGCTCATGGCCAGTGAGCGGCACGCCTTCGACATGAGCTACGCCGAGCTGCTCGACCTGTCGCGACGCTATCCCACCAGCCGCCGCTACCGGCTCTGGCGGCACTACCACGTGACCTTCCCGTTGGCGCTGGTGCTGGTGACGCTGCTGGCGTTGCGCTTCTCCCTGAAGCCGGACCCGTCGCGCAGGCTGCACGGGCTGGGCGCCTCGCTGGGCGTGTGCCTGGGTTTTCAGGGTGTGGACGCGGCGGTGCAGCAGCTGGGCTCGGCAGGCACCCTGGCGCCGGTGCTGGCGGCCTGGCTGCCGGTCATCTTGGCAGGCAGCCTGCTGGTGGTGCTGGCCGAACCGAGCGGGGACTGAGGGCGTCGGAGCGCGGATTGGGCCATGCTGGCCACCGGCGTCGGCCTCGTTGTGAACGTCCACGGCCACGGCGCCAGCGTGGCTGGAGGCTGGTAGATCAGGTGCGGCGAACCTGAGCGGGAGCGCCCCGGCGATTGGCAGACCTGGAACGCTGGCGTAACCTGAACGACGGAGTCGCTCGGGCGGGAGCCGAGTTCGTACGGCGTCACGCTCGCTCAGCGACGTCACGCATGTTCGGGCTTGCGACGACGTGAGCATCCACATGCGATGGCTCGTCTGCCGCGGTCTCCTCTTCCCCATGGAGTCGGTGATGCTCATCGCGATGCTCTTGATGCTGGTGTGTGGTCAGGCCGACGCCGGCGAGTTCTCCTGGATCAATGCGCCGCGGATGCACAACCCGACCGCGACGTCGGTGCTGGTGGCGGCCATCCCGGCGCAGCATGCCGAGCTGCAGATCACCTGGGGGCACGGCCAGTCGAGCCCTGTGCAGGTCGTGCGTGCCGGCGCGCTCTATACCTACGAGGTGAGCGGGCTGACTCCCGGGCGTGTGACCACCGCGCGCGTCACGGCGCGTGCGCTGGGCGCCTCCAGCTGGGAGCAGCACTCCCAGCTCAAGCTGCGGACACTGCCACCTGCGGATGGGCCGGTGCGCTTCGCGCTGATGGCGGACACGCACGCCTGGGCGCTCTACTCCAGACCGCTTCATCTCGGGCCCGTGAGCCCACTTGAAGAGATGGAGGCCGTGTTGGAGAACGTCCGCAGTGACAGCGAACTCGACTTCGGCATCGTCTTGACCGACTCGGCCATGACGAACTGCGCCGGGGGCTGCAAGGCCAAGTTGACGCCCTTGGGCCCGGCGGCGGCCGGCGATGCGGCTGACCTGGCGGATGCACTGGTGCGCTATCGCACGGTCTGGGGCAGCGAGATTCTGGGCAACGTGGCCCGCGAGCTGCCGCTGCTCACGGCCAACGGCGATCACGAGGGCGAGCAGGGCTGGTTTCCCCAGGACGAGGCGCTCATGTCGCTGACCGCACGCGAGCGCACCTTGCCTCCGCTGTCACAGGGCTACATCGCCGGGCCGCCGGACACCTTGGCCTACGCGTTCGAGGCCGGTCCCACCTTGATCGTGGTGTTGGACGTACACAGCGCCACCGTGCGCGCGCCGCTGGTGCCCGAGCAATGGCATCTGGGCCACGCCCAGCATGAGTGGCTCTACGATGTGCTCGCGGGCAGCGGCCGTCGTTGGAAGATCGTCATGGCTGAGCACCTGTTGGGCGGCGTGAGCGATCCGGCGTTGCCGATCTGGAAGGCTCGTGGCTCCATCAAGTCCACCGACGACGGCACGCCCACGGGCACGTTTGTGGGTGAGCAGGCCCTGGTGCACCAGGCCATGCTGGCCACGGGCGCCGACATGTTTGTGGGCGCCCAAGACCACGTCGTCGCCTGGGGGCTCAAGGACGGCATCGCGTACCTGACCGCGGGTCGTGCGGGCGGCATCGGCTTCCCCTGGACCAACAAGCCCTTCTACAGACAGGCCATGGATTTCGACGGTGACGGGGTGCCCGAATACGAAACCGGCGTCACCGGTACGCGCGCACCTGGCCACGTGGTGATCGACGCCGATGAGGATCGCCTGACCGTGGAGTACGTCCGCGGCAGCGTCACGTCCCAGGCCAACAACCAGGTGATCCTGAGCTTCGAGTTGGAGCAGTAGCGGGGCGGGTTCGCCGCCTCTACACCCCCACCATCTCCCCCACCCCCGCCGGCACCTCGACCTCGCACGCGGTCTTCTCGCGCACCGTCTCCACGCTCTCGCCCGGCGCCAACTCCACCAGCCGCAGCCCGCCGTCGTCCTTGACGTCGAGCACGCACAGGTCGGTGATGATGCGCTGCACGACGCGCACACCGGTCAGCGGCAGCGTGCACGTCTCCAGGATCTTGGGGTCGCCCCTGCGCGAGCAGTGGTCCATGGTGACGACCACGCGCCTCGCGCCTGCCACCAGGTCCATGGCGCCGCCCATGCCCTTGACCATCTTGCCGGGGATCATCCAGTTGGCGAGGTCGCCGTTCTGGGAGACCTGCATGGCGCCCAGGAAGCACTGGTCGATGTGGCCGCCGCGGATCATGGCGAAGGAGTCGGCGCTGGAGAAGTAGCTGCTGCCGGGGGCCTCGCTGATGGTCTGTTTGCCGGCGTTGATCAGGTCGGCGTCCTCCTCGCCCTCGAACGGGAAGGGGCCGATGCCGAGCATGCCGTTCTCGGACTGCAGCGTGATGGTCATGCCGTCGGGGATGACGTTGGCGATCAGCGTCGGCATGCCGATGCCCAGGTTGACGTACTGGCCGTCGCGTAGCTCCTGCGCGGCGCGGCGGATGATGCCCTTGCGGTCCAACATGTCTCAGCCCTCCCGACTGCGCACGGTGCGCTGTTCGATGCGCTTCTCGTAGTGGGCGCCGCACACGAGGCGCTGCACGAACACGCCCGACAGGTGGATGCCGTCCGGATCGAGCTCGCCGATCTCCACGATCTCTTCGACCTCGGCGATGGTGACGGCTGCGGCGGTGGCCATCATGGGGTTGAAGTTGCGCGCCGTCTTGCGGAACAGCAGGTTGCCCATGCGGTCCGCCTTCCAGGCCTTGACCAGGGCGTAGTCGCCGCGGATGGCGCGCTCCAGCACGAACGGCTGGCCGTCGAACTCGCGCGTCTCCTTGGCCTCGCTGGTCTTGACCACTTGTCCCTCGGCGTCGTGCAGCATGGGCAGGCCGCCGTCGGCGATCTGCGTGCCGTAGCCCGTGGGCGTGTAGAAGGCCGGGATGCCCGCCCCGCCCGCGCGGATGCGCTCAGCGAAGGTGCCCTGGGGCACCAGCTCCACCTCCAACTCGCCCGTGAGGAACTGCCGCTCGAAGGTGTCGTTCTCACCCACGTAGGTCGAGATCATCTTGGCGATCTGGCGCGTCTGTAGCAGCAGCCCCAGGCCGAAGTCGTCCACGCCGGCGTTGTTGCTCACCATGGTGAGGCCGGTCACGCCCTTGTCGACCAGCGCGGCGATGAGCGTCTCGGGGATGCCGCACAGGCCGAAGCCGCCGGCCAGGATGGTGGCGCCGTCGGGGACGTCGGCCAACGCTTCGTGGGCGCTGGCGCAGAGCTGGACCATGTCGAGGCTCCGGGGGAGGGGGCGAGTTGAGCGGCGTGGCGCGGGCAGGGTCCGGTGTGGGGCCGGCCGAGGCTGAGCAACCCGTCGCCAGCGTCACGTCGCGCCAGCGTACACACAGGTCGGGTGCGGGCAACGGCAGGGCGACCGGGCGGCTCACCGGCTGCGCGCAGATCGAGCCTGCGCAGGGCGTCGAGCAGCGCGGTGCGGCGCTGGTCGTCCAGGTCGAGGCCGGCGTCGTCGGACCAGCCCAGGCCTTGCAGCGCGGCGCGGCGGGCCAGCTCGGGGTCGTCGGCGCTCAGGCCGTGTTCACAGGCCAGCAGGGCGCGGTCGGCGGCGTCCGCAAAGCGGCCTCGAGCGGCCAGGTCGTGCGCCTGGGCCAAGAGCGCCCGGGCCTCGGCGGGCAGGTCGCCCAGCAGGCCCGCCAGGGTGCGGGCGCGGGTGTGCAGGGCGTAGGCCTCGGCCGGGCGCCCGCGGGCCAGGGCGTCGTCCCCCTGGGCCAGGGCCAACGCCAGCCGCAGCTCCCGCAGCTGGGAGTCGGGCAGCAGCGACAGCACCAACACCGCGCGGCGATTGTCGGCTCGGGCCTGGTCCGGCTGGCCCAGGCGCCCCAGGGCCAGTGCCCGCAGGTGGCGGGCGGGGGCCTCGTAGCGGGCACGCACGCCGGGCTCGTCGTGGGCCTCGGCCTGGGCCACCACCAGGTCGAGCTGTTCCATGGCCGCGGGCAGGCGATCGGTGCGCAGCAGCTGCTCAGCCAGGGCCAGCCGCACGCCCCAGGCGGCCGGCGGAGGCGCGTGCAGCTCCAGCAACTCGAGCGCCCGGGTCAGAAGCTGCGGGTCCTGGTCGAGCTTGCCCAGCACCGCCAGGGCGCGCGCCTCGGCCCGGCCGTCTCCGGCGTTGCGGGCCAGTTCCATGGCCTCGAGGGCGGTCTGGCGGGCCTCGGCCGCCTGCCCGCTGCGGGCCAGGTCCTCGGCCCGGATGGCGAGGGCGCCGCCCATGCCCCGGCTCCAGTCGTCCGCGCCGCCCCCCGTCGCGGGCGCGCCGCAGCCCGGCAGCCCGGCCAGCAGGGCCGCCAGCGAGCCCGCCAACAAGGCCAGCCTGAGCGCTGACCTGGCGGCCCACGCTGGCCCGCGTGGGCCGCCGCCGGATGGGGGCCGCAGCTTGACCGTCGGCGACAATCCACGCAGGTGCGGACGCCCGATCGAGGCCGGGCGACCCCGGTGGGCGCTGCCAAATCCGCTGCCAGACCCAGCGCTTGAACGGCTCTGAGGGGGGGCGAGGGTCATCATTTTTCTCCCAACCGGCGGAATCTACTTGGCAGACGCCGGGCGACCACGCCAGAATACAGATGTGGAAAGCGATGCCGGTGGCCCCATGAGGTGGCCCCCTCGCCTTTGCGGATTCGTCCGCGACCACCCTCTCCGGTGAACGGGACCCGAGGGACCGAAGGGGCCTCGGTCCTTTCCGAGACCACCGGAGCCCAGCTGAAGACGTTCACCTGAGCATCACAGCGAGTATCCGGCAGCACCCCCCGCAGCACCTGAGAACTACCCCCAGACCACTGGGTGACGCAGAAGCGGGCCATTGGGGCCCGAATCCCGCGTCCAACGTTGGCGGCGCTTGGCGCCGTCCTCCGTCGCCCTGCGGCGGACCCCCCAAGAGAATCAGAACGCATGAGTCAGGAGCAGACGAAGTCACGGCGCAGCTCCCGCCGTCGCCGGGGCCGAGGCCGCGGCAACAAGAAGAACTGGCAGCAGACCCGCGGAGGCGGCCAACAGCAGGCTCGCGTGGACGACGCGCCCTACGGCCCGCAGCAGCGGATCGAGGTCAGCGGCGTGCTCGAGCTCAACCCCGACGGGCAAGGCTGGCTGCGCAGCATCGAGCAGAGTTTCGTCCCTGAGGACAGCGACGCCTTTGTGCCGTCGGCGCTCTCCCGGGCGGAGAACCTGCGTCCGGGCGTGTTCCTGGTGGGCACGGCCGAGCTGATCAAAGGCCGCCCGACCGTGGTGGCCATCGACAGCGTCGACGGCGTCTCCCTCGAGGAGGCCGCCGCCATGCCCATCTTCAAGCAGCTCACCTCCATCGACCCGACCGAGCAGTTTGTGCTCGAGGGCGGCGAGGAGGAGGCGGGCGACAACGGCTCCACCGACAACATGCGCGTGCTCGACCTGATCACGCCCATCGGGCGCGGGCAGCGGGGCCTGATCACGGCGCCGCCGCGTTCTGGCAAGACGATCCTGCTGCAGCAGGTGGCCAATCGCATCGCCGAGGACTACCCCGATGTGCACCTGATGGTGCTGCTGGTGGACGAGCGGCCCGAGGAGGCCACCCACTTCCGGCGCTCGGTCAAGGGCGAGGTCATCGCCTCCACCAATGACGAGCCCGCCGAGCGCCACACACGCGTCACCGAGCTCACCATCGAGCGCGCCAAGCGCCTGGTGGAGCAGGGCCGGGACGTGTTCATCGTGATGGACTCGCTGACGCGCCTGGGCCGGGCCTACAACGTGACCATCCGCAACAGCGGCCGGACCCTGTCGGGCGGCGTCGATTCGCGTACGCTTGAGAAGCCCAAGGCGTTCTTTGGGGCGGCACGCAAGGTCGAGCACGGTGGTTCGCTCACGATCCTGGCCACGGCCCTGATCGAGACCGGCAGCCGCATGGACGAGGTCATCTTCGAGGAGTTCAAAGGAACCGGCAACATGGAGCTGATCCTCTCCCGCGAGCTCGCGGAACGCAGGATCTGGCCTGCCATCGACATCAACCGCTCCGGCACCCGCAAGGAGGAGCTGATCTTGTCGACGGAGGTCTACCGCAAGGTGGTCATGCTCCGGCGCGTCATGTCGCAAATGCACCCTGTCGAGGCCATGCAGCTGCTGATGGCCAAGATCAGGGAGACCAAGGACAACAACAAGTTCCTCGCGTCGTTCGAGGTGCGGAGGTAGCCCATGGCAGTCCCCGAGCAACTCGGGGATTTTCAGATCGCCGCCGAGATCGGAAGGGGCGGCTTCGGCATCGTGTATCGGGCCCGGCAGGTCAGCCTGCAGCGGGATGTGGCCCTCAAGGTGCTCTATGAACACCGCGTGCACACCGCGGAGGAGGTGGGACGTTTCGAGCGCGAGGCGCGCGCGGCGGCCCGCCTGGACCATCCTGCGCTCGTGTCGGTCTACGCCTGGGGCCAGGACGACGGGCACTTCTTCATCGCCCAGAAGCTGGTGGGCAGCGGCCGCACCCTGGCGGACGAGCTGGCCGAGCTGAAGAGCGGCGGCGACCCGCCCAAAGGCTACTTCCGCCACGTGGCCGAGGTGCTGGCGCGCATCGCCGACGGCCTGCACCACGCCCACGAAGAGGGCATCGTCCACCGCGACATGAAGCCCTCCAACATCCTGCTGGATGCCAAGGGCGCGCCGTTCCTGGGCGACTTCGGCCTGGCCAAGGTGGAGGACGGCCTGGAGCTCTCGCGCACGGGCGACTTCGCCGGCTCGCCCTACTACATGTCGCCCGAGCAGGCCGACTCGCGCCGCGGCGAGGTCGACAGCCGCGCCGACATCTACGGCATCGGCGTCACGCTCTACGAGCTGCTCACGTTGCAGCCGCCCTTCGAGGGCACCTCGCCGCACGAGATCATCCGGCGCATCCTGACCGAGGAGCCCACGGCGCCGTCCAAGCTGGTGGACCGCGTGCCGCGCGACCTCGAGACCATCTGCCTGCACGCCATGGAGAAGGGTCGCGCGCGGCGCTACCAGACCGCGGCCGAGTTCGCCGCTGACCTGCGCGCGTTCCTCGACGGCGAGCCCATCTCGGCCGTGCCCGTCAGCACCGTCAGCCGCATCTGGCGCAGCGCCCGGCGCAACCGGGCCGGCGTGGGCATCGTGGTGCTGGTGGCGGCGCTGCTGGCGGTCTCGGGCTTCATGGAGAAGATGCGCCGGGACAAGGACGAGGCGCACGAGCTGGACAAGCAGCAGGACCAGGTGTCCCAGGACAGCGTGGGCACCGTGACGGGCTTGCGTCAGGAGGCCACCAAGAACCTGGACGAGCTGGTGACCGAGGCCGTGACCGAGAACCGGCCCGAGGACGCCGTCGCGCTGCAGGCCTTCAAGGGGCAGGTGTCGAGCTGGCTCGACGCGGGCCAGCAGCTGCTGATGGACGTCATCCCCGACATCTCCGACGACTCCACCCTCGAGGGCATGGGCACCAGCTTGGAGGGGCAGTCGCTGACCGACACCGTGAAACAGGTCGAGCAGTACCTGGCCAGTCACCCCGAGGGCGACGAGCCCGACCCGCGGCTCCAGCAGGCCATCGAGTGGTTCTCCGACGCCACCTCGCTGCAGGAGAACGCCGAACTGCTGAACGTCACCCTGGGCGATCTCATGAGCGGCATCGGTGGGCCCGACGCGGGCACGCCGACGTTCGCCACGGTGGAGGTGGCGGTGACTGAGGTCGAGACCGCGCCGGCCGGCGGCGTCAGCGCGCCCGCGGGCCCGGCGGGCGTGCTGCAATCCTCACGCCCGGCCGCGCTCGGCGGCGCGCAGGTGGGCAGCGGTCGGGCTGGCGACGGCGACAGTCCCCGTACCGACGCGTAGCAGGGCAGACCCGGCGCCGCCGCAGCGCCTCCGCGCGCGTGGCTGCTGGCGCCTGGACGCCGGCTGCTCCTGGCGGGGTCTGGGACCCCGCCAGAGCGGCGACCGTCAGCTCTTCTTGGCCTGCTTCAGCTCCTCGAGCTCTTCGAGGATGGACGCGGTCACCGACTGCGGCACCGGCGCGTAACCCTCGGGCTCCATGGAGTAGGTGCCGCGGCCCGCGGTCATGCCGCGCAGCCGGCTGGAGTAGTTGAACATCTCCGCGATCGGCACCGTGCCGGTGATGGCCTTGAGGTTCAGGCGATCGGAGATCTCAGCGATGCTCGCGCGTCGGCTGTTCATGTCGCCGATGACGTCACCGAGGTTGTCGTCCGGGATCAGCACCTCGAACTTCATCATCGGCTCGAGGAACTGCGCGTTGCCCTCGGCCGCCAGGCGGAAGGCCAGCCTGCCGGCCGACTGGAAGGCCATGTCGGAACTATCGACATCGTGCGACTTGCCGTCGTAGAGCTTGCAGTGCACACCCACGAACGGGAACGGGTACTCGAAGCCCTTCTTGGACGCTGCCCTCAGGCCCTTCTCGACCGAAGGGATGTACTCGCGCGGCACGGCGCCGCCCTTGATGGCGTCCTCGAACACGATGTCCTGCGTGTCGGTCAGAGGCTCGAACTCGAGGCGCACCACGGCGAACTGACCGTGACCGCCGGTCTGCTTGACGTGCTTGCCCTCGATCTTGCGCGGGCTGGCCAGGGTCTGGCGGTAGGCCACACGCGGCTTGCCGCACACCGCCTGCACCTTGAACTCACGCGTGATGCGGTGGCGCAGCACCTCGAGGTGCAGCTCGCCCATGCCGGCGATGATGGTCTCGTTGGTCTCCTCGTCGGTCCAGCACTGGAAGGTCGGGTCTTCCTTGCTGAGCGTGGCGAGGGTCTGAGACAGCTTGTCGCGGTCGCCCTTGCTGGCCGGCTCGATCGACATCGAGATCACGGTGTCGGGGAAGTCGAGCGATTCGAGCGTGATGCGCTTGTTGCTGTCGGTGAGCGTGTCGCCCGTGCGCGTGTCCTTCAGACCCACGACCGCGACGATGTCGCCCGCCTGGCACGAGTCGATGGCCTCGCGAGTGGCGGCGTGCATGCGGTACAGGCGGCCGAGGCGCTCCTTCTTGCCGGAGCGGGCGTTGATGAACTGGTCGCCAGCTGACGCCTTGCCCGAGTAGACGCGCACGAAGGTGAGGTCGCCGTTGACGTCGTAGGTGGTCTTGAACGCCAGGGCCGTGAAGGGCTCCTCGATGTTGGCCGTGCGCTGCGCCTCATCGCCCGAGTCGTCCGTGCCAACGATGGCCGGCATGTCGAGCGGGCTCGGCAGGTAGTCGCAGACGGCGTCGAGGGTGGCCTGCACGCCCTTGTTGCGCAGGGCGGCGCCGCAGAGGACCACCAGCAGCTTCTGGCTCATGGTTCCTGCGCGCAGGGCGACCTTGATCTGCTCCTTCGTGATCTTGGTCTCGTCCTCCAAGAACTGCTCGAGCAGCGTGTCGTCCATCATGCACGCGGCCTCGACCATCTCGTGGCGGGCGGCCAGGGCCTCCTCCAGCATCTCGGCCGGGATCTCCTCGGTGCGGAACGCCGTGTCGTCGTCGCCGTCGCCGAAGAAGCGGGCCTTCATCTCCACCAGGTCGATGTTGCCGATGTAGTCGGCCTCGAGCCCGATGGGCAGGGTGATCGGCACCGGGTGCACACCCAGACGCGTCTGGATCGACTCGACGCAGTAGTTGAAGTTGGCGCCTGTGCGGTCGAGCTTGTTGATCAGCGCGATGCGCGGCACTTTGTACTTGTTGGCTTGGCGCCAGACCGTCTCGGACTGGGCCTCGACACCGGCCACGCCGTCGAACACACCGACCGCGCCGTCCAGCACGCGCAGGCTGCGCTCCACCTCGGCCGTGAAGTCCACGTGTCCGGGGGTGTCGATGATGTTGATGGTGTAGTCGCCCCACGTGCACGTGGTGGCGGCCGACGTGATCGTGATGCCGCGCTCGCGCTCCTCCTCCATGTGATCCATGGTGGCGGCGCCGTCATGCACCTCGCCGATGGTGCGGCTGCGCCCCGTGTAGAACAGGACGCGCTCGGTGACTGTGGTCTTGCCTGCATCGATGTGCGCGATGATGCCGATGTTGCGCAGCAGCGAGAGGTTGTCAGTCTTGCCCTTCTTGGGCTTGGAAGCGGTGGCGGGGGTGCTCATAAGATCGGGGGCCGAGGTGGCCGGAGACTGGCCGTTCAGGCGCGACGGACCGCCGCGCCATCCCGACGGGACGGAGTTGACGAGTGCAGGGAAAGCTGGTGATTCGACCATGCAATCCGGCCTTGGTCAAGGCATCATGATGTCTGGATGAGCCCCCGGCAGCTGGGATTTCCCAGCATTTGCCCACAAGCAAGGGCCTGCAGGGAGCCGAGAGGGAGGGCGGATTCATGCGCCTACCTGCCATTCTCGCCGTGATGATCGTGGTCCTCGTGGCCGGTGTCGTGTCCGTGCGTGTGCTCGAGTCGCGCATGGGCGGCGCCACCGTGCCCGGCATCGTCGTGCTGGACGCGCCGGTCCTCTCGCACCAGGCCCTGGTGGCCATCCAGGACCGTCACCCCGGCTCGGCCCTGGAGTCGGTGAGCATGGGCTCTGAGCCGCTCGGGCCCTTTGACGCCGAGCTGGTGGACACCCTGCGAGGGCGTGGCGACGAGACCGCCCTCTTCTCCCTGTTCCGGCGCGAGGACGGCGTCTTCCGGCCCACCCTGTGGACCACGCGCCGCAGCGTCTTCCCCGATCCGGCCTTCGACGAGGCCCTGCGGGAGGCGCTCGGCCTGCTGGTCAAGCAGCGCCGCACCCGGGCCTTCTTCGTGGCCCTGGCCCTGCCCGCCGACGTGGACACCGACGGCATCGCCCCGACCCGCAAGCTGGTGGCGGTGGCCCGGGACCTGCCCAGCTTCCGGCGCAGCTCGGTGGTGCTGCTGGGGGCGGCCAACCCCGGGGCGCCGGGCCAGCGCTGGACCCTGCGCATCGACCTGGGCACCTGGCCACGCGACCCCGAGCCCCAGCTGGCCGACCTGCTGAGCACGCGCTGGTAGGGGAGTGGCCCCCGTGGGTCAGGCTGCCGTCCGCTCGGGCCCGGCGCCGCGCGCCCGCGTCAGGTCGCGCTGGCAGCGGGCTCGCTGCGGCGCCGAGGAGCCAGCAAGAGAGCCAGCCCGATAACCAAACCAGCCGCCCCCAGCAGAGCGCCTCGGCGGACGTCCACCGGATCGTATCGCGCATCGACCCAACGCTCGTTGGGCTTCAGAAACATCGCCGTTCCCACGCCGTCGCAACGCACGAGGGGCACGCGCCTTCCAGCGGCTTGAACAACCCAGCCGCCGTAGAGCGCCCAGGTCTCCGTCAGCACCAGCCAGCGGCCAGCAGGCCCGAGCGAACCGGCCTTCACGGTCGCGTGTCCAGGCGAGGTCCGCAGGAGCTGTGCGGTGCCGGCTCTTGACCACTTGGAAGACAGGCGTTTGGCCACCGCCCTCAGCTGCTTCAGCCCCTGCGCCGTGAGCGGCAGAGCGACGTTGGTCACCGAGATCCCGGCCTCGCGAGCTTGAGCCAGCCAAGCCGCGACGCGAGGATCCTGCTGAGCCCCTGCCACCACGACCAGCTCCGACAGCCCGGCCTGGGCCTCCGCCTCAGGCAAGGCGTCCGCGCTGAGACACAGCAGCGCCGACCGGGACGGCGCGTAGGCGGGCGCATCATAGATCCTGTACAGCACTTCCTCATCCACATCCCCCAGCACCGCCCCCACGCGCGCCGGCAGCAGAGCCGGCGGCCTGGGCGCCTGGGCCTCCCAGCGCTGCGGCCCATCCACGCCACCGGGGAAGGGGACGAGGTCGCGCTTCTTCCAGGAGATGTCGTGCAGGTTGGCCTCGGCGTTGAGTACCGCGTAGCGCACCGACATGCTGAGGGCCCGCTTCTTGCGTGTCGCGATCGACTTGATCGGGGGCTCGTTGTTGTACAGGTGCCGCGCCACGGCCGTCGGGTAGGCAAAGCCGAAGAAACCACTCGGCGTGGGCACCCCGAGTGCCGCGGAGATGAACTGCTCGTTGCGCGTCCCCATGCGGCGCACGTTGAGGCACATGACGCGCCAGGCATCCCCAGCCTGCTCGGCCATGTTTGTCCAGTTGGGATACAGCCCGAGCCGGGCCTGCAGCGAGTCCGGCTGGTCGAGAACGGCCTGATGACGGTTCGTCTCAAGCAGCCCGGGCAACAACAGCGCGGTGAGCAACGCGATGGCGCCCAGATCTCGCACCCTGGGTGAGAATGGGCGGGGCAGAGCTGCAAGCGCCCGGGTCACTCCGAGCCCCGCGACGATGGGCAGGAAGGCGTTCACGAGGGTCCAGCCCCGGATGGCACCGCGCACCTTGCTGAAGGGCGGCACCCAGGTGTAGAGCAGGTCGTAGCCTGGTCCTGCTGCCACAAACAGCCCCAGGGCCACCAGCACGGCCGCCGTGCGAACAGCCGGTCGCCGGATCACGCACAGCCCCACCAGCAAGCCCAGCAGCCCGGCGCCTCCGCCCGTGGAGACCCGCAGCCGGGTCCATGCCGAAGACCAATCGACGCTGCCCTGGCCGAGCAGGGTCACCCCCCGAAACAGCTCCAGGTCGAAGCTGTCGGCCCGATTCGTGATCTCGACCCAACTCAGATAGGGCAGCAGTTTTGCGAGCGCCACCAGGCCAGCCAGCCCGGCCATCAGCGTGCCCCAGGCCAGGGCCCGCCGGCGGGCCCGCGCGCCCCCCAGGATGCCCTCACCGAGTACCCACAGGACCAGACCCAGGCACGAATAGACAATCACGTAGAGCCCGCCCGTGAACACTTGCGCCGCGAGCAGCAGAGCCCCCGCCGCCGCCCAGCGCCTGGGCACCGCCCCGTGCAGCACGCCCTCCACACACAACAGGATCCAAGGGATCAGGGCGTGCGCCGCACCGTAGGCGACCAGGTTGAAGTGCTCGATGCGCATCCATCGATTGGCGCCAAACAGCAAGCCCGCCACCACCGGGCCTGCAAGGCCACCGGCCCCCGGCAGGTTGATGCGCCGGGCCAGTCGCGAAACCAGCAGGGCCATGCCGACCCCCGCCAAGGCCAGGTGCCCCAGGATCATCAGGTTCATGACCAGCAGTGGCGGCAGGAACGCGGACAGCCCAAGCGCCAGCGGATACAGCGTGGGGTTCTCTGGGTTGGCATGGAACGGCGAACCGCCATAGCTCAACGTCTGCCACAACGGGAACTCGCGGTGCTCCTGAATCGCGTCGCCCAACACGCGGTATCGGGCGTAGTGGCTCTGCCCCGAATCGAATCCATACAGGAACGCGTCGTCGGACAGGAACTGCGGATAGACCGCAAAGGGCAGCAGCGCCAAGCCGGCGAGCAGCAGCACACGCAGCCAGCGGCCATGGGAGATGACAGGAGGGGCGGTCACGCTGGCATCGCTCTGGCGCCCCGGCGAGGTGAGCGCCTCCCAAGAAACGCGGCTGAACACGAGCAAATCTAGCATGGCGCCCGCGAGCATGATCATCGGCATCCTCGAGCCGCATCACGAGCGAAACCGCGCATGACCACGGGCTGCTAGCTGCCGGGCCTCGCTTGCAGCTTGTGGTGGCGCCAATCACCCGCCTTGAGCCGGTAGATGCGCACGGTGTGCCCCGGGCGATCGATCGACCACATGTCCACGAGCGGTGAGTAGAGCGTATCGAGCACGAAGGGCATTGGATCACCGTGCCGGCCGGGCGTGAACTCCTTCACCAGCGTGAGCGACTTGCGCAAGCGCCCATAGAACGCTGCGCGCTGGTCGGCCTGCTGCTCGAGCCTCCAGCCCTCCTCATAGAACGAATCGGTGATCAGCCAGCCGCCCAGGTCGACGGCGGCGCGCTTCACGCCGTCAGCGCCCACAGCCTTGATGGCCTGCAGCTTGTCGATGTGTAGCCCAGGGCGGTGCACCACGTACTCGTCGTTGAAATGCGGCGGGTAACCCTCGACGAAGAGCTGCTCGCCCGCGGGCAGGCGCTGATGCACCCACTCACGGGCCTGCATCCAGTGTGTGGCTTTGCGTGAGCAACTGGTTGTGGCGCATGAGCTGAATCGCCGGCTGGAGCGTCGCTGGAACGAGCAGCAAGGTCAACGCCAGCGGGAGTCGTGCTCCCACTCGCAAGAGCGTGAGGCGCGGCGCGAGTCGTCGCGCCACCTCACCCCAGAACAGCCCGGCACCCACGGCCAGGAACGGCAGCAGCGGCAGGACGAAGCGCCAGAAGAACAGGGTCTTGCTCAGCATGCCCGCGAGGTAGAGCACGGGGAAGACGAGCACCAGGGCGGCCACGCGAGCGTGAGCCCGGCAGAGCAAGACGAGGCCACCGAGCGCTGCGGTCAGATGCGCGAAGCCGAGCATGGCGAGCGACGCGCTGAAGTAGAGCGACGTGCCTGCGTCCCGCGATTGCCCCCAGATGTAGTTGTCGCCCCAGCGTGTGAGTTGGTTGACGAAGCCGTCACGGAACTCACCAAACGCGATCCATGCGAACGGGTTGGCGGCGACGAACGAGACGAACGGCAGGGCGCCGAGGCACGCCGCCCCGGCCAGCGTGCGAAGGGTCGGGCGACCGCCACGCAGGAGCAGCGCTGCGGGAGCCAGTGCGAACGCCACGGCGCCGTTGTACTTGGTGGCCGCGGCGAGCCCAGCCAGGACGGCCGACATGAGCAAGGGGCGCAGGCCGCCGTTCTGCAGACCGCGCAGCGCGTAGTGCAGCGAGCAGGCCACCAGGAAGGTCATCGGTACGTCGTTCACGCCGTAGTGGCTGTCGCGTCCATGCAGAAACGAGCAGCCGATGACCACAGCGGCGGCCAGCGCCGCGTCCCACCGCCCAGTGATCCGCCGCACGCTGGCCGCGACCACCAACGCGGTAAGCGTCCCCAGCACGGCCGAAATCCAGCGGGCCAACAGGAACAGCCCGCCGCCTGAAACCCACTTGTGCGTGACCGCCCGGCCCATCCACAACTCGTGCAACTGTTCGGCCGCAAACAGCGCATACGTGAGCAGAGGCGGGTTCTCAAAGCGATGCGGGTTGAGGTCGCCCCACGACAAACGCGGGGCTACTCCCGCGTAGTGCCGTTCATCGGCGTGAGACATGATCGGTGGAGATCCGTGGTCCAGGCCCCAGGTGCGCAAGCCCAGGAACAGCAGCAGCAACAGGCCGCCGGCCAAAAGCAACCGCGGAGTGCACGCACGCCGTGACTCCGAGAGCGACGGCGGGAGGGGCGGATCGGTCACACGAGTTCCAGTGATCAACACCGGTCGACGACCGGCGCGCGCCGCAGGATACCACGGCCGACACCGTGATATAGTTCCGGCCACAGCGCCTCCGCTCGCCCCCCCGACCGCCCGGCTCTTTGCCATGCGCATGCTGGTGCTGACTTTGCTGCTCGCGCTCGGCGTGGCCGGCGCCGTGCGCATGGCGACCGGCGTGGGCGGCGACGAGACGCGACTCGTCCCGGCCGCAGGGTCCTTCTGGCACGTGCGCTCGCGCAGCGGCCAAGTGGCCGAGGTGCCACGACCGTCCGAAGCCCTACGCCTGCGGCCGGGGGACACGCTCGTCTTGGACGACGATGCCGCAACCCGACGGATCGCGTTCCGCCTGCGCCGGGCGGGCGAGCAGTCGTCGTACCTGGATCTGCGGTTGTTCAAGGCGGCCGGGCGCTCGTACCGCCTCGTGCTCGTCCCCGGCGAGCACGTGACGGCCTCTCTCTCCCTGCAGGCGGCCGACGGTTCTACCCGCGAGTTGGGCCGCATCGAAGAAACGAGCGCGCTGAGCAATCCCGACGCGCCGTTCGACCTTGCCGTCACGCTGGCCGGGCCCAGGCTGACGGTGACGCTGAACGACCAGCCCCTGATTTCGGTCGACGACGAGACGCTGCGCGCCGGCTCATGCAGTCTGTGGGCCGACGGTATCGACGTGATGGGGCTGAGCCGTGACGGATCCGAAACCGTCAGCGACCAACTGGAGTTCCTGCGCGGCGACGACGACTCGGCGTTGATCATGGGCGCGCTCGCCACAGCTCTCGGCATCATCCTGCTCGGGGGCTGTTGGCTGCGCGCGCTGGTTCCAGGGCAAGCTCCGCTGCGCTTGCTCGCATCGGGAACTCTCGTGCTGCTGGCCGGGCCTTCAGCCGCGCTCGCGGCGTCGCTGGCGTATCCACTGGAGCCTCTGATCGTGGGCGCGGTGGCCGCTCTGCTGGTGCTTCCCGGCTTGCGCATAGCGCTGTGGTTGCTGCGCGACTGCCTCGATCCCGAGCATGCCCACAGGGGCCGCTGGCGCTCGCTGGGCGTTACCCTGGCCCTCGCAACGTGGACGGCCCTGGCGCTTGGCAGTGCATCGCTGGCCACGGTCCAGCCCGTGCTCGAGGAGGCGCGCGCATCGTTGTCAGGGCTCGCCCGAGACACTTGGCGTTCGACGGGCACGACCTCGCTTGACGCCGCCAACGCGCTCGTCGCCCCCGGTCCCTGGCGCAGCCTGCGACTCTCGGCACGGTTGTCGTTGCCCGCGGACGCCGTGCTCGAATTGCGCCTGCGAAGTCACACGTCGTTCGCAGGCGGGACGGCCCTGTTCTTGTCAACGCATGCGCTGTTCGATTCGGGGTTCTATTCCGAGAGCGCCGTCGACTTCGCGCCCGTCGGGTCGAGCTCGATCAGCGTGACGCCCGATCGTGAGTACGAGCTCGAACTCGTGGCCGATGGCACGGCGCTCAGCGCCCGACTTGACGGCGCCTTGGTCGCAGAATGGACCGACCTGACCACGTCGGCAGGGCCTGTGTACGTTCTGGCCGCCGCAGGCACCGCCAGCGTGACCGACATCGTCGTCGCCCCCGTGCGGCCCGAACCGCCCCTGCCTGATGCCTTGGCCGTGGGATGGCGCCCTGCATGCGCGGCGGTTGTCTTGCTCGTCATGCTCGCCCTGCTCGCGTCGCGCCTGACGAGCCGGGGAACGCTCGCTTCATTCGAGTGCATGGCGTTTGCCCTCTTGCCCTTGGCCCTGGTTGCGACGTCGGTGCTACCCACCGGGCACCTCGATTTCGCCAGCTTCGGGTTGGCCGCGGCGGCCTCCACCATCATTGCCGTGATGGGGTTTGTCGCACCCGGCGCCGCGCCCCGCCTGCCATGGTTGGCGCTGGTCTTCGCCACGGCGCTGCCCCCCCTCGCGCTGGCCGGCGCGTTTGGCATGCCTGAACGCCCGAATCGCTTCAACGGCCCAAAGTACTGGAACATGCCCGCGGCTCGCTTGGCGCCAGAGCTCGTGCACCTTCAGCTGCCGCTCGTGCGGCGCTTCAACACCTGGCTCAAGGACCATCGCTTCCGCGACCAGTCGTTTAGCATGGAAAAGCCCGCCGGCAGCGTGCGCGTGCTGTGTCTCGGATCGTCTAGCACCTGGGGGCACGGCATCCCCGAAGCGACGCGCCAGGACTACCCGACGATCCTTGGAGAGCTCCTACGAGAGCGAATGCCCCGGCGGGACGTGCAGGTCATCAATGCTGCGGTGCGGGGCTCGACGACAGCTCGCCAGCTGCGATTCTGGCGCGAAGTGCTGCTCGGGTTTCAGCCGGACATCGTTACCGCATCGTTCTACTTCAACGATTCGGTGCACCTCACTCACTTCGACGAGACAGCATGGTTCGATTGGATCACCCAGCCCGGCGAGCACAACGGCCCGCGGCAGGTCTTCCGCGCCTGGCGCGCCTTTGAGGCGGGTGGCAGGTTGCATGCGCGCGTGTTCTCGGGCTTTCGCGGCGGCCGGGGGAACAGTCAGCAGGTCTGGAGCCGCAACGTCGCTGATCCCGCGCTCCGGAGCTCACCGGCCCAGCTGTTTGAGGCGAACCTGCGGTCTCTCGCCGAGGACTGTAAGCTGCACGGCATCTCGCTCGTGCTCGTGAAGGAGCCGATCCGGGGCGACACCGCCCGCATCTGGAGGCGGGAGTTCAGCGCGGCCATGGACACCGTTGGCGCCGACTTCGGTCTGCTGGTGGTGAATCCCGCAAGGGCACTTGAGACGGCCGGCGGTGAGGCCAACTTCATGGATACGGTGCATCCCCTACCCTCAGGCAATCGAGTCATTGCAGGCGTCTTGAGGCCAGTGATCGAGCGCTTGATCTGGCAGCGGCAGCGGTAGCGCGGGCCGCGCTTGGCCCAGGCGAAGCGCACACGCTCGACCTCGGGGATCTGCTCGTCTCCCAAGCCGTGGCCCCGCAGCCAGGCTCCGTACGTCGTGCGGGCGTGCAGGTGTCGTCCGCAGCGCTTTCTCGGCGCCACGTCGTCAGACGGGATCATCTGGCTCTGGGAGCGTGTGGCGACTCCTCTGCCAGCGTTGCTCGGGCATGAGCTGGTCAACGGCATGCTGGACATCTGGAGAGGGGAGCCTGTCGCTCGGGGGGATGGGGCTTCAGAAGATCGATACGCCGCATCGCGGGACCGTGCCGCGGTAAGCTCGCGTTCTGTGAGCCTGCTGATCCTGACCGCCAGCCGTTTCGAGGCCGAGGGTCTGGCTCGTCGCCTGCCCGGGCACCCCGCGCCGCAGCCCGTGGGCGTGGGTCCCGTAGCCGCCGCGCTGGGCACGGCCGCGTTGCTGAGTGCCGGGCCGCCGCCGGCGACGGGACAGTCTGCGAGGGCCGGCGCGCCTGAGGAGGGCCGCATGACCGCGGACGGGCCACCGTCGTCCAGCGCCGGACGATCCGAGCTGGCCGCCGGTGCCCCTGCCCCCGGCGCCGCCGTCCCCGCACCTCCTGCGGCCCCGGCTCCCTCTGACACCCCAGCCCCTGCCTCCGCTCCCGCCTGGAGCGCCTGCCTGCTGCTGGGTCTCGCGGGCACACGCGACCCGCGGCGCGTCCCCGTGGGCGGCCTGGTGCTGGCCAACGAACTGCTGGACGAGGCCGTGGGCGCTGGCCACGGACGCAGCTTCATCCCCCTGGCCGAGTTCGGCCTGCCCGCGGGTGACCGCCTGCCCCAGCGCCTGCCCGGGGCCGTACCTGCCCCGGGGCGCGTGAGCGATCCACCCTGGACCGTCGGCATGGTGGGCACGCTGGCCGCCGCCTCGGCCGACCCCGACGAGGCCGCTGCCTGGCACGCCCGCCACCCCGATGTGCTGGTGGAGGAGATGGAGGGCTACGCCGTGGCCCTGGCTTGTCGTCGCGCCGACGTGCCCCTGGCCGTGTTGCGCGGCGTGTGCAACGTGGCCGGCGACCGCGACCACACCGGCTGGCACTTCGAGCAGGCCCTGGACGCGGTCGCCGCCGCCACGCCCGTGTTGTTGGACGCGCTGCGGCCGCGTTGAGGCGTGGACCCGCGCTTCCCAGCGCCCTGCTATATTGCACACGAACCGGGATCTGGTGGATTGTGCTCGTTCCATGCAGGAAGAAAAGGCATTCAAGCTCATCGTCGTGCTGGGCACGTCTTGCATCGCGCTGGCGGTGCTGTGTCTCTACCTCACGACAGGCAGCTTCCTGAGCGAGCCGGTTGCCATGGCTCGCGATCGAGACCGCGAGGCTGTGGAAGTCGAGCAGATGGTCAGCGCGAGCACGGGCATCTGGGATAGCCACCCGGATGCCGATGTGGGCCGCGTGCTGCAACCGAGTCTCGAAGCGCGGATCTACCAGAATGCAGCCGTCAGCTCGAACCGCTTTGGCATGCGCGAGTTCGACTACGAGATGCCTAAGCCCGAGGGCACGGTGCGAGTCGTCTTGCTGGGCGACTCGTTCATTTTTGGTCTGGGCGTCGAGGCTGAACAGCGGCTGGGCGTGTGGCTCAAGCGCGCCCTCGATGCGCGCAAGGGCAGCCGCGGCAGAGATGTCGAGGTCTTGCATCTGGGCTGCTCGAGCTGGAATCTGGTGGCCGAGTCCAGCTTCCTGCGGCGACAGCTGAGTGTGCTGCAACCCGACCTGGTCCTGCATGTGTCGGTGTCGAATGACCTCGGCGACACCAGCGGGGTGCGGGGCATGGGAGCCATGGGCCGGTTTGTGCCCCGACGGCCGAGCCATGCGGACACGATGATCAAGCAGCAGTTCTCGCGTTGGGCGCTTGACGCCCGCGCCAACGGCCACCTGGCTCGCGGCGTGGACTACGAGAGCCGCAGTCGCTTCGATCAGGCGGGTGAGCAGATCCAGCGCCTGGCCGCTGCCGTCGAGCGCTGCGGCGGTCTCTATCTGCACACGTTTCATTGGGGGGGCGTGAACACCGCAGCAGCTGTCCACTTGGCATCCCGCTTGCGTCACGAGCAGGTGGCTTGGCTGCCGGCGAGCTTCGAGCACGACCTCGCCGTGCGCATCTCCAAGTCGGATGCACACTGGAACCCCGAGGGTTACGCGCAGATGGCTCGCTTCTTCTACGGCGTCATTCGTGAGCGCGAGCTGCTGCCCGCACTGCGGCTCGCACCGTGGCCCAAGGCTCGCGAGCTGTTTCGGACGCTGCAAGCGGAGGGGCGCGACGCTGCCACCAGCCCCGAGGCCTTGAAGGCCCAGCGCAACGCGCGCAAGGTTCCTTCCGAGCTGGACATGACCAAGCGCACCGTGGCCAGCTCATCCACGGTGCATGGGGGCATCCACGCCGATGGGACGATGGGCCCCTATGCCTCGGTGGTGCTCGCGCGGCGCGAGGCTGGCAGCCTGCGGGTGACCGGCGCCTGTCTCGACCGTCCCGAGCTGGATGGCGGAACGCTCAACATCTTCATTGATGCAATCAAGGTGGCCAGCGTGCCGCTGCGAGCAGGCGAGCCGGTGGACCTGTCCGTGCCGCTGCCCGAGTCCGTGGCAGAGCGCCCCTGGCTCAGCGTGCGCTTCGTCTCCGACGACTATGTGTACACGGGGAACAGTCTGCGCGAGTGCGCATCGTTCATTCTGCACCGGGTCGCGTTCGAGTCGTAGTGTGAAGCCGATGGGCGCGCTATGACCACCCTCGCCGTCGGCCTCTCCACCTGCCCCAACGACACGTTCCTGTTTGCGCCGCTGGTGCAGGGGCGCGTGGATCGGCGCGGGCTGGAGCTGCGCTTCGAGCTGGCCGACGTGCAGGAGCTGAACCAGGCCTTGGCGGCCGGGCGCTTGGCCGTGGGCAAGGCCAGCTTCGCGGCGGCGTTGGCGTTGAGCGCTGACTATGGCGTGCTGCCGGTGGGCTCGGCCCTGGGCTTTGGCGTGGGGCCGGTGCTGCTGGGCAGGCCTGGCGGGCCGGCGCTGGACCAGCTGCCCGGCGTCGGCAGCATCCTCTGCCCCGGCGCCGACACCACCGCCAGCCTGCTGCTGGCCGCGCTGCATCCGGCGCTGGCCGAGCGCTCCGAACAGGTGCGCTTTGATGCCATCATGCCGGCGCTGGCGCAGGGCGCGGCGGACGCCGGCGTGTGCATCCATGAGGGTCGCTTCACCTACGCCGAGCAGGGGCTGACGTTGCTCGACGACCTGGGCGCGCGCTGGGAGCATGAGACCGACGCGCCCGTGCCCCTGGGCGGCTTGCTGGCGCGGCACGACCTGGGCCCCGAGTTGCACGCCACGCTCGCGCTGCTGCTGGGCGAGTCGCTGGCCGCCGCCCGCGCCGACCCCGCCGCCTGCTTGGCGTTCATGCGCGAGCACGCCATTGAGTTGGCCGACGACGTGATCTGGAAGCACGTCGAACTCTACGTCAACGCGCACACCACGGACCTGGGCCAGGTGGGGGCGCTGGCCCTGGCGCAGCTCGCCGCGCGGGCGGGGCACAGAGCCGCGCCACGGATTCTGTGCGCACCCGCCTGAGGCCAGCGCGGTCCTGAGCTGGGGCGGCGAGCGCCCTCGGGCCCAGGCTGTCTTGGGGAGTGGCCGCTGACGTGACTCAGCGCGGCAGGCACAAGGCCACGCCCGCGGGTGATTCTGCGCCCCGTGCTGTCAGGAACGGCGCGCCGCTTCGTCTCCAGCAACGGCCCGAGGCGGGGCCCCTCGCTGCCGAGGACCTCGTCTCGGGCTGTTCGCGCTGCGTCAGCGCTTCCCCGGGTCGCCTTCGAAGGGGCTGATAGACTGGGGCCCTGGTGCCCGACCTCGATCCGGGTGGGCGGCCGCGATCCAGTGTCTCACCGGCCACCCCTGATCGCTTCCTGGAGCGTGCCGATGTCTGTCCGTCTCGGTGCTGTGGCCTTTCGTCGCCTGATGTTCGCGCCCGCGATGCCCGTCACCAGCGCCACCGCGCTGCTGCTGACGCTGCTGCTGGCTCCGCCCTCACCGGCTCAGCAGGGCTCGCCCCAGGCTGTCCCTGGCCTGGCAAGCCGCGCTCTCTTGGACGCGGGACCGCTGCGCTTGCCCGTCTTTGCAGGCGATGAGGCCCGGGCTCCCGTGGGCGGCTACCGCCTGGTGATCAAGCTGGTGGACGACGTGCGTGGGCGCGCCCTCGACGCGGGCCTGGTCTCGCTGCGCGGGGCGGATCTGTCGCCGCTGACCGACCTGGCGAGCACCGAGTCGCTCTCGTTCCGCCCGCTGATCGACATCGCTCCGGCGCGGGTCGAGGCCCTGGTGCAGCGTGCGAGCCTCAACAGCGGCCGCGCCCAGCCCGACCTGATGGCCATGTTGGTGGTGGGCGTCCCCAGCGATGACGCCTCCGAGCTGCTGCGCCTGGGCGAGTCCCTGCGCGCCCTGCCCCAGGTCGAGTATGCGCATGTCCAGCTGCTGGGCTGCCCGCCGCCGGGAGACATCTCGCCCACGACGCCCGACCTCTCTGGCAACCAGGGCTACCTGGGCACGGACCCGGGCGTGAACGCCGAGGCCGCCTGGATCCAGGCGGTGTTTGGCGCCGGCGTGCGCGTGTCGGACTGTGAGTACGGCTGGGACTACCTGCATGAGGAGTACAACGCCGTCGACCTGAACCCCGAGCCAGGGCAGACCATCGTGTCGGACGTCTACGGCTACGAGTGGGATGACCACGGCACCGCCGTACTGGGCGAGATGGTCGCGCCGCACAACGGCTACGGAGTGCGCGGCATCTGCCCGGAGGTTGAGCTGGCCACCTACCCCGAGTGGACCAATGAGGGCGGCTTCCGGCGCGTGGCGTCCATCGCCAGCGCCATCGCTGACAGCGACGCCGGCGACGTCGTGCTGCTCGAGATGCAGACCGTCAACTTCGGTGACGACTACGGTCCGGCCGAGCTCGACCCGAGCGTGTTCACCTTGGTCAAGGCGGGCGTGGACGCCGGCGTGGCGGTGGTTGGCGCCGCCGGCAATGGCGGCCAGTACCTGGACGGCGCGACCTATGCCAGCTACCAGGGCTGGGGAGACTCGGGCGCCATCCTCGTGGGCGCAGGCTCGAGCAACACCAGCCACGTCCAGCTTGGCTTCAGCACCTACGGCAGCCGCATCAACCTGCAGGGCTGGGGCGTGGGCGTCTTCAGCGCGGGCTACGGCAGCTTCGCGCAGTACGGGGGCGACGAGCACCAGAGCTACATCTCATACTTCAGCGGCACCAGCTCGGCCTCGCCCATGGTGGTCGGAGCGGTGGCGTTGGTGCAGGCGCGCTCGATCGTGCTCAACGGCGTGGGCCTGCCGCCGCTGCAGGTGCGCCAGATCCTGATGGACACGGGCACGCCCCAGGGCGGCGGCGGCCACATCGGCCCCCTGCCCCACGTGGCTCTCGCCCTCGCGACGATGGGTGCTGGCTTCGACCCCGACCCGTGGGTCGACCTGGGCCTGGGCCTCGCCGGCGTGAACGGCGTACCACAGCAAGACATCGTGGCTGTGCTCGTAGCGGGAACGTCCTTCAGCCTCACGGTCACCAGTGCCAAGCCCGCTGTGGCTGCTTGGTGGGTGCTCGGGCTGAGCAACCTGTCGGCGCCCTTCAAGGGCGGCACGCTGGTGCCCTCGCCCGACCTGCTGGGCCTGTCCTTTACCGGGTTCGGCGGCTCCTTCGGGGTGACAGGCGACTACCCGAACGGCATCCCCGTGGGCACCCGGTTCTTCAGCCAGTTCTGGATGCCCGACCCCCAGGCGCTGCAAGGCTACAGCGCGAGCAACGCGCTGCAGGGCACCGCGCAGTAGCGTCGCGCGCCCGCGCCTACTGCGGAAACGCCGTCCCCGTCAGGTTCAGCACGTAGGGCGCGGGTTGGTTGAAGGCGTCGTGCTCGATGCGGACGGCGTCGCCCTTCAGGCCGAGTCCGCTCTTGGGCGTGAAGCTCAGCTCGTACCCCAGCACGCTGCCCGGGTGCAGGTAGCGCGGCGCCAGCAGGCAGCTGCCCGACACTTGCGCGGTCATGATGGCGTCGATCTGCTCGTGAAACTGGAGCTGGATCGAGCCCACGCCGCCGCACAGGTGACAGTAGCTCATGATCGTGCCGAGCTGGCACACGCCGGTGCTGAGCTGGCAAGCCCCCGCGAACTCCGGCGGGGCGCACTGATCGATGGGCACCGGGCAGATCTCGTGGGTGTGCGGGGCGCCGAAGTTGTGGCCTGTCTCGTGGGCCGTGACGATCACGTCCCAGCTCGGTGTGCCGCCGCCGCTGTCGCTGGCTACGACGCCGCCGAGGTTGCCCGACACCGCGAAGCCCCACTGCTGGCTGCAGAGCGCGCCGATGTAGGCGATGCCGCCGCCGAGGTCCGCGCCGCTCAGCATGTGCGCCAGGTCGGCGTCCACGGGCCAGTCGTCCTTCCAGGCCTGGCGGAACTCGGTCAGCCGCGCGGGCGTGTCGGCGCCGAACCAGGGGTCGCTGCCGTTGGCATGCACGCCCACGTACTCCAGCGTGAAGACGGTGTTCAGCGCGCCCTCATAGATGTGCGAGAGGGCGCCCCACAGGTTGGTCGTGTAGGCCAGCAGGGCGCCGACGTCGCCGTCGAAGCGCGCCGCGAGCTCGACGTCGGTCTCCAGCGCCACGCGACAGCGGAAGGGGAAGCCGTCGGGCGAGCTGGCCAGGGACGAGGGTGGCGCCGCGGCCTCCCATGGCGGCGACGGCATGCCGCCCGGCTGCAAGGCGTCGCAGCGGAAGCTCTGCGCTGACCGGCTCAGCGCGGCGGCCTGCAGCTCGTCGTACACGGCTGTGCGAGGCCGGGACCAGCTCCCGTCGACGCCCCGTCGCGGGGCGAAGTTCACGCGACCTTCGGGGCGCTCGATCCAGCCCCACAGACCGCCGCGGGCGAGGCCCAGGAAGACGCGCGTGTCGGGGCGCCCGGCCACGCGCCCGCTCCACAACGAGTGGCCATCCAGCAGCGCGAGCGGGCCGCCCGGCACGGCCGCCCCGTCCAGGTCGAGTCGCGAGTCCGGGCTGAACGGCAGCGGGCGTCGGTTCAGGACGAGCTGCGTGCTGCGGCCCTCGGGCAAGGGCACGCCGAGCAGCACCAGCTCCTGCGTGTGTGTACCGATGTCGAGATCGAGCGGCGGCAGCAGCCGAGCGCCACTGCCATCGGGCATGGGCGCCGCGTGGGGCAGGGCACGGGTGGCCTCGCTGGCCGGGTCCCAGGCCGCGAGCGCCGCGGGGTCGAAGCCCGGCGCGGCGACGAGCGACAGCACCTCCTGCACCCAGAAGTCGCGCTGCCCGGCCGGCAGGCGCGGCGGAAACAACAGCACGGACTCGTCGCCGTCATTGGCCAGGGCCAGGAACGTGGGCGCGCCCTGGCCGCCGAGCGCAGCGGAGCCCAGGTCGAGGCTGCCGTCCGAGGGCAGCGAGGGGCCGTCCACGCCGCCGACGCGCACGTCCAGCTTGGCCTGTGGGTCGTCGTCCATGATGGTCAGCAGGTGCAGCGCGCCCGGGTCCACGGACGCGAACGCGGACGGCGTACCCAGCCCCACGCTCAAGTTCTCCTCGCCCTCGGGCAGCTTGTCGTCCTTGAGCCTGATCCAGGCGCTGGCCCGCGCGCCGTTCAGCGAGCCCTTGGCAAACACGGCCTTGGCCTTGTGCAGCGGCACGTAGTCCTTGCCGCTGCTAGCGCTCCCGGCGCCCGTGTCGACCAGCGGCACCTTGACGCTGCTGGGCAGCGCCACGCCCTCAGGCAACGCCAGGATCAGCTCGACGGCGTGCCCCTTGCCGGGCGCCTTCTCGGCAGGCGAGACGCTGTTCGGCAGCGCGAAGGACACCGCGCCCACGAGCTCGCTGGAGGTCTTGCTGGTGCCCTTGGGCAGCTTGATGCGCTTGAGCCGGATCGAGACCTTCACGTCGAGCGGCGCGTCGCTCGAGTTGGAGAGCTGCAGGAAGTACGTGCCGAGGTCGGGCAGCACCAGCGTCTTGCCGTCGAGGTCCTGAAGCAG
>Ga0164313_10000306_pt1 | contig 37649 bp, 29 predicted proteins | sample GuaBasSedimGuay4_FD_113735 | JGI IMG/M metagenome (GOLD analysis project Ga0164313, IMG submission 113735) | Subseafloor sediment microbial communities from Guaymas Basin, Gulf of California, Mexico - Guay4, Core 4569-4, 0-3 cm | ecosystem: Environmental > Aquatic > Marine > Hydrothermal vents...
ATAGTAACCTTAAATTTTAGAGAAAAATATATGAGTACAACATTTGATTTATTTGCCAGTGATAATGATGTCGAAGAATCCGGCGACGTGCTGCCAGGTTTTGGACCTCAGGATACTGGGCTGATGAAGATGGCCATTAAATTGGCATTTTTATCTGAGTCAGCAGGCGGCGCATTCGGTTTAAATCTGCATCTAAAAAATGCTGATGGCACCGGACCAGAAATGCGTCAGACCTTATGGATGACAACTAAGAAGTCCAATGGTCAGCGTAATACGTATGTAGATGGAAACGGTGTTAAGCACAAGTTGCCTGGTATGGAAATGGCAGACAATCTCCATCAATTAGTTGATGGACGTGTAATGCAGCAAGCAGATTCTGAAGAAAAGATTGTTAAACTTTGGAATGGTAAAACCCAGAAAGAGGAAAACACTCCTGTCCAGGTTATTACCAGCTTGATGGATCAACCGATTCTAGTTGGTGTCTTTAAAGTACGTGATAACAAGCAGGTCAAAGGTGATGATGATAATTATCATCCCACTTCTACAGAACGGTTCTACAACGAGATTAATAAATTCTTCGATGCAGATACCGGCCTGACTTATGCAGAGAAGTCAGCTAAAGCTACTGATCCTGCATACTTGAAGAAGTGGAAAGACAGCTTTCCTGCCGACTATGTACGGGACAAGTATAAGCCTGTAGAACACAGTATCGAAGCTGATGCTGCTGCTGCAGGTATTGGTACTGAAACTAAAGCTCTGTTCCCGTAATGGCCGTGTTTGTTGGAATAGATCCAGGGGCAAGTGGAGCCATTTGCCTCTTGGATACTCGACGGAAGATTCACTATTTCCAACCAACCCCAAACTTAAAGTGTAGTGCACTATCGCTATACCAATGGTTACTAACTCAACACGCACTCGATCCAATACATTTAATCGCTGTAGAAGATGTGCACTCCCTCTATGGAATGAGCGCCAAAAGCAATTTCCAATTTGGGTTTAACTTAGGACAAGTCAGAACTGTCGCTGACATGACCGAGATCGGTGTTGAATTGGTTCAACCAAAAGTGTGGCAAAAAGTATGTGGTATTACCTTTAAGAAAGGTATGTCTTCTCCTCAAAAGAAAAGGCATATCGCAGCAACTGCCCTCCAATTATATCCAAAGGCCGAACTCAATGGCCCGAAAGGGGGTCTTTTGGATGGGAGGGCAGATGCTCTTATGATCGCTCATTATTTATCTATCAAATATGGAATTAACGCATGAAAATGATTTTAGAAGAGGTGGAAGTCGAAGAAGCCATCACCCATTACATCAATACCAAATACTTCACCCTACAGGGAAAGCATCTTGAAATTGATTTCCAAGTGGGTCGTAATCCACAAAATGTTACTGCAAATCTTGACATCGTAGATGATGTCGCTGAAGTACCAGACGACTCAGTTACACCAAAAACTGATGCCAGTGCTGCTGAAAAAGAAAAACCTTTCAGCGACGATCAGAAGACTCTGCCTTTTAGTTCTTAATCATGCAGGCCTTATTTGTTTTCCTCTTCATAATAGTCGCTATTGGATTATGGACAGCCATTCCTATATTTGCTTTATTAGTTGGTACTGGCCTGGCTGCCTTAGTGTTATGGAACGTAATGAAGCTATAGCTCCACGTAGCCATGAGCCGGTATTTGTCCCACCGGTGTGGAAAACGGGACTTCAATTTTGCCAATCACCTGTACTTCATAGTTACCTCTCCCCCCCTTGAGACTGACTATGGAGCAGGTGGTTGGCATTCAATTTTAAGGAACTCTTATGTCTGATGAAAACAAATCTGCAATGGAACAATTGCAGGATGCGCACAATGAACTCTACAAAAAGCTCTATGAACATTACATGGCTCTACGACGTTTAATGGAACACGCCATTATTAGTATTGATACCAGCTGTCAAATACTAATGGATGCTGCTACTGAAAATAAAGCAGCTAAAGACGACACTGATAAGGAAGGGTAATGTCTGAATTTAACCCTATTGTTCGCCTTGCGAACAGTAAGGTTCGCTCTCTGCGAGCCTCTATAAATGCAATGTGTGCCCACTGTATGGGCTGCACTTACGAAGAAATTAACCCGGGCTTTGCAAACGAGGTAAAAAACTGTACTTGCGACAATTGCCCATTGTTTAAGGTACGCCCTTATCAAGAAAAGGAAGGAAAATGAACTTACAATTTAATGTAATAAAAGATGCTGTAGCAGCTCAGTTTGAGCGAATGCAAGCCGGAGGAAACCACCTGTATAAGGTTGATGTCTCCAAAGATGAAATGTGGGATACGTACTTGAGTGGATTTCCTGAAGGAAGTAATCCAATCTTTCGTGAACGCCGTGACCATGACTGCCAATGCTGCAAACAGTTCATCCGATTAATAGGTAACGTTGTTGCCATTGTAGATGGTGAACGTGTATCAGTATGGGATACCACGCTGGACTTAGGTCCTTATTACAATGCAGTGTGTATGGCAATGTCTAAATTGATGAGAGATGCCGCTATCGTACGTCCTTTCTTTCATTATGACTCCAGCGCAGGTACTGCAAAATCTCACGGGCAGAGTCCTGATGGTGAAGTAGAAGCATGGGAACATTTCTATGTAGATCTCCCTCACTCATGTATGGAAGCAAAGGCCAACATCGATTCCAGGATCGGTAAAATCCGAGCCACAAAAGAAGTATTTGAACGAGGTCTTCGTGAAATCTCATTTGATGCCCTCAATATGGTATTGGAATTGATTGAACAAAAATCCCTCTACCGTGGTGAAGAGCACCGGGACACTATTAAAAGCTTTCTTGGTTTCAAAACTGCTTATGAAAGAGTGCCTTCTACAGAGGGTAAAACATTATTCTGCTGGTCGGTAGCCCGCAGTAATCAAATTGGAGTTGCAAGGCTCCGTAATACTTCAATTGGTACACTTCTGGTTGATTTGTCAGAAGGGAAACCCTTGGATGCTGCCGTGGGAACTTTCGAAGCCATGGTGGCTCCAGCCAATTACAAACGTCCAAAAGCTCTGATTACTCAGAGCATGATCGATAGGGCTCAGAAAGATGTGGAAGAGCTCGGTTATACCGATGCATTACCACGTCGTTTTGCAGTCACTGAAGACATCTCTGTCACGAATGTACTATATGCTGATAGGGATGCCAGGGTAACAATGAAAGATGGCGCATTCGACCTGTTAAGTGCCTCTAAAGCCATCTCTCTACAGTCTCTCAGTAAGGTTGAAGAGGTCGACATAGACACCTTCCTGACAGACATACTTCCGCATGCTACTACGCTTGAAATTCTTATGGAAAACCGTCACCAGGGTAACCTGATGAGCTTGGTTGCTCCTATGGATGCTGAAGCTAAAAACATGCTGAAATGGGACAACAACTTCTCGTGGACATATAACGGTGAAGTTGCTGACTCAATGAAAGAACGGGTGAAGGCAGCCGGAGGCAAAGTTGATGGCGTACTGCGATACTCTCTTCAATGGAACGAGAGTGGTCAGAACAATAACGACTTTGATGCACACTGCATTGAGCCAACAGGGGGTTCTCACATTTACTTTCAAAACAAAGAACGTGTACATGCGTCCTCTGGCCGGCTGGACGTAGATATTGTTAGTCCTAATGGCAAAGTAGCTGTTGAGAACATTACCTGGACAGATGAACGTAAAATGCGTGAGGGGACTTATCAATTTAACGTTCATAACTATTCAGGTAGCCGTAGTAAGGAAGGCTTCTCTTGTGAGATTGAATACGGTGGAGAGATCCATTCGTTTGAATACGCCAAGGTTTTAGCTGGTGGCGAAACCGTAAAGGTTGCCACCATCGAATATAGCCATGCGACTGGCGTTAGATTCAAGGAAATGTTGCCCTCTACAGTAGCTTCTAAAGAACTGTGGGGCGTTAACACCATGCAATACACGAAGGTAGCCATGGTAATGAACTCTCCGAATCACTGGGACGGTAATGCAACCGGAAATCGGCATATGTTCTTCATTCTTGAAGGATGTTTGCAAGCGGGGGAGGTTCGAGGCTTTTATAACGAGTTCTTGTCCAATGAACTGAATGATCACCGTAAGGTGTTCGAAATGCTCGGAACAAGGATGAGGGTAGCAGCCTCTGACAACCAACTCAGTGGTTTGGGGTTTTCATCTACTCAGCGGAACCATGTGTTCTGCAAGGTAACTGGATCTTTTAACCATATCATCAAAATCACGTTCTAAGGAGAACAGTATGTCAGACGAAGTAAATGTGTTTGAGGTAGCGTCCCGTAAAAAGGTACGTTTTGACACCCATATGGGTCAACTCACTGTTGAAGACTTATGGGATCTACCCTTAACCAGTAAAACTGGCCGGCTCAACCTGGATGACATGGCCCGTGAATTTCACGGACGTATGGAAGCCACTGCTGCAACCAGCTTTGTTGAAACAGCCACAAATGTAGATGAAGCTGCAGAGCTTGGATTTACTCTGGTGAAACATGTTATCGATGTGAAAATCGTCGAGAACAAAGCCCATAAAGACGCCAAAGCGAAAGCTGATGAGCGTAAGAAGTTACTCGGTATCCTCAGCAATAAGAAAGATGAAGAGTTGGAAGGTCTTTCTGTTGAAGAGATCGAAGAGCGCCTCAAAGCGCTTTAAGTGTGATGCACTATGTTCGGCTTCGGAATAAGTGTGGATCCTAAAAGCGCTGAAGCACTGCGGAGCCCATCCTTCCTTGGGCTCTGCTTTTAATGTGGGGTAGCTCAGTTGGGAGAGCGCAGAGACTACCAATCAAACGCCTCTGAGGTCGCTGGTTCGATTCCAGCCCCCACAACCTCTTCTTAAATCATGGAGTGTCTTATGTTTTATTTTTTAGCATTTATCTTTGTAATTCTCGTACTGTTCATTCGGTTTGTTCCTAAAGAACATACAAAACGTTATCGCACTGCAGACGGCATTGCAGAAAAGGTTATTCCTATTCCCTTTCCCTTTAAAGTAGCTTCCCGTATTGCTATAGGGGCTTTTGCTATCTTCTTATCTTTAGGTTTATTTAACAGCATATTCTTTTATGCTGAACCTGGTTATTACTATCACGTCAGAACAATTACTGGTCAAGAAAAACGAGTTGATGACGTTGGTTACAACATCTATTTATTTGGTCGTTATAACAAATGGAAAAAGTCCATGTCCATTGTGGCTAAGGCTCAATATGAAGGTGTTAATGAAGACAGTACTGAAGCTGAAAATGAAAATGACAATATGACATCTTCAATTCTTGGTCCAGTACGTACCATCTTTCTGGATCAGGTTGATTCACAAATCTCTGCTACAGCAAGATTTATGTTACCAGCAGATGAGCCATCATTTCTGGACATAGCGCGTCAGTATCGTTCACCTGATAATTTGATTCGTACAACGCTGCTACCCGCCTTCCGCGAAACGCTGCAGGCGAACGCAGCGCTAATGGGAGCTGAAGATTACTTTGCTGGTAAACGTACTGAATTCAATATCGATTTTGAAGAACAGTTGAAAAATGGACTTTACCTGGTACAACGTAAAGAAATACTTCAGAAAGCCCCAACTACCTCTGGTTCTGCTGATGCCTCTAAAGGTACAGCTCAAGAAGACTTTGGTACTACTGATAAAGTAATCTTTGTTGTTGAAAAGATTGTAGATCGTGCTGGTATACCTATTCGTAAAGCACAATCATATGCAGCTCTTGGTATTACTGTAGTTGAATCACGTATTACTGATGTTGTCCCTAACAGGGAATTCAGTGATCGTATGAAACTGAAACAGAAGGCTTCTGCTGACCGTGCTATTGCCCGGGAACAGCGTATCCAGGAAGAGGAACAACAGTTACTGGCAGTTGCCAAAGGTGACCGTATTGTTGCTGAAGAACAGGCTACCTGGAAGAAGGATCAGATTGCTCAGACTACCAAGCAAGAGACTGCTAAAGCTGTAGCACTTATTACTGCAAGCAGACAGCTGGAACAAGCTCGTATTGAGAAAGCAACTGCAGCTGAAGTTCTATTGCGTGATGAGATTTCAGCCAAATCAATTGAAGTACTGGCTGATGCTGCAGCTTATAAGAAACGTGTAGTGATTCAAGCAGATAATGCACTGACTCAGAAACTGGCTACAGAAGAACGTATCCAGAAATATTGGGCTGATGCGTTTGCAGTACGTAAAGTGCCAACTACTGTCTTCACTTCCGGTGGAGCAGGTGGCGCAACACCTACTGGTTCTAATGTTGAGTTACAAAATATGGTCAGTCTTATGACCATGAATATGGCCGAGAAGCTTGACTACGCTCGTCATATAAAGAAATAATAGAAGTCGATTAATGCAGAGTAGCTCAGTGTGTAGAGCGTAGCTTAACTGGTCAAGAAGTCGTTGCGGGGCAGTGGCCCTTCATCGGCTTCGTCCGGGTTCGAGTCCCGGTAATCTCTTCTGAGATTACATAGCTAAGGCCGCAGGTTCGACTCCTGCCTCTGTAACCTTTTTGAAATGTAGCAGTTAGGGCACTCCTGCAAGTACAAGTGAATGTGTCGAGCCGGTAAGGCGGTAGGTCCCTGTACACCAGAGGCATAAGATCCTAAAAACACTCAGACTATGTAGCGAACAGTTCATTTCAATTATTAACGGAAAGTAGCTCAGTGTAGAGCACCTCACTTGAGGCGAGGCGGTCAGTGGTATCAAATCCACTCTTTCCGACCTATATGTCAAAGTAGCTCATTGCGAGAGCGTGGTTACGGTCGCGGGTTCAACTCCCGCCCAGCCTTCGGGCTGGTAGTTCAGTTGGTAGAACATAACTGAGGTCGGTGGTTGGATTCCACCCTTTGACACCTAATTCCCTGCCAATGGGATAGGACTATGTATCAACTACAGTTCCCTGGTTTTTACTTGGGTTGATACTGCACAACGAGGCCCGGCTCGTGTCCGAAATCCGGGATAACTCTTACCCACATTTTGTGGGTATTTTTTTTTAACTTTTATTTGAGGAAGGAAAACTCATGAGCAAGAATTTACAAGATACAAAACGTACGCATGTTGCTGAAATTGTCCACCATGGTGAAAAGTTAGTCTTACCTGAAGGGCTGTCTCTGGAAGCTGCTATAAACCTGCTGCACAGACGTGCAGAATATGAAGAAACTATGGTTGATCTGGTGGAAAAGTTCGATGTATTTCCATTCGATGGTGCCTATGGCCTCAGCCAGGTTATTCAGAATCGCTACGGTTGGCAGGAAGGCAAACCAATCATTTCAATGTTTGGTTCCCAGAAGCCACAGGTCCTGCAGATCCCATCAGGGGTTAACACAAAAGTGGATGTCCCTTGGGGACAATTTCAACTGCCTAATGTTGAAGGTATATTGATGACCGGTATGGCTAAGAACTCTGCTGGCCGGGCTATCTTCACTTTAAATGCTGGAGTAAAACGCAAAGATGAAGCCACTGTTCGTGGCCTGTTTAATGAGCTCCGTGATTATCTGAAAGATAATTCACTGTATCGCGGTAAAGCTATTAAGATTCGCTTCCGGGATGCTGACGGTGAATCTATCCCAATGCCTGAACCAGAATTCCTGGATCTGGAAAATGTAAGTCGTGACAACCTGATCTTGAATGATGATCTGGCCATCTCTGTCCGAGCCAATCTGTTTACACCGATTGAACGGGCACTGGATTGTATCCAGAACGGTATCAAGATTAAACGTGGCATCCTGTTGGGTGGTGACTATGGTACTGGTAAAACATTAGCAGCGATGGTTGCTGCCCGTATTGCTCAGGACAACGGTATCACGTACATCTACACACCCCGGGCTGATGAGCTAGGAGATGCTATTGCATTTGCCAAGCAGTATCAGAGCCCTGCCTGTGTAGTCTTCTGTGAAGATATTGACAGATCAGTTACTGGTAAACGTACTGTTGCTATGGATGACATCCTGAATATTCTGGATGGTATTGATACCAAGAGTGAGAACATCATCACAGTGCTTACTACCAACCATCTTGAGAACGTTAACCGTGCCATGCTGCGTCCTGGACGGCTTGATGCCATCATTGATGTTGAACGTCCCAATGCCGAGTCTGCTATGAAGTTGGTACGATTCTATGGTGGTGATTCTATCCCAGCTACTGAAGATCTGACTGATGTTGGTATAACTCTCCAGGGTCAAATACCTGCAGTAATTGAAGAAGCTGTTAAACGGGCTAAGTTGTTTGAACTTGCTTTAGTTGCACCAGGTGCAGCAATAGAGAATATCTCTGCTGAAGCCCTGAACCAATCAGCATCAACAATGACCAAACAGATTGAACTGTTAGCAGCTCCGGAAGAAGATACAGTACCTACACTGGATACAGCAATGCAAGGCGCTGTCCGTACCGCTATGAACGGCGGAGTGAAAGAAGCTGTAGTTTCTGCATTAAACAAAGCTGCACATTAACCAAGGGAACCCCTCTTAACGGAGGGGTATTTCCTATTAAGAAAGGAATATTAAGATGAGTGAAAATACATATATCCTTGTTGATAAAGATTATGATCAACGAGAAGCAAATGGCGATACCGAATGGAATACTGCTGAAGAATGCCAAGCCGCTGTTGTGAAAGGTATTGTACAAGAGGTAGAAGAAGTAGATTATCTACCTTGGCGTATATTAATATGGGACCCAAATAAAGATAGAAGTGATATGAATGTACACTCTAAAATCACTAATGTCGTTACTAAAGTTACATTAGAAATGTTTGGTGATGGTAGTTAACGGCTTGTAGCCATATAGATCCGACGCATGCACTCTGTTGCGATAAATATTCTACTGAGTGCATCGTCAAGATCTTGTAATAGGTGAATTAAGCCTAATCCAAAACTATACACTGGTCTATTTAACCCTAAAGTATTCATTGTGGATCAATATCACTCAAATCATCATTAGTATCAAATGCCTTAAATGGAGTGGTTTTATCCTCTTCATAAATAGTGATAGTTTTAATGACCTTATTCCAAACACGTTTTAAGAAATGTGCTTTAAATATATCACGTACTTTCCAACTTTCAGTTTCATCTACTAAAGTGCAACCAATGGCAGAGTTATCAATTATTTCAAATGGAGTACCTCTGGCATGCACTTCACCATCCACACAGGAAGCTTCCAGCACAAGTCTGCCACCTTCTATACCAAGTGAGCTTACATGTCCTGCAGTAGCTCCAACAACGCTAAATGAACCTCTATGTTGCCGTGCAACAACAGCATATGCTCCAACATCAAAAGTTGGATATCCACCGCCCTCAACTCTGGAATAACAATCAAACATATCCATTCTACCTGTTAAAACAACTGCGCCACCAAAAGCACAATGATGGAATACACCACTTGCAGCTGTAATATCCAATATAAAACAGTTTATAGCTGAATTCATACCATCAACTTCACCTTGAATTGTGACATTCTCAAATCCACAATTTGTAAGATTTGCTGAAGAATCCAACGTAAGTACAATATAAGGTGAAGCTGCTAAGAAACGATGTCCATGTGAAAAATCAATAGTGTCAATAGTCATATCACTAAGAATTTTAAAATCACCAATACCGGTAGCTGCTGCAATATCATGAGCATCTACCATATTATTTACAGGCTGTTGTGGTGTACCTACAGGGTGTTCAATGCCTACATATATACTTGTTATATCAACAGTTACTGCCCCATTATATGAAGCAAATTGGATAGCTTCCTGCTCTTGTAATGTAGCAGAAGATGATGAACTTCTATCAGCAGATACATATGCAGTTGGCTTACGTGGATATAATTCAACTGCTCGGGTTTTATCTTCAAAAGCAACAATGTTGCCACCTGTCATATTACAAATAACCCAATCAGGGCCAGGACGATCAGCAAAAGCATATACGGCATTAAATAAAGATACAGTGATACCTACACTTACACCACCACCTAAAGGCTCTTTACCGCCAGCATCACAGATATTTACTTCATCTATGCCTGTATGGAGAGCCTGTAAGTGCCTGCAGGTATCATATATATCTTGGACATCTGTAACAGTTTCACTGATATTGATCCAAATAATTCTTGGTGATTCTGCCCAATCAATACTGATAATATCAGTACGTATTGCCATTTAATGTTTAATCCGTTTCCAGCTCTTTTCAATTTCTGTAGCTAAAGTTCGTAAATGTTCTGGTGTAAACACACCATTTAATTGTACCCATCTGGCGATAGGCAGGATTTCTCCCACCGTACCGCCAAGGGCTTCAACCTGTTTCCGAACATCATCTACAGGGCTTACAGGTTCAATTTCAACAACATTACTCATTACGTTGCTTGAGGATCGTCTGCAAGAATTGGATTAAAGGACAATCCAGCTGATGTAAATGTAGTATCAACATCATATGGTTTGAACCCATATTCACGAACTGAAGTTCGTACATTAATATCACCATTATAAATAATATCGTCTGATTGCTCAGTAATGGTGTCAGCCAATACATCCATCAAAGGTACATATGTATCTGCACCATCAGTTTCAGCAGTTGGATCTACTGATACATCAAAAGTTTTGGCTACTGAATCATATGCACTATACGGGTATTTATTATCACCAATACGTACAACACCTGATTGGGGTGTTTTATTGATATCAATAACTTCATTTACTGCCAGAAGAATTGCAGTTGAACTGCCATCATCATATGTATATTGATCTTTGATGATTAAACCACCAGAAATTTCAGCAACAAAGACATAAGTACCAACCAGGTCAGTATGGTTTGCAATAACCTTCTGATAATTTGGCGGACTTTGTTCAACATTACCTGCATCAATCAATACGAAATCTGAATCAGCACCATTCGTTATCCATACACCACGAGCACCATAAAAAGTTGTACCAGCAAGTGTACCGAAAGGAGCAACTTTGACTTCAGAGTAAGTACCTTCATCAGCTGAACGATATTCCTGACCATCATCAGTATCTACTGTATAAGTAGCACCAGTTGATCCATATCGACAAATATACTTCAACCATTCATACATGAATGCCATTGAAAGTGTTGCTGCATTAATTTCTACATCGTAGTTCTGAGCACCAGCACCGTTATTCAAATCTCGTGAAATCAAACCAAAGACATCAGTGATAGCATCACGCCCTGCAACTACATCAGTAAACGCAGTAGAGCCATCATTGGTAGTGGATTGCCCTGTAGCAGTCTGAAGTTCACGATCACTGTATTCAGTAAGGGCTTCAGAAATTACAAAAGTACCACCGCGAACAGCATTCAAATAAATATAATTGTTCGGACCGTCAATTTTAGCAATCTTACCGACAGCTCCTGCAGCACCTTCTACAAAAGAACCTACTGTAAAGCCAGTTTCATCAGCAACAGTAAGGTAAAGATCACCAGACTTATTACTTGAATCAGGGGCTGTATTAATACCAACTGGGTTACGACCACCACCTGATAGATCACCAAAGTTATGATCAAACAGGTCACCCATTTCACGGGCAAAAAGCCAGATACCACCATTAGCAGCTATACCACCTGTGTCATCTGATTGAGTCCATACGCCAGTATCTTTTACCAATACCAAGATATCAATATTACCTGAAATCCACCAGGGAGCAGCCTCAACTGTATCTGCTTGAGACATGTAAATTTGTGTACCAACTTCCTGTGAACCAATCGTGTAAAGATTAGACCAGAGGCTATCTGCAGTAGCTGTACCAGACCCTACAGGGTCTTCAATAGAACCACCATCCAGATACTTAAAGTCATCTGCATGCCCAAATGTCCAACCATTAAGCCACTTGTACACCGTTGGTGTCTGTGACTCGATAGGATAGGTATCATCCATTTGTGAAGAGTTAGCAAATTCTGTTGCTAACCATTGAAAGAATTCCAGGATCGGACCAACTTTCGCATACGTACCAAGTACGAATGGAATGTTATTACCGGTACCTGAATCGTCATTGGTCACGGTTTTTAATGCGTAATCAATTGTCCAATCCGTTGATACAAAAGCCATTATATATTCCTCAAGTTTGTTGTGGGTCTACTATTAAAGTTACGGGTATTTCTTTGGTTCCACTCGCGGGTATATCAGCTACAACCAGGAAAGGTTTATACCCATATTTCCTTACTCTCCAGGTTGCATCTGCTACAGCACCCGCAGTATGCCCAACTGAGGCAATTCCAGATGCGTTAGTCGTTGTATTCATAATAAAGGGTGTACTGTTATTGTCATCAATGTATGCATAAGCACCTACTATTTCAGTACCACTAACATCTTTTACTGTAAGAGTGAGTGTAGCAGATGATAGATAGGTAATGGTATTAGCACCTTCATCCAATGAAGCATTAGAAGTGCCATTATTATTTACATCAATATCTGATCCAGCAGTATTCAAACCATCAACTGTATTACCTGAAAATACTAAATCATAATAATCATATGGATCACCAACAGCACTGGGATGCTCAATAGCGGCACCTACCGTATTTGCAATAAATGAACAATTTCTTACATCAATACTTTCATTCCACAATAATGCTGAATCTGCATGTGCTGTTTCTGCGAAACTACAATTACGTACTACACAAGCTCCTACAGGATCAAATTGTCCAGATGCAATAAAAGACACGCCATAAAAATTATGTTGAGCATCATTACCAGAATTTATAACACCAGTAATGTCTTTTAAAGTAGTTCCATAAAGTGCAGTTACAGAGGCTGCATTACTACCACCATATAAATCCATTGAATAATTATGGTTCGTATTACCAATAAAAGTAGAACCAGAACGTCCTTTGTCTGATCCTACTAATACACCATCTTTAAAGGTAGTTACACCGTTTGTAACAGCAACATCATCTTCAATAATAAGTCCTATGTAATCAATATTAGCTGATGTCTTCCATGCAGCAGATTCATAATATTCACTTATACCTGCCTGGATGACTCGACCACTATCTGTAAAGCTCACTGCTGCAGCTTGTGGGGTAGTATCATCACCAATCCATACTTTACCGTACTGGTAGTAGATACCCTCTCGTTCCTGGAACATTCCCCAAGCTCTGTTCGGGTAATCAATACAGTAATCAACTACATCTTTCCAACCTGTAGTTGATGTGCCAGTTACACGTAAACCAAAGCCAACTGCAATTTGTGATATGAAAAGATTGTCACCTTTTGCTGTAGCAGTAGTACTCATTCTTGCCCCAATATATCGAATTGAGCCAATGTCGATTGTTCCACCAGTATTTGAAGCAGTTTTTGTAGGATCTATAACAAAACACTTCCATTTTCCATCCCAACCATTACTACCATCATTACCTGCAATAGTATAGTCAGCAAAATCCCCAGTGGCACTACCAATACGAATAGTTACACCTTCATTAGCAAGTGTTGTTGTAAGACCAATAGTTGGGCAATGCACCCATATGTAAATATGCTGCCCTTCTTCAGCTCCTGCTGTGTCAAAATCAAGTGGATAACCTGTTCCAGTTCCAGTATTAAACCAGAGCCATCCATTTTTAGTGCCTGAAAGGGCTGCTGCTATACAAGCTGATCCATATTTAAATGTATCTGTTGTTAAACCATTGGATACACCACCAGAGCCAGTGAAGCCCCAATCACCTGTTCCATCACCGCCAGTATCGTTAGTTTCAGCATCGGCGTTTGCAATAACACCTTTACCTTCAATGGTAATAGTGAGAGCCATTTACTTACTTACTAACCAAATAGTAATACTACGTTCATACTGCCGGCCTGAGGCACAGGTAATATGATTGATTAATTGATGTTCCAGGCTTGTCCGTAAACCTCCAGAAATCCAAGCAGTTGCTGTAGTACCAGTAAACTGGCTATCATCATCAATTTGCAATGCTGTTTCCGGGGAAGCCAACAAGAGAGTCCAGCTACTCGATACAATCGAATCTGGGGGATCTGATTCATTCATTACATCTGTGTAATCAATTGTATAATCTAAGACCTCTGTTGGGTCTTTAGCAGCACAGAAATCGTCTATATCTCTACAGGTCATAGTAACATCGCCTTTAACTACAGTGGCTGTGAATTTTCGCGTGTCAGTCGTTATAAATAAACGCTTTGACTCTCCTATTTGCGTGGTTAATAGTCTGTCTCTGAATATAATATAAGGTACACCAACAGCATTAGTATAAGAGTTATCTAAGGTATGTAATCCGCCATCTGCTTTTCGGTAAGTATTCTGGACAGTAGCTCCACCCCCATCAGCCGATCTGTAAAAGGCTATTGTCATTGACCTATAATCGTCCAATCCGTACCGTTATACCATACCATGTAAGGAGTACCACCCCCGCCAGAGTTAATGGGTACAGCACCCCATGCTAATGCAGGATCTCCATCCGTAACTCGTCCTGTTAGTCCTACAGGACCAGCAGGTAAAGTAGCAACTAAGTATTCTTTCTGTTGAAATACTTCAACCTCTGCTAATCCATATGAAATATCTACCCATACAGCAACATTTGTTGTGGCATCAGTACATTGATAAATTTTTGGCCCAAGAGGAACTATCCAAACGGAACCTACTGCATACCCTTCTGTTTCATCATTTGAATTAATAGGAGCAGTAACGCCATCAAACTTATTCTGAATACTGATATCACTTGCAGCAATAGCCTGAGCTACCCGCAATGATGTCATGGTTTTAGTATTTTCAATGCCTGCTTCAGCCTCCGGCTGATCAGCCAGAGCTTCATTTGCTTCATATCCAGCGTCATTAGTAAGTGCTGATATGTTATCTGCTGGCTGCAGTGCATTATCAGCTAAAACCCCTTGCGCTGCATCTGCAAAGTATCCAACATCCTGAAAAGCTGCTGTACCTAAATCTGCTGATTGCAATGCTGTATCAAGTAAAGCGCCATCTGCAGCTATATCTCTACCGTCAACAGTAGAGTCAGTAGTAATAGGTTGTTCAAAATGGGTAGCTTTCTTCGCTATGTAGCGATCAGCACCTTGAGGGGTTTTTAAATCTTCGTTTGCTTCATCAAAGGAAGCAATTTCATGATCTGCCATTTTCTTCTCAATTGAGGATGGTGTCTTGCAGAACTATAGCATTTAACAGTAATTTTTTACACTATGGAAGGAAATAACATGGAAAATCCCTACAGAGCTCTTGCCAATCAAATGTATAACATCTTCAACATGAATGTTTCTGATAAAGCTCAAAACCAAATGTTGGAAATTATATTTAAAGACTCTTCATTGTCAGTGCCTGCACCTGTACTTACAGGGTCATCTGAAGAAACAATTCGTAAGCAAGGAAAAACTATAAAAGCTTACTGTACAGACCATGCAAAACTGGTTTATGAAAATACGCAATTAAAAGAGACGAATAAAGAGCTCACTGCATTACTCGATACTGCTACTAAACCAGGTAGTCCTGAGTTAATAGAAATTGATAAAGCTGCTGCTGAAAACTTCCATCCAGATACTGGGGAACCTTTAGCTGATGATGAAATTCCGTTTCTTAAGTGCAGAAGTCCTCTTCTACGTAAAGTCGGTTGCGCTCTTCAAAAGAAGGAAGTGTGGCAAATACGTCGATATATTCAATCAGGCCGTAGACCCGCCTGGATTGCTCTTAAAATGCATATAGGTAACTCCACTATCTCTGGCATCAAGCATAATCATTCTTATTCAAGTGTTCCTTTAGAGCATCCAAAAGAGTATAAGCCTAAAAAACCCCTTAATGTACATGTAGGTGCTCCTATGGAAGAAAACCGTAAAAAGAACACTGGTAAACAGAAACGAATGTTTGGTGAGTAATGATCTCCAAAACAGAATAGCGAAAGCGTGCTGAGTATAAAGCTCTCATGCCTCGTATTCATGAAGTGAAAAGAGGAAGAGGATCAATGTCACATATCTTTAACATACGCACTAACTATGACCAACGGTTATGGCCGGCACCAGGGATAGAAAAACATGGGACTGGCTGATTTGATCTATGCAACAGAACGACCTGAAAAAGTCACATTATATTTTAAACAAGGCTCATCCGATAAGGTGTATCAAGCCCAGCTGATAGCTGAACAAGATATGCAAAGAGCTGAAGTACGTTGGACTGTACGTGCTGCTTATGGACGCCGTGGTAGTAGTATGCGCCATATTAGTAAACTACAAGGTGACACTATTTATTATACTGAAGCTAAAGCAGTTTACGATAAATTGGTTCAATCCAAGCTACGTAAAGGATATTCCCCAGGACCTGGTGGCACGCCTTTCAATGCAACTAAACTACACGCAGATTATGCTGCAGTGTTTGATTCAGTTAATCGCCCTGAACCTACTGGATGGCTTCCTCAGCTCCTGAACCAAGTTACTCTTGAGGAAGCTCATGGCATCTATCGAGGGAATGAAGGCAACATCCTATTGCAAACTAAATGGGATGGCGAACGGCGTGCCGTTATGTGCAACGTTGTTGGTCGTACCACCATGCATGTCAAAATTATAGGCGCTAATCGTAAAGGATTAGAAGTACCTCTGACTGATGCTGTTCGAGGTACAATTGATAAGTTATGCATGGCTACTACCCAAATACTTATTCTCGATACAGAAGATATGGGTGATTATCTAGTCATATTCGATGTTTTAAAGTACGGAAGAGAAGATTTGACGCGTTTACCGTACAGGGAACGGGTGATATATCTGCGAGCTATATCTGAAGCGCTCTCAGAGATGAATACACCCTTCTTAATGGTGGATATGCCATTTAAGCCTTTAAGCTTCGTTGAATTCTGTGGATATATTGAAGATGCCAAAGAACGTAACGAAGAAGGTGTTGTTATTCGAGTGGGCTCTACTGAGTATCTTCCAGGTAAACCTAATACAGGTGGTGGACTCTATAAGCTTAAGTTTAAAGAGAGTGCTACATGTAGAGTTGAGTTTATTCATCCTACAAAGAGTTCTGTAGGACTTGAGTTATTTGATGAAGTAAAACAACAATGGGTCAGTGTAGGTAACACCACTATTTATCCTAATAACACCTTCCCAGATGCTGATGACATTATTGAAGTAGAGTACCTCTATGCTTATCCAGGTGGCTCTCTTTATCAACCAGTCTTTAAAGGACCTCGTCCTGATATAGATGAAGACGCAGCTGTTCTAAGCCAATTAAAGTACAAAAAGGACTCCTAATGACTGACTGGTTCTTTCGAATAATCCTTGTAACAGGCATAGTAATAGGTGTATATGTATACAGGAAGTATATGAAATGACTGAAAAAGTATGTAAACCAGGTGAATGCCTGCCTAAAGAATACGACGGTATGTACCGATGTATGGTTTGTTTTAAACCCTTTGTTCAAGCAGAAGAGGAGGACGTTATGAACCAATTACAAGTAGCGCCAGCCATTGCTAGAATTGCAGAGCTGGAAACAGAAAATACGACCCTTAAGCAAAAACTTGAGGCCCTGAAAGCTATCGTCAGTGCAGTACGCAATAAGGAACCTGTTGAAGGGTATCCTGCTGCTATGTTGGACATGGAGGATAGACATGGATATTCGTAAAGGTTTACTGATATTACTGTTGATAATTAGTGTTAGTGCCGAGGGCAATGAGACTATAACCAAAGGTCAGACGGACTCAGGCTACATACGCTTAAAATCAACTACCATGCCTAACGGCACAATTAAAACTACTGGCCACGTCCCCCAAGGGGGCGTGCGCCTCAAGACCAAAACTACTGCTACCGGTACAACCACTCGAGGTTATATTGGCGGTAAGTACATTCGCACTAAAACTACCAAAAAAGATTAACTATTATGGAGTGCTCGGGTAAAGCAAAAATCGCACAGGCTGATTAGACCCCGGACGAACTCAGGCATGCAGGCATTGCAGGCGGATTCCTGTGACGGACACTTCTCCATTCTTCTATTAACACTAAAGGAGTACACAACATGACGAGTTAGAACCTGAAGAGGAGAACTTCTCATGATTGTAAAAAAATCTGGTAGCAAGAACCGCAAGTATGGGCGTAATGCCGTACAAGGTACTCAATACCGCAACCTTAACATCCGATTTAAAAATAAACTTCTGAAAGTACAACGTCATTTAAAACGTTATCCTGAAGATGCTACTGCTTTGAATTGGATTAAACGCAACACTTAACCTTGAGGCAGTTCTCGGGATCTGGTTTAATCAAAATCCCTTAATTACTTAGGAGAGTAATATGTCCGAATTCAAAACTACCGAAGGACAGCATCTTGTCGGTATTTCTTTTAATCCTGGCGGCCATGAACAAGTGAATCATATCAAAACAGTAGTTGCTGATTTAATTGATTATGTACGTGCCAATGGTAAAGACCCACGTTGTACCAGCATTTGTATTCATCAACTTGAAGATGCTGCAATGTGGGGTGTTAAATCAGTTACTAAACCGGAGCGTATATAATGGATTTTTCACAAGCATTAGATGATTTAAAAGATGGTGTTCTTATGCAGCGTGCTGGTTGGAATGGTAAGAATATGCATATAGAAATACAACGTCCAGATGAGCATAGCAAAATGACACTACCATATATTTATATGCGTACAGCTCAGAATGATCTCATTCCATGGATAGCCTCCCAATCAGACATTATGGCTGAAGATTGGCAAGCTGCATAAAAAAGCCCCCTGTAAAGGGGGCTTGAATACATCGCTGTAGATCACCTAACCGCAGGGTATCACAATTACTTATCACCACCAAACGGATTCAGTATTATCTGAAGCAAAGATGGTGTCAGCATATCTACTCTATCCATTGTAGCCAGGGGGAACATGTGCAGTCTGGACGCAAAGTTAAAGTTATCCAAGAAAGCATAATCCATGATGTTTGAATTCACTGGATAACTTGTACTCATCTTTTGTAGTGCTAATACACTAAATGCTGATGCAGGATTCTGCCTGTACAACTGATATATGATCTGTTGAATCCTAAAGAAGTATTTAGTAAACATCAGGAAACCCATATCATTACCATACTGTAGCCACACATTCTGGGGCACATCGTAGTAAATGAAGCTATTGATTGCGTCTTGTATAGCCAGTTCCTGATCTTTACCTCGTACATCCACGTCATATTTAAACTGAATGTGTCGTGCAATAAAGTCAGCATACTGCGTAGCAGCTAAAGCAACCTTAAATGTTTGAGCACCTGGAACGATCATTACTTCCTTAGCAGCTGATACCATTGCAGAGGGTATCCATTCACCAGTCTCATCAAACTTCTGCATCACCTTGTTACGCCAGTTCCAGGTATCCGGTTCGATTTCATCAGCGATACCTGTGAACACACCTTCCCCAGCCAATACATTGATTGGATTGTTAGCCATGCTCGCTATTAACGCTTTCTCTTGCGTAATCTGTGCAGCTTTAGGCGCTCCATGAATGGTGGTTGAAACTACCATCTCCTGACGTAAATCATGTAAGGCTTTCTCATCTTTCTGATATCGATAGATGCCCTTCAAGCCTGCTTTAAATTCCTTATAAATAAACTGTGGTGGAATGCCACGAGCCAATAGAATCGCCAAGTTAGAAGCCATATTTCCTATCACCACATCAGGCATAGTTAATACGATCTTGATCTTTAACAGCTTGATCACATCCATCCAAATGCGTTCTGCAGATCTTACTGTAAATGCACTCTTACCTAACCACTCCCCATTCGCAATACTAAACTTCCTAAATCCCAGTACCAAATTAATAATGTCATCCCTGATATAGAAGTGCTCTCCACCAAACAGCTGGGTAAGCTCCTCTTTCATGGCTTCTGGAATCAAGTCCCACATCTCTTTTACTTTAGGATCTTTTGAGTATTTACTGATCTCAACAAACCTAAGATTTTCATTATTACGGCCAGCCTTATATTCTTGATATAAAAGCTTGGCTGATTCTGAGTTAATTACCTGACTATTAATTTTATCTTCAATGCTACCGAACATCCGACCCAACAAGTAATCAAAGTCCTGGTTAGCTTCCAGTACTTCTTGCTTATGATTCCGTGACATTTCATATGTGTAATTTACTATCTTGCCATTAATATCCAATACAGGTGTTACCCGGTCCTGAGTACTATTAACATCAGGATTGAACTGTTGTTGTAACGTGTCACGTTCCATACGGTTACGTAAAACTTGGATATTGTATTTCGCCAGCTTTGCTGCAGTACCTTGATGCATGCCATTTAAGCGGTTTGAATCATACAAGCTCTGACCACGATGATCAGTATCTGTTGGAGATACCACCATCTTCATGTACATGGCATTACCATCAAGGCCTTTCCACATAATCATGCGCGGTGAATTACGTAACAATGGATCAGCAGGATCTCGAGCCATTAAGCCAATACGCTGGTAATTCTTCCGTTCCATCTCGGCAATACCAGCAGTATCATTTTCAGCAGTAAATTTCATGTCAATATCTGGGTTGAACTGCTCGTATACATACCCATCAATCATCTGAGTAGGATTGTCATCAAACAACCTCTTTTTAGACATTGTTTTGAAATTACGATGCATGTTCATAAAAGCAGCAAATCCATTCAATGCTACCTTACGGCTCATTTCATGGTTTACAACTTTCTGAGCATTTGCAATATCATCTGGTGCAGTCTCATGAAGGATCTTCAGAGCCATTACAGACTTCAGCTCATTTAAGATAGCTTCAGTACCTGCCACATCTGCCAGCGTTCTACGGTTCTGTACATTAGTGAAGTAATACTGGTTAGCAATAGCATTAACATTCTTCTGTACATTAGCTTTCTTGGTAGTGCCATGGATCATTAATTGAGCCAGGCCTGTTACCTGGTTATGTAATGAATTGTAGAGCTTGTTATCACCTTTTGTGATATTTATCAGTTGCTGTCTCTTGATCGCAATCTCTCTATCTACCGCAGCTTCACTATTGATAAGTATTTGCAGTCGTTCAAAATTTGCACCAGTGCCAAGCAGCGCTGACAAGTCTGTGCGCATGCCTACATTAGTTAAAGCTGCTTTATCTGCGCTACGAAGTTTATGCCGTGTACTCTTATCAAAGTGACCACGTAGATAACCCATCATATCTTCAATAGCACTACGACGAGCTCTATCCACTGTATGATTGGACTTACGCAGTTGCTTCTTCCATACCCGCTTACTTGCTAAGTCTGGTGTGAGCTCTTCCAAAATCTCTGCTACATCATTATTACGGGTCTTCAGTAATGACCTATAAAATTGATCAGCAGATTCATTAAATTCTGCATTCTCAGATTCCAGCATTGCTACCAGTGAGGTATACCCTAAATCCACTAAAGTACTCTCACCAGGCGTAGGGATATTATTACTGGCCCAGTCATTTAATGGGTCTGCAATTTTGCGACCTATTTGATCACTGATCCAGTTATTAACAGAATCCATCCTTGGAAGCGTGTTCATCTCCTTATGCTTAACTCTGGACATATTCTGCATGTTGATAGATATAATATGACCCGCTAACGCTTCTAAATCAGCATGCACTTTGCCAACCTTAGATTTAGTAGTACTGGTTTGCAGAAGGCGGAAGATCCTTCCCAATATATTCTGCAATGTCTTAAGGGTGGCGCCAGCCCAGATAGGCTGAACGGTATTGGGTGAATCCATCCGAGCAAGTGCAGCAATCAGTGGCTTATTCACTAAACCATTGATGAAGAACTCTGTCAGTTGGTTACCATCCTGATTCTCAAAGATATAGTTCCAGCGCCTCTTGGCTTGCTCTTCTGCATATGCTTGATTACCAGTTACTTGGCCGGCAGGTGGCATGAATACTCTCCAACCACCATGTTTTTCAGTTAACTCCTTATGCACATGATTAAAGATTTTTTCAACTTCACGCTGTGTATTCCAATCACCGACATCACCGCTTGCAGTATTATCGCCCAGAGCCCATCCAATAATTGGGTGAAGGTACTCATGAACCATAGTCTCTTTTAGAGACATGTCGACATTGGAAGTTAATGGATTACCTGCTGCTTCCAGATAAACAGTGTCACCTACTACTTTACCGACATTACGTGTGCCATTAGGATTAGTACTCATGAGCACAGTAAGTGGGCTAATAGTTCTCATCCCTGGAACAACTATACGATCCAGTACACCATCAAGATATGTGTTGTGTTCTGGATCTTGTGGTACCAGCTCCAGCTTATTGATGTCTTCAATTACCTGAGATATCTGATCTCCAGGAAGTCTGGTTACGTAACGTTCCATGAACGCAACAGTATCAATATCCTCATCAGAGGAATTGTTGCTTACCACGGGGGTGGCAAACTCCGCATTAGTCTTCGCAGCACTTGCCTGCGCTTGGCTATTTGTCGGAGGTACAATCTTGGCAGCTTCTTTCAATGTATTCAGTATTTCTAAGGTAGGCCTGAACTGCTCCAACATTAATAGATCCAGTTTCTGATCAGGCTCAAACTCAGTAATTACATATGAGAGTAGTTCAGACATTGCACTGATTTGTTGCTGTGTATCTAATGACTCCAGCTGCGCCTGCAGCGTAGCTGCAAAGGCGTAGATGCCCGGACGGGTAGCACGATGCTTCCGCATCAAGCGTTCTGTAATTGTGATCCCCTGAGCCACTATCTGATCAAACTCACTCAGCTCTGCTGCAGTAGGATCAGAATTCTCAGCAACCCTATCCAGATACTCTACAGTTACTGCATGCAGACCCTCATGGAGGATGGTGTGTATCAGATTAGGTGCACCTGCCCAGATACGTACCTTGGCTTGCCGTCCACGGAACTTAGCTTCATAAACACCATTGGCTTTTTCTTCCAAGCCTCCTGGCGTCATTACAATAATTGGATCATTTTCCAGGAAGACGCTTACACCTTCTGCATCAGCAGTGCCTCGAAGATCCGTATTACCTTTAGTTTGTTCTTGAACAATCCGGATAACCGTAGTGAGAGTATCGTTACCAGCAGTCTTACTGAATGATTGGTTCAATACATCCAACAAATACCCTAAGCCAATACGTTTATTAGGATTTTGTCTGATAATCCTTTGCAGCAATTCTTCTACTGCAGGTATACCTTCTGGTATAGAAGTTGACAGTGCAGTAATTACCGCTTTCTTAGCATTATCAACAAGTAAGACTTCTTCCCGCTGTGCAGCAACCAAGTCTTTCATAGACGGGTTGACAACTGTGTAGATAGATGGAGAAGCTTCAAGATGCTTTAATTCTGCAGCTGCATGTACTTCACTGTGGCCAGAACCCATGTAATTATCTACAGCTCGTACCTGTTCCCAGAATTCCTGCCTACCAGTAAGTACATCTTCCCTAATGGTATTCAGGTTCTCCAGTACTCCATCAAAGGTTGCACGGTCAGTCTGTCCACGTTCACGTTTTACAAGCTTACTGAGCGTTTTAGATGCCAGCATTTCTTTCAGGATATCTGCTTTTGTTTCAGCGGATAACTGACTGGACACTGGATGTAGGGCTCTTAACATTGAAACCATATTGTCAAAGAACGCCTCAACCATGTTGTATTCATAGTTGTACTTGATGAAGCCTTTATTAGCCTGTTGGCTTGCCTGTCTGGAGAGTATTCCACTGATACCCTGACCATCATATGTATTGGTCATTGGGTAATCTCGCAGCAGTTCCTGCTGGATTGTGCCTTCTTGAGATTGAATCGTACGTACTGCCGGCGCTACACCAGGACTCTCTTTGAAAGTACGATCTTCAATACCAAAACCTAAAGTCTTACGAGATGTAGTAGTTCCTTCTGGCGCTTCAGTAAATAGGTCTATGTTATTTTCAAACCCAATACGGCCTATTACTGCTTCGCCATTGATGACAAAGCCCTGGGAAGTACGCTTGACTGCTTCGATACGATCATTGGTGCTCTGCGATAGGGCGCCCTTAACTGCGGGGAAGAGTCCTTCAGCTACCATCTGGTCAGTAATGTCCTGAATGTGTATCTGATCTGGGTAGAATTTATACTGTTTATGAAAATCAGCAATTCTCTGTTCCAGTATTTCCGTAAATACACGGTTACTGATATAAGCCATTGCATGTAAGGAGTTACGAACTCTTTCTTTATATCCCAGCTCTGTATCCAGCGCCAATGCTAAAGGCTCACCATAAATATCAGAAAAGATCTGTTGGATTGCATACCGGCTCTCCGGAGAGAAATTTACCCGAGTACCCAAATTATATACATCAGGTGTACGGCCACCACGCTCTTCTCGAGCATAGTATGCTGCACGTTCTGCTTCAATTTCTTCTATCTGTGTATCAATCTGTTCTGCAGTATGTAGTGTCCATTTATCACCTTTACGTAATCCAGTATCTTTAAGGATCGTAACCATATTGTTGCGGGCAATAGTTATGTTCAATAATGCTGTACGCAGCTCATCAGGATCATTAATCGTACCCAACTTCACCAGCATCGCATTGTATGCATCTACTGCAACAGATCTCTTGGCATTCTCACGGCCTGAGTTATAGTTACCCAACATGAATGGGAACTTGGCAAAATTACGACCAGCACCGGTGACCTTACCATCAGGACCAATAAAAGCTTCAATAACGCCTTTACCATCACCTAAGGTATTTTGACCAAATGACCGCATTGTTTCATCAGCTTGGGTCAGTAAGCGTCTAAGGTCTAAACGTAACCGGTAAATATCATTCTTAATGCTTGCAGCATCTTCTGCATGCTTTGGTACTTTGGTCAATAAGTCATTTAATTGACTACCTTTCTCTGCAATAAGCTCTTCAGTAGTACCAAGTTGTTCAACACCATCTTCAGTTGGCTTGACCTGATCGCCCTTTTCCATTGCATCAAGCACTTTGTGTAAGTGCACTGTAATAGTCTTATATGCATCATTTTCTGTCTCCAGGAATCCTGCAGCAGTAAAGCTATCACCAGTAATTGTGATGCCATACTTCCGTGCATCTCGAACGCTACGATCAAGATTCTCAGTAGTAACCTGTTGTACCAGTGTAGTAGCAGCTCCTGCAGCTACAGCATCTGACTGTACTGGTTGGTATAGATTTAACGGCGTAGTATCACCACTCTCAGCTGCTGTTTGTAATGCAGCCAAGTTAGCCAGAGTCATGTACGTCTCACTGTTCTCCATGCCATCTAATTCCATGGCTTTAAAATCAGCAATCTGAGCAGGATTAAAACGAGGCTTACCATCCACTTCCTCATCAGGATTTTTAATGTGATCAATTAATTTCTGGAAGTCAGCAATTCGAGCATCTACTTGTTTTAGTACATCTGCATCACTCATGAAGTCGACTTTCACATCCAATTTCTGTAGTACAGATCTATAAAAAGCAGTCTGCATTTCATTATCTATTGCAGTAGCTGTAGACATAGTTGCAGGATACTCAAGGATGTTCTCCGCTTTCGGGAACAGGGCCCTGTGCACCTTGGAAGCCTGAGGATTAGCAATGGTATTAACCATCATGGTTCTGAAGTTAGTTATGGCTCTATTGGGCACATAAAACTTGGTTACTCCAGCCTGTTCCATAGTGGCTATCCACTCCAATGCGAGATTAAAATCTCGAATGAAGTTACCGTTACGCCCCCGGATATTTTTATGCATGCTTAATGGCACACTTTCCAGAGTTGGAACTATGCCGTGAAGGACCTCTAAATAGTCTATATCCGTTCCAAACAGCCTCATCTGCTGTTCGAGGACAGTATTTACACCAAGTGGCCTATCCTGATCTGCCTGCATGCCTTCCTGCAGGTCCTTAGGAGCATCCATGGCTGTACGAGCTATAGATTTACGTACCTTTTCAAATTTAGTGAAGGAGGGCATCTCTGCCTTACCCATCAAACCAAACATATTCTCCATTTCGCCAGAACGTGAGAGAGTTACACTTGCCTGAGTAAGCTTCTGAATATAAAAGCTGAACTCATCAGCAGCAACACCGTTGGCTGCCGGCTGTGTTTCCAGTCTCAGGAATGAACGATAACCTTCCATCTCTTTGGAAGCCTTACCAGTTTCAATCTTAACTAAATCCTTCTGGTACAGGTCCACTACACCCATGGTCTTCAGGGTAGCGATAGCATGTGCACCCATCACGCGGGGCATTATCGATCTGATCTGGCCAGTAGATAATCCATTGCCTTTAATATTCATGTGACGCATGACATTGTTACCAATCATGTCATACACAGTCTCAATAGAATCGCCTACATATCCCAGCTCATTCATTTCATGTTCGTTCGGGATGTAACCTTCAGGCTTACCTAAAATCTTACGTACCTCTTCCTCATCATTAGAAATGGTCCGCTGTCCAGCACCAGTCATATATTTGAATGTTTCCAGAGCCATCGCTGTAACCAGGTTAGCATTGAGATTGCCGGCGTTATCACGGAAATACCACAATGGGTCTTCAGAGATGATGTCACCAATAACAGTGCCCTTCTGGTAAAAGATAGACTGTGTAGATGGAGACTTCTTACCCCATTTAGGCAGAGACTCACGCAATTTCAAACCAAACTGATCTTCAAAATTCAGGAATAAATCTTTAGCAGCCCATTCTGGAGAACCAGTTTCACTCTGAGCCTCGAGTTTAAGTGCACTGATCCAGTTGGGGAAGAGTGCCAAGTAACTGTTGTGCTTTGTATTCGATTGTACAAAGCCATCAGATAATCTTGCAGGCAAGGTTTGTTTATTCTCACCTCTACCAGCTTCTTGCATAAAGAAATCAGTACTATCATGTAACTGTGAATCATTGCCCTGATAGCGCATGCCACCAGACAAGAATGCATTGTCATAAGCAGTATGAGTTTCTTGGAAACTCTGAGTCTTGCTGATTACCTTATTAATAATCTCATTACGGTCAGTATTACTGGCCTCAAGAGTTGCAATTTCTCTCGTCAGATTCTTTAGGAAGCTATCCCGGGCTTTACGGAACTTATCTGTCATTGTCCCGTTCATACCCATCTCAGCTACATGTTGTAATGCATCTCTATAATACTCATCAGCCTGAGCCAGTGAATCATAATGGGCATACCGTAATTGCTCTTCCACCATGGACTCAACTTGACGTATCAAAGTGTCCAGTTCTTTTGGCGTCTGTATTGGGTTATCCAGATCACGTAGGCCTTTACGGGCGCCACGTATCTTGTTCTGGATATCGGTATCAATCTCCTCTCCAAGAACATCTACCAAGTAATTGACATAGTTAGTAAGGCGCTGGTGAGCAGGTGTCTTCAAACGCTCAATAACACCACTGGCACCTACTGGTGCAGATTCAGTATCATCAATATTGTTGGGATCTGTTTCCAGCTCAACAGTGGACTTAATTTTATCCGTCTGTGGAAAAGTACGGGGCTCACCCATATTATTAATAGGCTGTAGTTTTTGTGCCTGTTCAGCAGGATTGTCAGTATATTCCTCAACAAGACGTTTAGCCTCTTCCTGCGCAAACTTAATTTCCTCTGAAATGATTTCCTGTAAGTCAGCGTTACTTGTATTCCGGTCAGCTAAATCAGCTGCGGTATCTGTACCAGTATTACGATGAAATTCATTTAGTCGGCTCTTTACAGCCTCAGGAATAGCTTCATTATCCCGTAAGGATTCCAAATACCGTGCCCAAGTAGAGATTTCAATTGGATTCTCAGCATTATTATCCAGTGAGGCCTGTAAACGAGAGACAACACTCTGCAGGTTGCGCAAAGTAACATCCAACTCCGCCTCAGCGTTTGGATCCCTCTTAGCGTCCCGGGCTTCTTTATGGCGCTCAACAAGCGCAGTTACTTCTTGGCTAAAGCCAATAGCTTCCAGCTCAGATAGCTCAACATTGTCCTCAACATCCAGAAGCTTATTAAATACTTCCATAGGCTTGAGGTTATTCTTACCTTCAATAGCAGCATAAGCAGCTCTGGCTATTTGTTTGCCACGAGCCCTACCAAGCTTATTGGGCTCTCCCTTACCAATTTCTTGATCTGCAATAACCTCTAAGAGAGAATCTAAGCGATTAATTTCAGCATTTAGATATGCTAATCGTTTTTTCTGTCCAGAGGTCAATTGTCCCTTCAGAGATAAGGCTTCAGCCTCAGCAACAGCAACATTATATTTTTGAATTATTTCGTCTTTTGTATAGGCGTCGTCCGGCTCGCCCTGCGGGCCGCCGTCCTCGCCTTCAGGTGGGGTGTCGCTACCTTCTACTTCTCCCTGGCTATATAACAGAATATTAGCGTCTTGAATGAACTGAAGCTTTTCAGAAATAGTCGCTTTATTTAACTTTGGCACCTTCAGTTTATGATTTGGGATCTTTTCTTTTAACTTGGTAGCAGCATCTCTGGCTGCAGTATTAACAGCCTTGACCTTACCTTTGGTCAATTTATCCAGCTTATCTACAATACCTTTTGCAAACTTTTTAGCCTTATCAGCAAGTTTGGCGGCCTTGGTCTTCTCGTCCTCTGCAACCTCAGCTTTAGCAGCCTTTTTAGCTGCTTTCTGTGCAGCCTTGGTAGCATTAGCTTGCTCAGTACGGGCATCACCATACGCAGCTACTTTAGCCTGTAACTGAGTACCTACTTCAACCATCTGAGCTTGTTCAATTTCAAGCTGGTTTAGTAACTTCTTGATACCTTCCTCATGCCAGTTATATGTGACACCGTTCATTTCAAACGTTTTCTTAGGATTCTTTTTCTTGAGTTGATTCTTAAGGAAATCAATCTTCTTCTGTTGCCCAGGAATAAAAGTATCAACCAAATGAGTGGTTAAGCCCTCTGCTCTGCGCTGCAGGTTACGTGTTAATGCGTCACTGACTTCATATACAAGGCGCTCGAGTCCGGGGACATCTTCTTTGACACCCGGAATAAATGAACGCAGATTACCCATCTTAGAGTTATGGGCTTCCAACATTGTGACACGCAGCTCCGCTGCCTTGACTGGATTGTCTTCAAGTCCCTGTATTTCAATTTGAGACTGAATAGTCTCATTCAACGCTTCAGTATCATTGAGCAGTTCTAACTGTTTACTCAGTTCAATGTTGGCTTGAAACACCCGTCCCATAGCCTCGCCGGCAGCAGTTTTTACCTCAGGATCAATTGGAATGCCACGTAACGACGCTTCTTCCAATAAAGCAAAGTCTCCAGGACCAAACTTACCTTCTTTATGTGATGCTTCTTGTTCTTGAAGACCACGGAGTAATCCTGTTTTGTATTGTTTATTCAGCTTGCCAAAGGCATCTTCAAAAGCTGCAACATCCTCTGTAGCTGTTTTGATTGCATCAGCATCACCACTGGCTTCAGCTTTAAGCAGCTTTGCTGCCAATTGTGGCATTGCTCTATGGAACAAAGCCTCAGCCATATTAAAGGTCCGGAAGATTGCTCCTGTAGTCTTCTCTGGGCCTGCTTCAAGATCTTCCTGAATTGAGTTATATAACTCTTGGAAAGAACCTGCAGGATTGAAGTCTTTCTTCTTTTCTGCCTCACGCAGCTGTTCATTTACAAGATTTCTATCTCCACCAACAGTAACTCCACCTTCTCCTGTTGCTGTAGCTGTATCAGCATCATCACCAGTAGTTTTAGGATTTAGAATCTTCTTAAATATGCCTTTAGCACCATCAGTTATTGCAGAGATGCCTGCACCAGATACAAAGCCTACAACTGCACCTTCTGCTGCTGCACTACCAACGCCTGGACCAATCTCTTCACCAGTGGCTTCCTGGCTTGTAATCTGACCAATGAGTTCACCACCACCTGATTGGATAGTTTCTTCAACTGTTTCCTTGGCACCGGCACTGAATGGTTTCTTACCAATTTTTGTAGCGCCTTTACTTGCCAGAGCTACTACAGGTTTCAACCTCTGCGCTACACTTGGTTTAACACCAGCTGCAGCATCTGCACGGCGTTTGATGACCTTCTCACGTCCTTTAGCAAACTTCTTGGGACCGAGGGTCTTCGTGACCTTTTTCTTAGCTGGATTGGTAATACCTGTGAATAACCTACCCTCAAATGCGCCCGCCCCTGTACCAGCAGCTGCAGCACTTGCGAGGATTGTGGTCATTACCAGGGATTCAGCATATGCACTTACACCCAATTCATGAAGAGCATCCTCATGGGACATACCCTCATCAAATCGAAGTGCCTGATATTTTTCAGACTGCATAGCATCTTCTTCACTAAGACGCATGATCTCAGCATAGACTTCAGCACTGTTGGTCATACCTTCAGTTATACCAACGGTTGATATACCAGTTCTGTCTACAACCTTACGTAACCGATCCTGAATAGGTTTAGACTGAAATGCCTTGGCAGTAAGCTCACTAAGCTCTTCTTTGGTGTACTTCTTGGCTTTGGCTTTGCCAGCACCTTTAGTGATGCTTTCAAGTAATTCTCTTTTGATCTTGTTACTTGCAATACGGGCTGCCTGTCCACCTACAGCACCAACACCAAACATATATGGCAGAGACTCAACTGCAGAATCCAGGGCCCGTCCAGGATTGCGCCAAAAGTCCTGCATAGCGTCAACAGCTTCATCAATACCTGCTTTGGTACCAGCTACTATTTCACTGTCGCCGTCTGCAACATATTGAGCTTTCTTCATTGAAGAAATAGCTCTACGTTGTTCACTACGTTTACCCGCTAACCGATCACCCCGGGTCTTCTCGGGGGATTGGTAATCCTTACGGAAGCCTTGGAGCCCTTCACGGTTACTTTCAAAGAATTCTGCAGTTTCTTTGCCTTGACCTAAACCAACCGCTACGGTCTGTGCCAAGCTATTAACCATATCTCCTGCGCCTGCCGTAAGGCCTATAGCGGAGTCTTTTAGTACATCTGTTTTAGTACGCTCACCTCTACCGAAATTGTGTTCGATAGTGTCTCCAGATTGGAAGTCTTCGAGGGTACGTAAAAAGTTAAATTGACCTTTGTAACCTGCATTTTCATCACGGTTACCTGATTGATCCAAGAACTGAGCTGTATTAACATTTTCTTCAATATCCGCAATCACACGGTTGTTGTTATCAACACCACGTCGACGATACCTGATATTGCCATTTTCATCTGCAGCGCCTGCTAATCTTTCAGCAAATTGAGCTTTTTGTAATTGACCACGCTCCAATAACATTTCACGCGTGACGTCACCAACATTTACCCCAAAGGCATCAGCATAAGACTGTTTATGAATGGCTTCCTTAACAGGATTTTGGTCGTAACCAAATGGGCTGGATTCATAGGCATCAAAATCATTACCTACACCTCCACCAAGACGGAGAGTGTCTCCAGTGAACTTATCTCTAACAGTATCAGCATCCAGGATATCAACATTGCCAATATTAATGGCATATGCAGGATTTAGCTCATCCCGTTTCTGCTGAGATGCTCGTGCCAGTGCTGCCTTTTTTTCATCACTTTTAGTTAACTGCCCACGAACTATCGAAGAAAATCTGCTCATTTACGGTTTAATCCTATTCCCTGGAAAGAAACTATCAGGACCTAAAGGTTCAAGAGGAGGAGACTCTAAACGGGTTAAAGCACTTCGTAATTGTTGCTCTTTTTTAGCAATTTGCTGTGTTGATAAAGGAACACCATTAGTCTTTTTCTGAGTATCAATCTCTTTACGAAGTTTTTCAATATACGCAATTGCATTATCAGCTTGACCAACTTTATCAGGATGAATATTTACTTCAACACCTTCTGCCAATAATGCAGTTTTTAAATCAGTTTCTGCTTGCGTAATTCCTGTTTCTGCTTCACGTCTGATATTTACTTGTGAACGGCTGTCTGCAGCTTCAATCATGTTATTTACAATTTCATTAGGGGACAGCCCGGTATACAGTGAATTAGTACGTTGAGACACCTGCTCCATAGCTGCAGCTTCCATTGCTTTTCGCAATGTAGTGATCACTGTAGGCAAATTATCAGCAATCTTGCCATCCATGGTCTTAAGCATCTCTAAGCCATACTGAAAAGATTCTTGATCAGGAAAGTTGGCCTTCAGACTTGCAACAGCATCTCTGTGATTCTGGTTACCTTTTTTACCAGCCTGTACGTTATACCCTAACTGTTTAGCAAAAGCTTTAGCATCTTCACCACTAACTTTATTTGTACTTGGTCCAAAGGTGACACCACTTGCAGTGATTTGACCACTGGAATAATCATTACCAAGGTAATCATCAACACCTTTTTGATAAGCCTCATCTGCATCAGCATCGATCTTGGCTTGATCACCTTCTCTTTGAGCTTGTTGATCAATAGTCACCTGATACTGTCTGCCTAACTCACTATTAGCAGTAAACTGTGCCGGCGTAAGTCCAAACCTGCTTGCCATCTGTAACATCCAGTCAGGTTTATTTTGTATTTTATCTTGCTGATACTTTTCCCATACACCTCGATAAGTATCTGCTTGTTCTTGGTTAAATCCTTCATTGGTAGCATACTCATCATATTGAGCATCTAGCTCTGCCTGCATTCCACCATTAAAGTAATAGTCATTCATTTCAGCAACAGCGCTTTTCACGCGTTTGCCTTCTGCATAGTCTTCGGCCTCACGCTCTGCCAAAGTGCCTTGACGTGCTGCTTTAGCTGCAGCTTCTTCCTGTTGAGACTTCTGAAGAGATCGTTGTGCTATACCGTTGGGCCCTACTTCTGCAGTTCTTGCAACATTGAAGTCAGCTGAAGCATCACTGGATCTAATATTTGCTTGATCAACTTCAAGACCACTTACACTGGCATTATGCTCATCTTGCCATTTCATTAAAGATGCTGCGTCAACCAAAGCAGGATCAGTAGTCTGGAGTACGTCTTCAATCGTTTCTCCCTGGGCTACCCGGGCAAATACTTTATTTGTTGCAATCGTTTTAGCTTTAGCTTCATCTTCTTGAGCAAACTCACCAATCTGATCAGTGGCTGCAACCAGGTTTCTACCAAATTGAGGACCTTGACCGGCTCTACCTTGATAAGGAGCGAATGAAAAGCTTGTTTGTTGGTTCTTTGCCATAATGTTCTCTTATCCCGGTGTACCGACGTCTTTTCCTGTCTTACCCCAGCCTCCAATTCTACGCATTGGCTGTGTTGGGCCACTGTAATCAATACCATGTGCTGCTGCAAAAGCTGTACCTGCATTCTCTCGGGAACGCATTGCATTATTCGCTAAGATAGCATTAGCATTAAATCCACGCTGTGCACTGTTCTTACGTAACTTGGCGTCTGATCTATTTTGAAGGATTCCTTGAATCAAGCCTACAGTACTTAAAGCAGCATTTGCTAATCCAAAGCCTCTCTGCACACCCGCCCAATTCATATTAAAACCACCGCCAGTATTAGCTGGTGCAGCGTACTGTGACCCAAAATCCATTCCTTGTTCGCCAAGGCCTGGTTGAGTGTATTGAAGTGCTCCTACAGAGTTTCCAGAAGAAGACGAAGCGTTATAACCACCTTGGCCTCCACCCCAACTGCCAAATCTACCGGTACCAAAACCAGCATTTGCATTATTATAATTATACTGAGGTTGTGAGGTCGGATTGCTCCAATCAATTGCCATTATACTGCTCCGATCTGTCTTTGAAATGATAAGTACTGTGCTTCGAGTGTTCCTACTTGTCCAGGCTGTTCCGGTAAGGTTAAACACATTGGCACAAACTGATATACGAAATCATACCCTAATAGGCCGGGGTTCGCATTTAATGTTCTTGCTAAATAACTACCAGGAGATTCTCCAGTAGCGCCTCTATCGGTTGCTGCCATATAACCGAGAGTATCAAAGCCTTCACGCGGTGGTCCTAATTGATCCCACGCTTCACGTAATTCATCAGCTTTTTCTCGTTGAGTTAGCATAAAATCTCTTAAGTCTGCTTGTAACTTTGCTAATTCATGTGTTGAATAGATCTGTAACCCAGTATTAACTACTGCAAGGGTTGATGTTAGTGTTACTTGGGCACTGCCCCATGTTGAAAACCCTGGAAATGCATTAGCTAAACTAAAGTTATTAAAACCTCCGCCCATTGCAAAAGCTGCAAAGAGTGCAAAGATGATTCCAGCAGTGGTACCAAACTCTTCACTGATTGTTGCACTTGCCAAACCAATAATAAAACCAAATGCAAACAGTAGTACCACGTACAGAATAAATGCCATCAAACCTGTGGCACCTAAAGCTCCAACAATAACTCCTATCAAGGTTTCAGTACCTGCACCACCAGCATAAATAATACTAAGTACAATTAAGATAATAGCAATAATTACAATCAACCACTTCCAGAATCCTGTTTGATACCATGGTATTGAAATTTCTTTAACCAGGAAAACAGTTGCACTCATAGAATCCTGCATTAACTCTTCATGATGCATCTTTCTAAGACTATTTTTTAAGATACCTATATGAATAGGGATCCTGAAGCCATTGAGATACTCTCCAGTTTCTTCATTGAGATCGAAGATGTGTGGTTCAGCATAACGGAATCTGTATCCTTTCTTCCCTTCAGCGGTATCGCGGGTGTTGATCGTATACTCCATGCTGAGGCCCATACAAAGGACTCGAGTATGACTCCATGTATCTGCGTCACGGTCGTAATGCTGTTGGGTGTAAATAACATAATCATGGTATCCATTTTTATGTGACTTCTTTGCATCTGGGTCTGAATAGTTATTCCATCTTCCAATTAAGCTACCAGACTCATGCATCTCATCTATACCAACTCGATACTTCGTATCATTATATTTAAGACGTTGATATAAATCTGAATCAAAGTGGTTTATTCGAAGATCTTTATTATCATCCCCTATAAATTTACCAGGAAAGGTTTCTGAATAAATATAAGACCATCCAAGACGAACGTTATACCCATTTACACCACCCTCAGTAATTTTTATTTCAGAGATTGGTTGAGGTAAGTTATAACCATTATTTTTATTTACTTTAGCGCTCTGTAAGTACCTTTGATAATCTTCATAGGTATGTTGCTGGTTCTTTTCCATTTCCAAGAAAAAGTGGTATAAGTACTCCAGAGTTCCTCGAGTCTTTGACATTACTGGAGCAGCAAAATGAATAAAAAAGTCCCACTTTTCAGGATCCTTTTTCTTTGCTTCACCTGATTCAAGGTCAGCTTGTTCCTGTTCTTCAAACTCCTCCCGGATTTCATCACCTTTTATTGCAAGCTTCTTTAAAATTTTATTAGTTGTTATATGCAGCTCGGAGTCTTCTTCTTCATTAAACCAGACTCTATCCTGCATCATAATCACTACAGGCATGAAGTTATTCAGAATATTATTTGTCTCAATACGGGATTCCAATTCCGGATCTACATTTGAACCAACTATGTAGATCCAATATTGTGTTACAAGCGGGTTAGCAACTGTGCTGTATCTAACCTGGATCAGATCTTTCCCTTCATATTCTGTTAAATCCAGTTTTGCAGGAGATTCCCAAGTTTCTACTTCTCCTGTATTAGCTGTGTACGCAAAACCAAAAGAATATTCACTTGAGTACACATCTCCATACCCTAACAGGGCATAAATATCAGCAGGAAGATCTTGGAGATTCTCATAAGTCAGAGTGCCTTGATATTCAGTTCGAATATATATGGGCTCATTGTCAGTGACATAATATGAACCAGTAGTTGGATCAATTACTGGTATTTCTATGAACTCCAGTTTCTCATCCCATACAGGTTCGCTTGGAGCAACTCCCCAGGGAAAGTACACAGGATCCAGATATGCAGATTGAATATGTTTATCAAGTAAAAAGTCCTCATTAGGACCTCCAATAAACATCCATGGCGCCTCTTCTATAGGTTCTCCTACAGCACGTTCGAGTGCAGAGAGTAATACGCCGTCAGCTATGGAGAAGTTGGGCTGATCACTTGTAGGAAGGCCCCTTATGTACCCACCTGTTTTAAGAGGATCATCATACTTTGCAGCATATTTAATCATTGCTGCTGCTCTGGCACCTAAGTTGGTGCCAATTGCGTACAGAACAGCGCTTGCTATACTTTCATTGGCCTTACTGGCCTGGATAATACTGTTTGTTAACGTATCAGCACGGTCTTCTGGCGGTATTAGATCACCAGTAGCTGCAAAGGCTAAGTATTTTTTATCACTACTAAATAGCCCCATACCATTATCAAACCAAAGCCCTGATTTCTTTAGATACACCAGAGGCATCGGCATCAACACTGGTACCTGTTGCCATACCTTGTAAGGTGGCAGAACCTGATTCAGCATCCGGCTCGTATGTAGTTACCCAAACAGATTGATAATCAGAATGTAACTTAGAAATCTTATGATCAAGATCACCTGCAAAACCCAGAGTCTGCGCTTGTAACAGTGAGGTTTGACGCCCAATAACACTATCACCTGAAAAGTTCATTGAAGTATTCGCCAATTCAGTTTGGATCTTCGCATCAATGTATTCAATTTCAGCATTGATCTTCAGAATTTGTGCAGCAATCAACTCTTTCTGAGTTTCAAGCATCAGGATTTCAGCTTCAAGCTTAAGAATCTCAGCTGCTGTCTTCAAAATATTGGCTTCAGCCAGTCTTACCTGAGCTTCAATTAGCAAGCCTTCCTGTTCCAGCTTAATAAGCTGTGCTGGGTACATAAAATCAATTTCGTACCGCAACTTCTCACCTTCAAGCTCCAGTAATTTAATTTCAGCTTCTATCTTTTCTTTCTGTTGTTCATATAGCATGACACCCAGTAAGTACTGAGTGCTGTTAGCTAAAACAGACTCCAAAGCTCCCAAATAAACTGTGGCGTAATCACCACCAGTAATCCGCTGTGCTTTAAATTCCCTATGTACATGGAATTCAACAGTCTTCATCAATTGATCAAGTAGGCCATCACCTAAAGCTAAATTGGTGTAAGCAGGATATGTGGGAGTTGGAGGAGTCTTTGCCATTTTTTAGGCCTCTTTACCTTGTGCTAACGCTTGTTTCACAGAGAGAGCTTTTAACTCCTCCGGAGTCAGTGGATCCAATACCTGAATAGAATAAGCAGGAATCAGTCGGCTCTTCCGGGTTTTATGGCCTTTATCTCCAATAGCATTGTAAAACACACTGCATTTCTTTTCTGTCAGCATGTCATAAATGATCTTAGGAATATGGTAGGGCTCACTGTTGTATGGAACGTACTTTTTAAAAGTGCCCAGCTTTGCTGAACCAACAGAGAATAGCTCTCCAGGCCACTCGCGCTTCTGAGGATCCATACATTGGATAATGCATCTCACCAATCGATTGGCTTCGAGTTTATTTCTCCGTACCTGTTCTGCGCGGAAAGCTACTCCAGATTTTGGTACAACCTTTTCTTCTGGTACAACAGGTAGCGCTTCTGCTGCTACTGTTAGTACCGTAAGATCTTCAGCTTCTTGGGCTTTACCTATTGTTGCCAAATGGAGATCAATAGCTTTTTGAATTTTTGGAACACCAGCCATGTGGTGATAGGGAACACCCAGAGAATCAGCTCGGGCACGTACTTTTAATAGATCTGTTTGTGAAGGCATATCGATATCCTTTTAGTAGATAGAGTATTTATAACAAAGGGCCCGCCTTGCGGGCTAATCGGTTCCAGGGCTTGCGCAAGGTTGTCCCCCCTTTCGGGGGGATTCCCTTATCTGTTATCAGATAGTTGCGACAGTCTTCAACAGTGCAATGCGTTCTGGACGCAGCAACATGAAGCCGTAGTACCAC
>Ga0164313_10000307_pt1 | contig 37483 bp, 28 predicted proteins | sample GuaBasSedimGuay4_FD_113735 | JGI IMG/M metagenome (GOLD analysis project Ga0164313, IMG submission 113735) | Subseafloor sediment microbial communities from Guaymas Basin, Gulf of California, Mexico - Guay4, Core 4569-4, 0-3 cm | ecosystem: Environmental > Aquatic > Marine > Hydrothermal vents...
CTCGAGCAGGCGACTCGGCACGGCACGGGCCGCGCGCGGGCGGCGACGTTGCCGGCGGGGCTGGCTGGCCGGGTCGAGCATGTACGCCTGCTGATCGGTCACCATGCTGTCGAAGCTCTCGAGCAGCCGCTCAAGCCCCGGCGTGTCCGGCTCCAGCAGGCGCAGCGCCGCCACGATCGACTCGATGGTCGACAGGTGCTCCGCGCGCGCCTGGCGACGGATGCGATAGCGGCTCGGCTGCTGGGGCGTGAGGCGCACGGCGCGCAGACCCTGCAGCCACGGGTTGTCGAGGTACAGCCGGCGCGCGTGGTGCCAGGTGCCGTCCAGCACCAACAGGCAGGACGGGCGCTGATCGGGGGCCAGGCTCTCCAGGTCCTGAGCGTCCGGCGCCGGATAGAGCAGCGCCGTGTCCTCAGGCAACTCGGGCCGGGGCACGCTGCCGGCCGCCTCCAACAGCTCGACCGCGCTCAGCCCCAGCCGCGCCAGGCGCGCCGTGCCCACGGGGTGAAAGCGCTCGCGCCGGTGCTGCACGATCAGCACCCGGGTGCGATTGGCCACCCTCTGCGTGCGCGCGCACAGGCACAGCGGCCGCGGCTTGTGGCAGCGGTAGCAGGTCTCTCTGGCTTGCGTCACGGGCGCGCGCCTGTCGCGGATCGGGGACGGCCAGGGCCCAGCACCCGGCGCAGCGCGGGCTCTGTGCACTCCAGCGGTTGACTGAGGCCAGGGTCTCCTGTACGCAAGCGGGGTGCAAATTGGACATCGTCAGCTCCTGATCGGGTTGCTCGTGGCCGCCTACGTCGTGCAGACGTGGATGGTCTACAGCGATCCCGCCGGCCGAGAGGCGCCGCCGCTCTCGACCCACGCCCTCCGCGGGCGGGAGATCTGGCACGAGCACAACTGCCAGAGCTGCCATCAGCTCTACGGCTTCGGCGGGTTCCTCGGGCCCGATCTGACCAACGCGGCCGATTGGCTCACGGCGGCGCGCATGGACACGATCCTGGTGGACGGCGCGGGGCAGATGCCGGCCTTCGACCTCGACCTGATCGAGCGGCGCTCGCTGGGCGCGTACCTGCAGGAAATCGCCGCCACGGGTCGGGGCCAAGCGCGGGTGGCCGTGTTTCAGCCGCCGGTGGAGCTGTTCGCCTCGACCCTGGCGGACGCGACGCCGCCCCGCGGGCGCGACATCGCCCTGCAGCAGAACTGCGTGGCCTGCCACCTGCCCAACCACGCCAGCGACTACCGCGCCCCCGACCTGACCACGGCCATCACGCGCCTGGGTCGGGAGGGCGTGCGTGCGGTGCTCGAGCAGGGCGTACCGGGCAAGGCCATGCCGCGCTTCGGGTTCTCGCCCCAGGACCTCGAGGCGCTGCTCGACTTCATGGAATGGCTCGGCGAGAACGGCGAGCTCGTGCGCACGGCGCTGGCCGCCACCAAGCACGAAGACGGCGACTGGTCCCTGGCGGAGGTGCCCTGGTGGGAGTTCTGAGCAGAGGCGCCGGATTCGATGACGGCGAGCGCATGGTCTTCACGCTGGTGCGCTGCGCGCTGCTGTGCGTGCTGCTCTCGCTGGGGCTGGGCGCGCTGGCCGCCAGCTACTACCTGCCCGAGCTGGCCAGCCTGCTGCAGTCGCTGGGCCTGAGCCTGGTGCAGCTGCGCCCGCTGCACACCACGTTTGCCTCGGCCTGGATCTTCCTGGGCGCCGTGACCGTGGTGCACAAGTACCTCTTCGACACCTTTGGCGCCCCCACGCCCGGCGACCGGCTGCGCTTCCGGCTGCAGCTCGTCTGCTGGGCCCTGGCTGGGCTGGGCATCCTGGTCACGCTGCCCTTCGGTCTCACCTCCGGGCGCGAGTACATCGGTTTTCACCCTGCGTTCTCGGTGCTCATCGCCGTGGGTTGGGTCGCGTTTGCCGTGACCTTCTTCAGCAAGGTGCGGCACGGGTTCTGGTCGCGCCCGGTCTACGTCTACATGTGGAGCGTGGGCATCCTGTTCTTCCTGTACACGTTTGCCGAAGGCCACGCCTGGCTGCTGCCCGGCGTGCGCAGCCAGCCTGTGGCGGACCTGCAGATCCAGTGGAAGTCGTGCGGCTCGCTGGTGGCCTCGTTCAACCAGATGGTCTACGGCTGCGTGCTCTACATGGGCGAGCGCGTCTCGCGCGACAAGCGCCTGGCCCAGTCGCGCGCGTCCTTCGCGCTGTTTGGCGTCGGGCTGCTCAACTCGTTCACCAACTCGGCGCACCACACCTATCACCTGCCACAGTCGCACGCCATCAAGTGGGTGGCCTTCGTGGTCAGCATGCTCGAGATCATCATCCTGTACGGCGTGCTGCGCGAGGTGCTCAAGCGCATGTCGGGGCCGCGCCGCTCGACGACGGACTTCTCGGTGGCGGTGCGCTTCGTCGAGCTCTCCAAGACCTGGAATCTGTTTCTGCTCGTGCTGGCCCTGCTGATCTCGGTGCCGCCGCTCAACGCGCTGATCCACGGCACGCACGTGGTCATGGCCCACGGCATGGGCTCCGAACTGGCCATCGACACCTACATCCTGCTGGGCTGCTTCGCGTTCGTACTGGCGGAGTTGTTTCCCAAGCGCGAGGCGCGGGCCGCGTACATCGACAACGAGCGCGCGCGGCGCACCATCAACGGCCTCAATGCCAGCCTGGCCCTGCTGGTGGCCTGGCTCGTGGCGGGCGGGCTGACCACCGGCATCACGCGTTATCTGGGGCAGCCCCGGCCCGACTGGCTGTCCAGCTTCCCCTTCGTGTTCGCGATCCTGGGCCTGTCCGTGGCCTGGTTCCTGGTGCGGCTGCTGTGGCAATGGCGGCCGCTGCTGTGGCGACCCGCTGAGCACAGGAACTGGTACGGCCTGGACGACAGCGGCGGCGAGAAGCGGGGCGCCTGAGGGGTTTCGAGGGCCTCGTCGGGTATCTGGCCCACAAGACCAGGGGGCAGGCTGCGCAGGACTGTCCAAGGCCCGCCGGGCACACATGGACGCACCGTGATAGGCTCCGGGCAACTTATCTTCGGATTTTGTGTTCAGTTGATAATGGCCCTCACCGTCGCCGGAACCCCCGCCATGTCGATCACCCTGCTCAGCCTGCCCGCCCTGCTCCTGGGCGCCCTCTGCACTGCAGCTGCCGCCACGCCAGCCGATCAGATCTCCGGCGTGGTCAAGGACAGCGTCAGCCAGGCCGGCATTGGAGGCGCCCTGGTCTCGCTCCAGGCCAGCGCCTACCGCACCACCACGGCGCCCGACGGCAGCTTCGTGCTCGATGTGCCGAGCGGCACCGGGCTCGTGATCGTGGGCGCCAGCAAGGGCTACTTCAACAGCTCCGAGCAGCTGGACTCGCCGGCCAGCGACGTGACACTGCTGCTGGACGCCGTGCCGCAGGACAACAACCTCAACTACCAGTTCCTGGGCCCCAACGGCTGCAGCTTCTGCCACTACAACACCAGCATCGCCTGGGAAGACACGCCCATGGCCAACGCCGGCCTGAACACCTGGGTGCACGACATCTACAACGGCGACGGCACCGCGGGCGGCCTGGGCGGCTTCGTCTACACGCGCGACTCGACCCACGCAGGCAGCAACCCCGACTCTGAATGCGCGGCCTGCCACCAGCCCGAGCTCTGGATCGAGAACGGCTTTGCGGGAGCGCTCGACTCCAACATCGCCGTACCTGTGCCCGGCGTGGCTCACGGCATCTCATGCGAGGCCTGCCACAAGATCGCCGACATCGACGAATCGCGCGTCAACTTCCCCGGCATCCACCCGGACGCGGTGACCTTCACCCTGCCTGAGGGGAACAACCCCAAGCAGGTGCAGTACGGCATGCTCGGCGACGTCAACTACGTCAACCAGCTGGCCATGCGCGCCTCCTACCAGCCGCAGCTCGCGGCCGCGGTCTGTGCCGCGTGCCACCAGGACAAGAACGACCCCGACGGCAACGGCAACTTCGAGGAGCCCAATGGGGTCATCTCGGAGCCGACCTACCTGGAGTGGTTGAACTCGCCCTACGCCGACGAGAACTCACCCTCCTACGCCAGCTGCGTCGACTGCCACATGCCGCCGTCGGGCTTCGACACGGTCTGCAACATCCTGTTTCCGCAGCTGGTGCGTGACCCTGACACCATCCGCTCTCACGACATCCGCGGCACGACGCCGGAGTTCCTCGACAACGCCGCCGAGCTCGACATGACCGTGACGCAATCGGGCATGACCGTGCAGGTGGACGTCGACGTGATCAACTCGCTCACCGGGCACCACGTGCCCACCGGCGTCACGGTGCGCAACATGATCCTGCTGGTGGAGGCCTGGCCCGTGGGCGGCGACCCGCTCGACGACGCCCTGCTGTTCCTCGGCGACGAGACCGTGCATGACCTGGGCGGCGTGGGTGACCCGGCCCTGGGCTACTACGCCGGCCAGCCGGGGCGCTACTTCGGCAAGGTGAACCACGACGTCAACGGCGAGGGGCCGACCTTCTTCACCGACGCCACGGGCATCACCTTCGACAACCGCATCCCGGCCCTGGCCACCGACTCCAGCAGCTACACCTTCCTGGCGCCGGCTGTGGGCCAGAACGTGAACGTGCGCGCGCGGCTCATCTACCGGCGCGCGTTCCGCGCCCTGGTGGACGCCAAGCAATGGACCGAGGACGGCCACGGCAACCCGCTGGAGGACGTGGCCGCGCCGCACTACGGCCACCTCATGGAGCAGTCACTGGGCGCTGTCAGCGTCACTGGCAACTGGTCCAACCTGGGGCTGGCCAAGGCGGGCGCGTCGGGCCTGCCCACGCTGCAGGGCGCGGGCCCGCTCTCACCCGACTCGCACAACGAGCTCACGCTGCGGGACGCTCGCGCCAACGCCATCGTCTACCTGGTGGTGGGCCTGAACGCGCTGAACATGCCCTTCATGGGCGGCACGCTGGTGCCCGCGCCCGACGTGGTGCTCGGGTTCACCAGCGACAGCCGCGGCAGCCTGAGCGTGCCCTTCCCATGGCGCGCGGGCCTGCCGTCGGGCCTCGACATCTCCTATCAGATGTGGATCGCAGACGACACGGCGTCCTTCGACCTGGCCAGCTCCAACGGCCTGATGTCCACGTCCATGTAGTGACGCTGGACGTGCTCGACTCGCACAGCCCGGCACGCCCAGCACGGGATCGATCGTGACCGGGGAGGCCGCGCCCTCGAACTCCACCAGCATGGTCTCGACGCCGGGCAGCAGACGCTCCTGGATTGCGGTCACGGCGTCGGCGCGTCACTCTGGGGCGCCAGAGAGATCCGACATGCAGAGCGTCCCCAGCACGGGAGCTGCAGCAGAGGCCCAGCACACAACCTGGGCACCGATGCGGGAGACGGACCTGACGATCTCCAAGGCGCTGGACAGGGCGGCTCCCTTGGATGCCTGACTCCGGTAAAATCAGGGAGCCGCCGTAGACGCCCAGCTATCAAAATAGCCCCAAGTCAAAAGATGTCACATGGCTATGCTCCACAAGACACCCAGCCCCCGATGCCCCGCGAAACTCCACCGTCCATGACCCAGCTCCCGACCATCATCCAAGGAGGCATGGGTGCCGGCGTGTCCGCCTGGCAGCTCGCCCAGGCCGTCTCCAAGGCCGGTCAGCTCGGCGTCATCGCGGGGACCGCGCTCGACATCATCCTGGCGCGGCGCCTGCAGCTGGGCGATCCGGACGGGGCCATGCGGCGCGCCCTGTCGCACTTTCCGATCCCGGGCGTGGCCCAGCGCATCCTCGACGCCTACTTCGTGCCCGGCGGCAAGGCGGCGAACGCGCCCTTCAAGAACAAGCCGCTGATCGGGGAGGCGCCCAACCAGGCGCTCAACGAACTGATCGTCGCGGGCAACTACGTCGAGGTCTTCCTCGCGCGTGAGGGCCACGACAACCCGGTCGGCATCAACTACCTGGAGAAGATCCAGGTGCCGACGCTGCCGTCCATCTTCGGCGCCATGCTCGCGGGCGTGTCGTTCGTGCTGATGGGCGCGGGCATCCCGCTGGCCATCCCCGGCATCCTGGATCGCCTGGCCGAGGGGCGCGAGGTCGAGCTGCGGCTCGACATCAAGGGCGCCCTGCCCGACGAGGAGTTCAAGACGCGCTTCGACCCCGCCGCGTTCTGCGGCGGCGAGGCCCCTGCCCTGGAGCGCCCGCGCTTCCTGGCCATCGTCTCCGCCATCACCATCGCCAACGTCATGGTGCGCAAGGCCAGCGGCAAGGTGGACGGCTTCATCATCGAGGGGCCCACGGCCGGCGGTCACAACGCGCCGCCGCGCGGCCGCACCAAGCTGGATGAGGCGGGCGAGCCCATCTACGGCAAGCGTGACAGCCCCGACCTGGCCGACTTCCGCGCGCTCGAGCAGCCCTTCTGGCTGGCGGGCGGCTTCGCGGGCCCGCAGCAGCTCTGCGACGCCCTGGCCCAGGGAGCCACCGGCATCCAGGTCGGCACGGCCTTCGCGTTCTCCAACGAGTCGGGCATCGGCCCCGAGTGGAAGGCCCAGGTGCTGCAGCGCAGCCGCGCCGGCGAGATGCGGATCTTCACGGACCCGATCGCCTCCCCCACCGGCTTCCCGTTCAAGGTGCTGCAGCTGGACGAGACCATCTCCCACGCCACGGTCTACGCCGAGCGCAAGCGCATCTGCGACCTGGGCTACCTGCGCCACGGCTACCGACGCGAGGATGGCAAGGTGGGCTGGCGCTGCCCCAGCGAGCCCCACAAGGACTTCGAGCGCAAGGGCGGCGAGTTGCCCGACACCGAGGGGCGCAAGTGCGTCTGCAACGGCCTGCTGGCAAACATCGGCATGCCCCAGTCACGCCGCGACGGCAGCACCGAGAAGCCCATGCTGACCGCCGGCGACGACGCCCAGCACGTGGCGCGCTTCCTGGCCGACGGAGCCAACGGCTACAGCGCGCAGAGCGTGATCGACGCGCTGCTGACGCCGATCCCCAGCTCGACCTGACGGCTGCTGAGGCACAACGCGCGCGCTGAACCGCGCGCGCAGAGCGCTCAGGCGGCCCACACCAGGGCCACGAACAGCGCGCCCAGCAGCCAGCCGGCGACGGGGCTCCAGGCCCAGACGTGACCCGCCGGCATGGCCCGCGCCGGCCCGAAGCCGAGCAGCGTGTCGGTGGCGCCGAAGCCCAGGCCCGCCGCCAGCGCCGGCCGCGTGAGCGCCTCGGGCAGGAGCGCGCCATGGGCGCCGAGCGCGACCGCCCCGAGCAACAGCAACGAGGCCAGGGCACCTGCGGCCATGACGCGACCAAACGGGCCCGGGTCGGCCAGGTAATCGTGGTCTTCGTCGTGCACGTAGAGCCCACCGCCCACACCGGGCAGCACCAGGCCCAGAGCGGCCAGGCACGCCGCCAGCAACAGGCCCGAGTCCCAGAAACGGAAGGCCAGCGTGAGACCCACTCGCCGGGCGACCAGCGCGTGCCCGAGCCCGCGCGCCGCGACGAAGGCCAGCAGCGCGACGGCACCCCAGGCGCTGCTCGCGACGGTCCATGGAGCGGAGGACGCCAGCGGAGAGAGCAGCGCTCCCATGAACAGCGTCGCGCCGAGCAGCGAGAGCGCGCCGCGCGACGTCGGCTCCGGCAGCGGCGACCCATCGACGGACATGCGCAAGATGAACGTGCGCACGCCGAAGTGCCGCAGCTGGAACATGAGCACGGGCCAGCGCCATCCCAGCTCGGCCAGCTGCCACGACGGCGGCCAACGGCGCAGGCCGAGCGAGCGGTCAAAGCGCCAGACGGGCGAGTTGTAGGCGTCGGTGTCGGTGGTGACGATGTGCGTCCAGCCGGCGCTCGGTTGATCGGCGAGGGCGTGGGCAGCGAGGGCCTGGATGCGACGACCGCTGGCGAGATCGCCTCCACTGCGATCCATGACGATCCAACTCGCGATGCCGTAGCGGCGCGCGCCCTGCTGCAGCTGGCGCGTGAGCATGACGCCCACCAGGCTCCCGCCGCGATCGAACAGCACCCAGCCCGCCGGGTCGCGCGTGAGCGCCAGCAAGCGGTCAAACGGGAAGCCCAGGTTGGCGCGAGCCAGGGCGACCACCGCGGGCCAGTCCTGCGCTCGCAGGCGACGCACGCCCGTGGGTCGCTGCGCCGCCGAGCACGACCCCGGCACCACTGGCGACACAGAAGCCGCAGCAGGGGCGCCGGCCGCGAGGCGCGCAGAAGGTGGAGGCAGACCGTCGAGCATGGCGCCTCTGGCATACCACAGCCCCCTCGATCACCGGCTCGAACGGGCTCGCAGCGCGGGCGCTGCCCGGCGGCAGCGCCCGATGCGCCCCGGCGCCGGAGCGAGCGTATGTGAGTCGCCGCCGCCGGCGCGCTATGCTCAGAACACCAGCCCAACCCCACCGGAGCATCCGCATGCGCGCTCTCGCTGCCATCGTCCTGCTGCTCACGTCGACCGCCGTCCTCACCGTGGCCATGGCCGCCGGCGGCGACGCCCCGATCATGCCCGTGCGCATCTTCGAGATCACCGGCGGGGGCAAGGTGCAGCACGTGCACTTCCCCGGCCTGGGCGACAAGACCTTCGTGACCAAGGCCAACAAGAAGACCATCCCGCTCTGCATCCAGGGCAGCAAGCTCAGCGGCGGCTTCCAGGGCGACTGCGACTCGCTGCAGAACAACGCGGACGGCAAGGCCTACCTTTACATCTACACCTCCCGGCTGTGGGGTGTCGCCACCGACTCCAACCCGAACACCGCCGCGGTCACGCAGCTCACCGGGCTGACGGACGGCAAGGGCAAGTTCATGTTCAGCGGCTTCGACGGCAGCACCGGCACGACCTTCCTGGTGGAGGGCAAGGCCAAGCTCGACAAGGACCTCGGCGACGACCTGATCCCGAAGGGCGTCAAGGGCAAGCTGCGCGCGGTCACCTCGGACGGCGGGCACATCGGCGTCTCGAGCATCAAGAGCGGCAAGCCGCTCGAGCTCTAGCAGCTTCCGGTGCGTGTGTCATTCCGCTCGCAGCGGGCTGCGAGACGCGCCGGCTGAGGTCACCCGAGGACCAGCGGGCGGCCACGGGCGCGCCGGTCAGCCTGCGGGTGGCTACCCTGCCGCCGACGCGCCGGCCCACTGTCACTACGTGCGATCGACCAGGGCCGCGGCAGGGTCCAGGCGCAGCAACCGGTAGGCCGGCCAGGCCAGGACAGCGAGGGACAGGACGACCACCCAGGCCGCCGCGCCGAGCACCTGGGCGGTGTCGAGGTACGGATAGATCACGGAGGTGCCTTCCAGGGCACCGGGCAGGTTGGCCCCCAGCGCGGACACGTCGATGCCCGTGCGCGCCAACCAGAGTTCCGTCACCAGCCAGGCGGCGGCGGACCCGAGCAGCACGCCGCCCGCCGCCAGCAGCCCCATCTCGCACAGCAGCAGCCGCAGTACGGCGCCCGGCCGCATGCCCATGGCCATCAGCACGCCGAACTCGCGCCGGCGCTCGAACATCGACATGGCCACGGCGTTCAGCGCTCCCAGACCCACCAGCACGAACAAGACCACGGTGCGCACGCCCTCCACCACCCGCAGCATCTCCATGGCGGAGCGCAGCTCGGGCGCCAGCTGGTGCCAGCTCTGCAGCGTGAGGTCCGTGAAGGCGGGCTGGGCTGACAGCGTCGCCAGCACGGCCCCCACCTGCTCGGGGTCGTCGAGGCTCAGCACGAGCTCATCGGCCTCCCCCGCCGCCAGCACGAGCCGGCGCGCGGCGGACAGCTCGATGTAGGCGCTGCGCTGATCCAGGCTGGGCATGCCGCTGCGGTACAGCCCGCCCAGCGCAAAAGCCTCGGCGTGCAGCGAGCCGTCGCGCCCTTCCACCAGCAGCGCCACGCGCTCGCCGAGCTGAAGCTTGAGCTCCGTGGCCAGGGGCAGCCCGAGCACGATCGGACGCAGCTCGCCGAGGCGCGGCCTGGCCAGGAAGCTGCCCTGCACCAGCGTGCCGGGCAGCTGCAGCGCGGCCGCCTCGTGCTCGGGATCGACGCCCAGGAACTCCAAGCCCGCGGACGCGCCCGCGCTGCGTGCAAAGGCACGCCCGCGCACGCGCGCCGACGCGGCCCGCACTCCGGGGACGGCGACGCACAGCTCGCGCAGCTCCGCCACCTGCGACAGGCCAGCGCCGGCCGACCCCGGGGTCACGGCCACATGCCCCACGGCCAGCCCCAGGCCGCTCTCCAGGCGTTGCGCCACGAACCCGTCTTGCAGGGCCTTCAGGAAGACCAGCACGAACAGCCCGCCGGCCAGCGCCAACATCACCAGCAGCGAGCGCCGGCGGTGGCGCAGGACGTTGCGCAGCGCGAAGCTCCCCAGGCTCAGCGCCACAGCCGCAGCCCCTCGGGCGTGAAGCGCGCCGGGTCCATGGGAGCGCTGGCCTCGGGCGGGCCGAACACGAGGCGCGAGCTGCCGCCGCCCTCGCCGAAGGTCTGCGCCGTCCATTGACGCGCCACGTCGCCATCGAAGCCCTCGAACGTGAGGCGCCGCACGACCTCGCCGCGCAACGAGACACAGTCCACGCGCCGCGGGGCCGCGGTCTCGGTCTCGACCCACATGCGCACCAGCGCGAGGAAGGACGCCTCCTGTTCCTTCGGCCAGAGCACGAGCCGGGTGCAGTCCACGCCGTCGATGCGCGCCTCGCCCTCGTGCCAGGCGATGAAGCGCGCGCGGCCGCCCGTCATCACGGCCAGGTCGTCCAGGGCGAAGTCGCTGCCGAACAGGCGCTCGCCGCCCAGGGCGCGGGGCAGGTCCAGTCGCAGCTCGGCGCGCGGGAACCAGGCCGTCAGGTCCTCCGGGGTCACCAGGAAGGCCGTGCCCTGGTGACGCGTGAAGCCGTCGGCGCGCACGACCAGCGTGCCGGGGGTGTTCTGGGCCACGCGCACGGTGAGCGCCCTGGACTCGTCGCCGCGCTCGATGCTGAGGCGCCCCGCCATGAAGAAGGGCCCCGCGAAGAGCCCGCGGCCCATGCGCGACAACAGCTGCTCGACGGCCGGGTCCGTGAAGGCCTGCGCGGGCGGCCCGGGGCTGCTCTGATCGCTCGGCTCGCGCGTGGGAGCAGCCGGGAGCGGCGGGTCCCCCAGCTCCGGCGCGGGTGGCGAGGAGCCGTCCTGGGCGGCGCGGGCTGCGGCCGCGGGATCGGCGGGATCGGCGGGTTGGAGCAGACCCGCCAGCAGCACCCAACCGAGGCACAGGCCGCCATGCAGACCGGCGCCTGGCGTGCCGCGGCGCCGCTCGACGGCGCGGAGGCGCGGACCCGGACCGGTCAGCGCCGCCTCCCCGGGCTCCCGGTTGCCCCCGCTCGTCACGACTCCTGCTCCTCTCGAAGGACGCGACCGTCGCGCATGCGCACCACGCGCGAGGCCAGCTCCAGCACCTGCGGATCGTGTGTGGCCACGAGCGCCGCCATGCCTCGCTCGCGTACCAGCTGCGCCAGCAGCACGAGCATGGCCCGCGCGCTGTCGGAATCGAGGTGCGCCGTGGGCTCATCGGCGACCAGCGCCGCCGGCGCGCCCGCGATGGCGCGCGCCGTGGCCACGCGCTGCTGCTCGCCGCTGCTCAGCGCGTCCGGGAAGCGCTCGGCCAGCGCGCCCACGCCCAGGCGGCCCAAGGCGTCGGTCACCCGCGCCGCGCGCTCGGAGCGCGGCAGGCCCCGCAGCGCCAGGGGCAGGTCCACGTTCTCGGCGGCCGTCAGCGCGGGGCTCAGGTTGTGCTGGGCAAACACCAGCCCCAGCCGCGCCAGGCGCAGATCGGCCCGGGCGCCGCGGTCGAGCGCTGCCACCGGCTGGCCCTCGATCATGACGGCGCCGGCGTCCGGCGTGGCGATGGCCGAGAGCATGTGCAGCAAGGTCGTCTTGCCCGAGCCAGAGGGACCGGTCAGCACCACCAGCTCGCCGGCGTGGACATCGAGCGAGACCTCCCGCACCGCGGCGACCTCGCCGCGACCGGTGCAGAAGCTGCGGCTGACGCCACGCGCGCTGAGCACGGGGAGCGCCGACGCCGCAGCAGCAGAAGCAGGGTCAGCCGTCGCCAGGGAACCGGCGCTGCTCACATCAACCCGTGGCGGCCAGCGGACCGTCGTCGCGCTCGTAGCGCTCGTCTCCGCAGTGCTCGCAGAAGGGCAGCAGGGTGTGCCGCAACGAACCGCAGCTCGCGCAGCCGGCAAACAACGAGGTGCCGCAGGACGGGCAGGCGTAGGGCGCGTCGGGCTCGCGCTCGACGCCCGCGCCCGCGCCCGACTCGGCGCTCGCCGCCGCCGCCGCCGCGCGCGGACCCTTGCGCGTCCAGACCGCAAAGCGCAGCGGGCCGCGCGCCATGGGGAAGGCGCAGACCGGACACATGTGCGCGCGGTAGGCCTCGCGGTAGCGCGTCAGCAACAGCTCGCGCCCGGGGCGGGCCGCCTTGCGCAGCAGCCACACCAGGAACGCCAGCGCGATGCCGATGGGCGCCAGCGTGGCGATGTACTTGAAGTACTCCTCCGGGAAGTGGGCGTGCATCACCAACCCGACGCGCCAGAAGCTGGCGGCCAGGGCGGCCAGCAGAATCGGCCGGTAGGCGCTGCGGCGCTGGCGCGAGAAGAGCCAGGCCGAGAACAGGAACAGCGGCACGATGAAGGCCAGCTTCCAGCTGGCCACGCGCAGGCCGTGGGCGCGCATGAGCAGGTCATACTGCGCCCGCGCCAGCTCACGCTGAACATCGAGCGCGCCGTCCACGCTCTTCTGCTCGAGGCGCAGCTCGTAGCGGGCCTCGTTGGAGGCGGTGATCTCCGCGTTGGCCTGCTCGAAGCGATCCTGGGCCTGTAGGAAGCGCTCTTGCGCCTGGGCCAGCGAGGCCGCGTCGGCCTCGGAGGCTGGCACGCCCTGCTGCAACGACAGGCGCTGCAGGTCCATCATCTGCTGCATGGTGCCGCGGGCGTTGGTCATGCTGCTATTGAGGTCCTGCTGCAACTCCTCCTGCCGGGCCACGCGCCACTCGTTCTCGGCGATGGCGGCCGCCAGCTCATCGGAGTGCTGCCGGTCGTCGGCGTCCTCGTGCGCCACCAGCACGCCCTGCCAGTCGGGGCCCGGGTGATCACCGATGTCCTCCAGCACGAACCCCAGCAGCTGCCAGAACAGCAGCATGAGCAAGGCGCTCAGCAGGAACGACCCGATGCGCAACGAGCGGGGCACAGCGGACGCATTGGCGGTCATGGGGAAGCCCTCCATCCAGGGATCCCGAGCCTAACAAGCCCGCGATCGCCGGGCTGCCCACGAGTCCCACCGATGCCCGCGGGCCAGGCTGTGCGTCCGCGTCGGGCGCGCGGCCCCGGCGCGTCCTGATGCCGCGCGCTCCCCAGCACGAGGGCCAGAGGCTGCTAGTGCGTGATCCCCTGCGCCCCTGCGGTGGCCGCCCAGCCCTGCGCGACGCCGGGATCGACGAACCAGGCCTGAACGAAGACGTCCACGCCGGCCGGGACGGGCACCAGCTGCAGCCAGGGCAGGTGCGCGTGGCCCAGGCCGTCGGTCATGAGCGGCATCATCGACAGGGGTTCGGGGATCATGACGCCACCCTTGAAGGGCGCGTCGATGCGGGGCGCACCGATCACGAGCCAGACCAGCGCGCCGGGCAGCGCGCCGCTCACGTCCACCAGGTTGACCGATGCGGTCGAGAGCGGACCGGCGACCAGCAGGCCCGGGTAGCCGCTGGAACCCGGCAGCACGCTGCCCACGCTGGGCCACCCGTTCACACCGGGATACGAGCCCACCAGCCCCAGGTAGAGCGACGCGAAGGCGGCGCCGCCGATCTGGAAGCTGGTCAGGTAGTCGAGCTCGCTGGTGTACAGATCGAGCAGGTCGTCGATGCCGGCCTCCACCGAGGGGTCCACCAGCGCGATGCCCGTGCTGGCCGCGCCCAGCTCGTAGGACCAGGCGAAGGCCCCGTCCGGGATCAGCGTCTCCGCGAGCGAGACCTCGACGGTGAACACGGTCAGCGCGCCGTCGGGCGAACCGGGCAGGCCGCGCAGCGGCAGCTCGACCTGGACGCGTCCGGGGTCTCCCTGGCCCTTGGCCAGCGGGTGCAGGCGCAGGGTCAGGTCCACCGGCGCAGGATCGGCGGTGGCATAGCTGACCGTGGCGGCGAAGACCTCGTTCTCGGGCGTGGAGCTCATCTGCCCCCAGTCCATCACCACCAGATCCGTGCCGGGAAACATGACCGCGCCGTTCCACTGCCGGTTGTCGAAGACCTGGCTGGCGTCGAGCGGGCCGGCGCCGGGGAGCGCGGCCTGGCTGACCGGGTCCCAGAGCCCGATGTGGATGGGCGCCTGCGTCACATGCCGCACGTGGACCGGCGGCGCCTGGCCGGGCTGCGGCGAAGGCACGGACGCCGCCGGGGCGGCCTGTCCCGGCGCGTGGGGCGGCAGCCCCCCGGGGGTCGGGTCCGGAGCGGCCTGGGCAACTGCCGTCGCCCCGGCGAGCCAGAGCAGGGCCAGCGTTCGCAGCGTCGAATCCATGGTGAACCTCCGTCGGACCAGTTCGGCGCAGACGATTCTACTCGCTCCCTGGAGCACGCGGCCTTGACCGCCGGGGGCGCGGCCACATAATCCGACTCGCTCGTATGAACATGACTCACAGGGGGTCCGGCACGTGATCCGGCTCTATCGCTCGCTCGTCGCCACGGAGGTGCTGCTCTGGATCGCGGTGGCCTGGACCGGCGCCTCGGCCGGCCACTCCGGCGAGGCCATGGCCCTGCACCTGCGGCTGGCCCTGCTGGGCACGCTCTTCGCGGCGGTGGTCCACACGCTGCCGTTCTTCTTCCTCATGGGCAGCTTCTACTGGCTCAAGGCCTGCGTGCAGCAGGCCGAGGGTGACCCCGCGTGGCTCGTCCGACACAAGCGCTGGGTGGCGTCGCCCGCCCTGCCGTCGCTGCTCGGCGCCGCACTGGCCACGGTCGCGCTGGCGCTGAGCGGTGGGCTACTGAGCGAGGGCCGTGCGAGCGCCGGGACGCACGCCGCGGTGGCGCTGGCCGCGCTGCTGGTACACGTCTACGCGGCCGCCTGCGTGCCGCCCCAGATGCGGCGCATCACCGCGCTGCTGGGCGAGGTGCGCGCCTGCCTGCCCCCCGCGGACGAGCTGATCGCCCGCTCACGCAGCCCCGCGGCGCGCGCGGCCGACCCGACCTTCGGCAGGCCCCTGCGGAGCCTGCTCACCCTGGCACCTCAGCCGATGCTGCTCTGGCTCTACCTGCGCTACGGCACCGACGGACTCGGCGCACCGGCGTGGCCGTTCCTGCTGGCGTCGCTGGCGCTGGTGCTGTGGGCGCTGCGCTACCGACATCGCGCAGCGGAGGCCGCCCTGGGCGCCCCGCCTCGCTGAGCGCTCGCACCAGGCGAGACGCTCAGCACGCCGCGATTTGGGAGCCCGTCGAACAGGCGGTCCGCCAATCCGAGATCGCGCCGCTCACGGCCTCGGCTTGCCCGCCGCCGCGTCCAGGTACTGCATCAGGTCGCCGCCTGTCGTGAGCACCAGCGAGGTGTCCGGCCCAAACAGCGTGCGGTAGGTCTCCATGGTCTTCACGAAGGCGTACAGCTCACGCGCCACCTCGCTCTGGTCGTAGGCCCGGGCGTAGATGGCGGTGGCGTCCGCGTCGGCCTGTCCGCGCACCGACTGCACCGTGCGATACGCGGCCGACTCGATCTCGGCCAGGTCGCGCTGCAGCTTGCCCATGATCTTGGCGGCCTCGCCCTCGCCCTCGGAGCGGAACAGGGACGCGATCTGCTGGCGCTCGGAGATCATGCGCTCGTAGATCGTCTCGACCACGCTGGGGTTGTAGTTGATGCGCTTGAAGCGCACGTCCAGCAGCTCGATGCCGAACTCCGCCAGCTTGACGCGGGCGGCGTCCTGGATCTCCTGCTCGATGCGCTGGCGGCCCTTGGTGATGGCGTGCAGGCGCCCGATGCTGCCGGAATCGATGCCGGTATCCAGGTCGTCGAGCGTGTCGCTCTGCTCCGGCTGGCGATCGCGGGTGGTGCGGATGACCTCGATCAGGTCGTGATTGGCGATGGCGTTGCGCGTCTCGCTGCCGAGGATGTCCTCCAGCCGCGACAGGGCGCTGCGCTCATCGCGCAGGCGACGGAAGAACTTGAGCGGGTCCGTGATGCGCCAGCGACCGAAGGTGTCCACGAAGATGTAGGTCTTCTTCCCGGTGGCGATCTCCGTGCGCGGGCCGTCCCACTCCAGGATGCGGCGGTCGATGCGGTTGACCTCCTGCACGAAGGGCATCTTGAAGTGCAGGCCGGCCTCCCGCACGGGCTCGCCCACGGGCTTGCCGAACTCGGTGATGATGACCTGTTCGGTCTCGCTCACGGTGTAGACCGCGGTCGACAGCAGCAGCAGCAGCACCAGCGCCACCGCGCCTCCCAGGATCAGCATGCCGGGGATCTTCATCGTGCTGCTCCGGTGTCGGCGAGCGCGCCGAGGTCGAGCAGGGGCAGCACCCCCGCCAGGTCTTCAGAGATCACGACCATGGAGCCGATCCGCGGCAGAACCTCCGCCATGGTCTCGAGGTAGAGCCGCGTGCGCGTGACATCCGGCGCCTGCACGTATTGGACCAGCAAGGCCTCGAAGGCGGCCACGTCACCCTCGGCCTCGTTGACCCGGCGCTTGGCATAGCCCTCGGCCGCCAGGATCTCCTGCGCAGCCTCACCACGCGCCCTCGGGATGGCCTTGTTGTACTCGCCGTTGGCGATGTTGACGGCCCGCTCGCGCTCCTGCTGGCTCTGGTTCACCTCATTGAACGAGGCCTGCACACGCTCGGGCGGGTTCACGTTCTTGAGCTGCACTTGATCGATGCGGATGCCCATCTCGTACTCGGCGACCAGGGCCTGCAGCTTGATCAGGGCGTCCACCTCGATCTCCTGGCGGCCGATGGTAATGACCTCGTCGACCGTGCGGTCCCCCACCACCTCGCGCATGACGCTCTCGGACGCGTCGCGCAGGGTGGCGTCGGCATTGCGCACCCTGAACAGGTACAGGTCCGGACGCTCGATGCGGTACTGGATGACCCACTCCACCAGCGCCGCGTTGAGGTCGCCCGTGACCATGGACTTCTCGGCGTTCCACTCGCGGCGGTCCGACGACTGGTACGGGTTGCTGGCGCCCGGTGAGCCGAAACCGAACTCCTGCTTGAGCTGCCGCTTCACGGGCACGATCTGCACGCGATCGATGCCGAAGGGCAGCTTGTAGTGCAGGCCGGAGGGCACGGTGTCCTTCAGGCGGCCGAGACGCAGCACGACGCCCTCGGACTCGGCGGGCACGGTGTAGACGCCCGAGCTCAGCCCGGAGATCAGCGCGATGGCGAGCAGCCCGATGGCCACCACGCGCACGTTGGCGAGGTTGAAGCTGGGGCCGTCGCCGGGCGGCCAAGTGGGTTCAGTCATGCCGTGATGATCCCTTAGAGCACGGGACCGCCGCAAGCACGCGGGGCAGGCGCCCGCAGCAGGCACGCGCCGAGGGGCTCCCTGAGGCCGAGGGCCTCCCGAGCGTCCGGGCCTGGGCACCGCACCAACAGGGGCTGCGCGTCGGGCTGCGCGCAGCCCCTGGCAGACGACCCGCGCGCCGGGCTGCTAGCCTGTCGGCATGGGCGTGGACCTCGATCAGCGTGGACGCAGCGGGCTGGAGCCCCCTCCGGCGGCGGCTCCGGCGGACACCCCACAATGAGCGACGAGCCCCGCCCCCTCGCGCGCCAGGTGCTCGAGGACTACGCCACGCTCGAGCCCGGCGACAGCGACAGCTGGAATCCGCTGCGGCGCGAGGTCGAGCTGGAACATCGCGTCGAGCTGCTGCGACGCCTGACCTGGGCCCTGCGAGCGGCCGAGGTCGACGCCGAGCAGCTCTCGGTGCTCGACGTGGGCTGCGGTACCGGGCGCTCCACGCGCATGTACCTGGAGCTGGGGCTGCTGCCGCAACAGCTCACGGGCATCGATCTACGGCCCGGCGCCCTCTCCCGGGCGCGCCGGGTGCACCCCGCCATTCGTTGGCTGCACACACCCGACGAGGCCTGGCCGGTGGAGGCTGGCTGCATGTCCTGGGCCTCGCTCTGCACGGTCCTGTCCAGCGTGCGCGCGCCGGCCGCGCGACGCGAGCTGGCCGCGCAGATCGCGCGGGCCGTGCCCCCCGGCGGACACCTGTTCTTCTGGGATCGGACCCACGCGCTCGACTTCGCCGGCGCCGACCGCCTCACGCCCGGCCCGTGGTTCGAGGGCTTTGAGCCGGTGTGGGAGAGCCCGGCGCGGGTGCGCGGCTACGGCCCTGACGACGCGGGCGCCGCTGAGACCCATCGCGCCTGGCTGCTGCGACGCGTTTGAGCCCCCCGCGCAGCGCGCCGCCCGCTCGGTAAGATCTTGCGGTCATGTGGACCATCCCTCTCAGCGAGCTCGACTACGACACGCGTGAGGAGCAGGCCGTCCAGGCCGTGCTGAGCTCGCGCTGGCTGTCCATGGGACCGCAGACCGAGGCCTTCGAGCGCGAGTTCGCCCAGGCGCACGGGGCGCCCCACGCGGTGGCGCTGCAGTCCGGCACGGCCGCCCTGTACCTGGCCTTGCGCGCCCTGGGCATCGGAGCGGGCGACGAGGTCGTGCTGCCGGCGCTGACCTTCGTGGCCAGCGCCCACGCGGTCATGCAGTGCGGGGCCGTGCCCGTGTTGGCCGACGTGAGCTCCGCGCGCCGTCCGCTGCTCGACCCGGCGGACGCGGCCCGGCGCATTGGCCCGCGCACGCGGGCGCTGCTGCCGGTGCACTACGGCGGCGCGCTGTGCGACATGCCAGCCCTGCGCGCGCTGGCCGACCAGCACGAGCTCTTGCTGATCGAGGACGCGGCCCACGCAGCGGGCGCTCCGGGCGTGGGGCAGCTGAGCGACGCCGCCTGCTTCAGCTTCTACGCCAACAAGAACCTGGCCACGGGCGAGGGCGGCATGCTGCTCACCGCCCGGGACGAGCTGGCCAGCCGCTGCCGCGCCCTGCGCTCGCACGGACGCAGCACGAGCAGCCACGACAAGGCCAGCGGACACACGGCGCGCGACGACGTGACGCTGCACGGCGTGAACGCGCGCATGACCGAGGTGCAGGCGGCGCTGGGCCGTGTGCAGCTCGGCAAGCTCGCCGCTGGCAACGCGCGACGCAGGGACTTGCGACGGCTCTACATGCGCGCGTTGGGCGCGTCCCTGGAGATCCCCTTGGCGGGTGACGAGGAGGCCTCGGCCTGTCACCTGATGGTGGTCTTGCTGCCCACCGGCTGCGATCGCGAGGTCGTGCGCACGGCCCTGGCTACCGACGGCATCCAGACCAGCGTGCACTACCCGCCCATCCATCAGCTCAGCGCGTTTGCCGACGCGAGGCCGCCCCGCCCGGTCCTGTCGGTGACGGAGGCGCTGGCCCCGCGCCTGCTCAGCCTGCCACTGCACGCCCGGCTGAGCGACGCCGACGCGCAGCGGGTGGCCGACGCGCTGCTGGCGGCGCTGACGGCCGAGAGCCCTTCCGAGAGACCCCGCGCGAGCTCCGGCGCGCACCCAGCCAAGCGCTCCGGCAATACCCCCAACGCGAGACCCTCCCCATGACGGCCCCCGACCAGGCCCCGCCGACCCCCGGCCAACAGGCCCCAACCGCGCGCTGTGGGGCTCCGGATCGAGCGTCCCTCGACGGCGCGCGGGTGCTGGTGACGGGCGCCGGGGGCTTCATCGGCTCACACCTGGTCGAGGCCCTCACCCGCGCGGGCTGCCGGGTGCGCGCCCACCTGCGCTACCGCTCCGATGGTGACCGCGGCCACCTGGAGCGCGCGCCACCCGCGATCATGGACCAGGTCGAGGTGCTGGCCGGCGACATTCGCGACGCCGAGCAGCTCAGCCGCGCCAGCCGCGATCGCGATGTCATCTTCCACCTGGCCGCCCTGATCGGCATCCCCTACTCGTTCGAGGCGCCGCGCAGCTACGTCGACACCAACGTCATCGGCACGCTCAACGTGCTGGAGGCCGCCCGGGCCCACGGCGTGCGCCGCGTGGTGCACACATCGACGTCGGAGTGCTATGGCACGGCGCGAGCGGTGCCCATGGGCGAGGATCACCCGCTGGCCGCTCAGTCGCCCTACGCCGCCAGCAAGATCGCGGCCGACATGCTGGCCAGCAGCTACGCCGCCAGCTTCGACTGCCCGGTGGTCACGCTGCGACCGTTCAACACGTACGGCCCGCGCCAATCGGCCCGCGCGGTGATCCCCACCATCATCGCCCAGGCTCTGTCTGGCCGCCGCGTGCGCCTCGGGGCGCTCTCGCCGGTGCGTGACCTGCTGTATGTGCGGGACACCGTGGCGGCGTTCTTGGCGGCGGCCGTGGCCCCCGGCGTCGAGGGCCGCTGCATCCACGTGGGCAGCGGTCACGGCGTCACCATCGGCGAGCTGGCCACGCGCATCCTGGCGCGGCTCGGCGCCGCCTCCATCGAGCACGACCCCGCGCGCATGCGGCCCGGCGCGTCGGAGGTCGACCGCCTCGTGTGCGACCCGCGCCTGGCGCATGAGCTGCTGGGCTGGGCGCCGAGCGTCGGGCTCGACACCGGCCTCGACCGCACCATCGAATACATCGAAGAGCACCTGGCCGACTATCGCCCGGAGACCTACGCGCGGTGAGGGTCGCCATCGCGCACGGCGAGCTCGGCGCCTGGGACGGCAGCAGCCGCTACATCGTGGACGTGGCCGAGCTGTTTGCGCGGCACGGGCACCAGGTCTCGCTGCTCTGTCGGCGCTGCGCAAGGGAGCTGCCGGCCGGGCTGCGCGTGCAGCGCCCCGACGAGCTGGCGGCCGGACAGCGCTTCGACCTGCTGTACGGCTCCGACCTGGAGCTGCTGCCGGAGCTGGCGCCGCGCGCGGCGCGCTTCTTCTACGCGCCGCTGGACGTGCTGGCGGCGTGCCCCGAGCGCGAGCGCTGGGCCCTGCAACACTGTCAGCGCCTGCTGCGCTTCACGCGCGGCGCCGTCACGCTGCTGGAGCGCGCATACGACCTGCCGCTGCGGGCCAAGAGCCTGGTGGCCGTCTACGTCTCGCGCGCCTACGAGCAGCTGCCGGAGCCCACGCTGCAGCGCCCCTCGCCACCCGAGCTGCTCTGGATCGGACGCCTGATCCCAAGCAAGAACGTGGCCTTCCTGATCCGCGCGGCCGCGCGGCTGCAGGCGCCCTCGTGGCGGCTGGTCATCGCGGGCGACGGCCCCGAGCGGCCCGCCCTGCAGGCCCTGGCCCAGCGGCTCGGGCTGGCTGGCCGCGTGCAGTTCCTCGGCCACGAGCCCGACCTCAGCGCACGCCTCGCCCGCGCCTGCCTGCTGCTGACCGCCTCACGCCGCGAGCACTACTCGCTCACACTGATGGAGGCCGCGGCCCACGGCGTGCCCTGCATCGGCCTGGCCCCCGACGGCGACATGGTCATCAACGCCTGCGACGAGCAGATCATCCACGGCCGGACCGGATACCTGATCGCCGACGAGGGCGACATGTCCCGGCGCATCGACGAGCTGCTGTGCCACGAGCCGCGGCGCGCGGTCATGGCGCACCGGGCCTGGGAGCGCAAGCGTGACGCCTTCACGCTGGACGGGTTCTGGGACGCACTGCAGGCGGGACTGTCGCGGCGTGATGCCCCCGCCGCCGACGTGTGAACACAACAAGGCCGAGCTCAGCGTCGCCGGCGCCCTTGCGACCTCCGGCCGGATCGACGAGCGGCTGGACCGCCGGGGCGCTCGCCGCGCTGCCGTTCGGGCTCAGACCGCGTCGAGCTGCCGCCCGGGCGTCCCACGAAGATGGTCTGGCGCGCGCGGCCGCCGCGTCGCTTGATGTCGTGCTCGGTGACCACGAAACCCGCGCGGCTCATGCGCTCGCTGAACGAGCGATCGCCGGACAGAGACCACACCGCCAGCACGCCGCCGGGGCGCAGGGCGGCCCGGGCGCAGGCCAGGCCCGCGCGGGAGTAGAGGCCATCGTTGCTCTTGCGCGAGAGGCCCTCGGGGCCGTTGTCCACGTCCAGCAGGATGGCGTCGAAGGCGCCCCGCTCGGAACGCAGCAGGCGGCCCACGTCGTCCTCCACGACACGCACGCGCGGGTCGCGCAAGGGGTGACCCGCCAGCTCCCCCAGCAGGGTCTCGTTCCAGCGCACGACGGCCGGCACGAGCTCGGCCACCAGCACCTCGGCCGCGGGACCCAGCTTCGACAGCGAGCGCGCCAAGGTGAAGCCCATGCCCAGGCCACCGATCAGCACCCGCGCCGCGCTGGCGTCGCGCAACGCCGCGCAGCCCTGATCCGCCAGGCCGCAGTCGATGCCGTAGATCCAGTTGTTCATGAGCTCCACGCCGCCCACGCGGATCGAGAAGACGTCGCCGCGACGGTGCAGGCTCATCTCGGTCTGCGTCCCGGGGACGGTGGTGGTGTCGAGCAGTTGCCAGGGGATCACGGCGCGGATGAGTCACTCGGGGCCAGATGAGAAGCGGGCGCAACGCGAGCGCCCACGGCTGCTGACATGGTGCCCGCGAGCGGGCCGGGCGTCACCCCTCGAGCCGCGCCGGCTGTGTTAACATCGGCTCAACCGGGAAAGAGAACGCGGCCGCTGGAAGGCGACCAGGCGCTCCACGGCGCGGACACGCCCTGGAGACTCGGCGCTGGCCCGGGTGCGCTGGGCCTCCCCTGCGACGAGGACGGCATCATGGTCTTCCCCCAGCTCGCCATCGATGGCCTGCGCATGTTCATTCTGTTTGCCGCGGCGACCGCGCCCTCGACCCGGGAGCAGAGCGGGCGTGGCCACTGGACCCTGTCGGCGCTCGGTGGCGGCTTCGGTTCGGTCACGCTCAACAACCTGGACCCCAAGCGCATGCCGGTCGAGCTCGAGCTCGACGACGACAGCAAGGACATCAAGGTCAAGGGCAACCGACGCTTCCGCCCCGCCAAGAAAGAAGCGGGAAACGGGCCCAAGCGCCAGCTGCAGCTGCGCGCCAAGCGCCCGGACGCCGAGGCATGCGTGGCCGGCAGCTTCAAGGGCAGCGGGTCGAGCAGCAGCCGCGTGCGCATGTCCATCGACCTGACCACGGGGCTGGTGGACGGACAGTCGCGCGGCTTCCTCGAGATCCGCCACGGTGACGGCGTGGGGCTCGTGGTGTATCGCGTCGAGGCCGTCTGGAACGCGGCCATCGACGGCTTCAGCGTGAGGGCCCGGAGGGACGGTCAGGCCGTGGGCAGCACCCACGACCTCAAGGGCGCGCACCAGCTGCTGCTGTTTGCCCGTCAGTCGGACGCCGACTTCTCGCTCTCCGCTGCGGTCGCGGGCTTTGACGAGGGCAGCTGGGACGACGAGGTGCAGGTCTACAACACGCTGCTGGACGACGAGGCGGCAAACTACTGCGGCGCCTTCGGTGCCGCCGGGCTCGACAAGAAGGGCAGCATCTACTTTGCCAACCTGGCCCTGGATGGCGACCCGCAGCGGCTCGGGCTGACCGACGCCGAGAAGCAGCTCGCCTTCAACCTGCAGTACGCGGGAACCGCCTGCGGCAACTGCGAGGTCTTCGCCGACCCGCACGACTTCATGACCAACATCATCCTCGCGCGCGACTGGGCCGTGGCCGGAGAGTTCGCCTGGGCTTCGGCGCAGACCCTGCTCAAGGGCCTGATCGAGGACGGCACCATCGCGGGCAAGCGGGCCAAGCGCATGAAGCTCTCCGTCAGGCGCGGCGTCGCCTTCTCAAAGCGGGCGGCCAAGCTGGCGCAGAAGCTGGTCGACAAGGGCAAGGGCCCCGGCGACTCATCGGCCCCGCTCGAGCACCTGGGCCAATGGGGTCGCAACCTGGGCGACCTGGCGACGGCCCAGATCACGGGCTTCAACTCGAGCAGCGTGGACCACGTCTACGACTGGGCCACGTTCTGATCTGATGGGGCCGCGGATCGGCGGCCATCCCGAACGAGCCTCGATCAGGAGTGCCGCGCACGCCCCTCAAGAACCTCGCCCGAACTCATCGACGGGGCGCTGATTCGGGATGCTAGCGCCGCCCCGCGCCCCCGCGGCGGACACCGTTGGGGAAGCGCGCCGAGCGCACGACCGGCTCGCGCGCGGCCGGCGAGGAACTCGAGCTTGAGCCCGCGCCGGAGCCGCTGCCGCTCACGCGCCTGCGCTTGCGGCCGCCCTTCGAGAGCTTGCCGGCGCCCTGCTGCTGCTGGCCGCGGCCGCCACCGCCTGCCCCACCGCGCCCGCCAGCGCCACGGGAACCCCCGCCTCCAGCGCCGCGACGACCTGCGCGCCCCCCTCCGCGCTCAGGCTCGCTGGCCGGGTTCGCGGCCAGCGCCTCGTCGAAGGCCCCGCCGAAGTCGCGCAGCTTGATGCGCTGGATCTGCATGTCCAGCTTGCGCTCGATCAGCTTGATGGCCGGGAAGTCTTCGTGAGTGACGAAGGTGTAGGCCTTGCCGCTCTGCTGCGAGCGCCCCGTGCGGCCGATGCGGTGGGTGTACGCGTCGGGCGTCCCGGGGATGTCGAAGTTGACCACGTGGCTCACGTTGGCCACGTCGATGCCACGCGCGGCGATGTCGGTCGCCACCAGCACGTCGTAGGTGCCGTCCCGGAAGCCCTGCATGGCGCGCTGCCGCTGGCTCTGGCTCATGTTGCCCTGCAGCGCGATGGCTCGGTGCCCCACGCGATCGAGGTCCCGCGCCAGCCGCTTGGCGCGGTGCTTGGTGCGCAGGAACACGATCGCCGAGCGGAAGTCGTCCCCGCTCAGGATGTGGTGCAGCAGGGCCGGCTTGCGCTTCTGGTCCACCGGGTACAGCGCGTGCTCGATCATCTCGAGCGGCGCCGCCACGGCCAGCTCGACCACGTGCGGGTCGTGCAGCAGGCCGTTGGTAAGCGAGCGGATCTCCTTGGGCATGGTGGCGGAGAAGAGCAGGTTCTGGCGCTTGGCGGGCAGGCGCTTGAGGATGCGCTTGATGTCCGGCAAGAAGCCCATGTCGAGCATGTGGTCGGCCTCGTCCAGCACCAGCAGCTCCAGCCCGTCCATGCGGGCGTCGCCGCTGCCCATCAGGTCGAGCAGGCGCCCGGGGCAGGCCACGACGATGTCGGGTCCCCGGCGCAGGGCCTTGATCTGCGGCGCGGCGCCCACGCCGCCGAAGACGGTGATGGCGTGGATGCCCGAGTGCTTGGCGAGCAGCTCGATCTCGGCGTGGATCTGAATGGCCAGCTCGCGCGTGGGCGCCAGGATCAGCGCGCGCGTCCGGTCGCTGCGTCGCGACGCGAGGCGCTCGATGATCGGCAACGCAAATGCCGCCGTCTTGCCCGTGCCGGTCTGGGCCAGGCCGAGCACGTCGCGCCCGGCCAGGGCCTGGGGGACGGCGCCAGCCTGGATCGGTCGGGGCTGCACGAAGCCCGCCTCGGAGATGGCGCGCAGAAGGTCGGGGCGCAGGCCGAAGGCCTCAAAGGAAGCCTCCGCTCGCGCGGGTGTCGAGTTGGTCGTGATGGCTCTGTCCTGTGTTCTGGGTGCTTGGAGTGGCCCGCGGGAGCCTCGCCGCCGTGATTGACGGTGGAGCTCCCAACCCATCCAGCAGTAACAGGTGAGCACGAAGAGGGGCGCCGTACCGATGCAGGCCGTATTCGGGAGCCTGCGGGGATTCTGCTGTGCGCCGGGCCGCGAGCATCGCGACCGATTGGCAGGAAGCCTAGCCTATTCTTGGGCATCTGCACGCTGTTTCCCGACACCGACGGGCGCGGATCCAGGCTCGAGACGGCGCCGATTCCCAGGCCAGGACCCAGCGCAGCCCTGCTCTCCGCAGCGGCGAACACTCGCTCGCGGCCCGGTCCACGGAGCCTCAGCGCGCCGCCTCACGCAGGGCCAGCGCCTCGGCCTGACCCTGCTTGGCGGGGTTCCGCAGCGCGTGGCGGATCACCCAGCGCAACTGCTTGGCCGGCTCGGGCTGCAGCCGCCCGGCCTGTTCCAGCCAGTCGCCGCAGCGCGCCAGGGCCAGCTCCAGATGATCCTTGGCGATGTCACCCATGTGGTTGGCCACCGAGCGGCGCACGTAGAGCGAGGGGTCGATCTTCAGCGCCTCCAGCAGCGGCAGCGTCGGGCGCGGGTCCTGCACGAAGTCCCGTAGGCGACGGGCCCAGGGCAGCCTCGGTCGCGTGCCCTCGCTCACCAGGCGTCGCACGTGGGGGTCCGGGTCGCGCACCCAGGCGCCCAAGGCCTGCAGCACCGTGGCCGCGTCGCGCTCGATCAGCGGGCGGATACAGAACTCGGCGGTGAAGCGCTGCGTCAGCTCGTAGCAGGCCAGCAGGCCGCCCTGCAGGTCGTCGCCGGCCGCCGCCGACACCCAGTGACTGTGCGGAAAGTAGAAGAACGGCGACAGGCCGAGGTCGCTGGTCTGCGTGGCGCGCGGGCCCAGGGCGGCCAGGAAGATCGGAAGCGCGTCGGCAAAGCCCGCGGGCAGTTCGCCGGCCAACGCCGCTGCGATGTGGCGCCCGCGGTCGGCCAACTCCAGCTGGTCGAGGCCGCGCTCGCCACGCCGACAGAAGCGCGCCGCGTCAAAGCGGTCCGTGACCGCCGCGAAGGACTCCCCGATGAGCTGCAGCAAGGCCCCATCCAGCAGCGCCTTGAGCGGCTGCCCTTTGGTGATGTGGGCGGGGGCCGAGAATCGCAGCGCAGGGTGGGGCAAATCGGGCGGCGGGCGGCGGGTCATGGGGTCGCTTCCATGGGCCCAGCGTGGCGCGTGGCGACGCGGCCGTCCATCCCCCGGGGCGCGCGTAGCCCGTCTCGAATCCAGGCTTCAGCGCAGCTCACGCCCGGGCGTGACGACGAGCCCGCCGCGGGCACACGCGTTCTTCGAGGCCTGATGTGAGCCCCGCTGTTGCGCATTCGTGCGCGGTGGGTTCTGCTGAACATGCTGTGTACCGGTCACGCAGGGACGCGATGCCGTGAGACAGAACGACGATCGCAAGCCAGGCCCTGGGACCGAGCCCCCCAGCAGCGATACGGACACGTCGCCACCACAGGACGCGTACCGCGAGCTGTTCGAGCGCTCGGCTGACGCCATCCTGATCATCGAAGGCGACACCTTCATCGACTGCAACGCCGCCGCGGTGCGCATGCTGCGCCACGAACGCAAACGGGATGTGCTGCGGACGCACCCCTCCGAACTCTCGCCGCCCCGGCAGCCGGACGGGCGTAGCTCGTTCGAGAAGGCCAATGAGATCATGGCGCTGGCCTTCAAGCAGGGCAGCCAGCGCTTCGAGTGGGAGCACGTGCGCGCCGACGGCGAAGCTCTCCCCGTGGAGGTCCTGCTCACGGCCGTGCAGGACCGGGGCAGGCAAGTGCTGCACGTCGTCTGGCGCGACATCAGCGAGCGCAAGGCGCTGGAAGAGCAGCTCCGGCACGCGCAGAAGATGGAGGCCATCGGCAGGCTCGCCGGAGGCATCGCGCACGACTTCAACAACCTGCTGGTGATCATCCAGGGCTACGCCGACCTGGTCAGCAATCACCAGGACGTGACGCCACCCGTCCAGCAGCACGTGGCGCACATCCTCGAGGCAAGCGACCGCGCCACGGCGCTCGTGCGTCAGCTGATGGCCTTCGGTCGCAAGCAGCAGGTGCGCCCGCGGGTGCTGGACGTCAACGCTCTCGTGAGCGCCAGCATGGCGCTGCTCAAGCCGCTGGTGGGTGACGAGGTGCAGCTCAACTCGGACATCGCCGAACAGAGCATCCACATCAAGGCGGACGCGGGGCAGATCGAGCAGATCCTCATGAATCTCGTGTCGAACGCCAGCGACGCCATGCCGGAGGGCGGCAGCCTGTGTATCGAGACGCGCAGCGTCCAGCTCAGCGAGGACCACATCGGCGCGGCGAAGAGCCTGCCCCCCGGGCGCTACGCCCTGCTCGCCATCACGGACACGGGCATGGGCATGCAGCCGGAGATCGTCGCGCGCGCCTTCGACCCGTTCTTCACCACCAAGCAGATCGGCGAGGGCTCGGGGCTGGGCCTGGCCACGGTGTACGGCATCGTGGCCCAGGCCAGCGGAGCCGTTGAGCTGCTCAGCACGCCCGGGCACGGCACCACCGTCAAGATCTACCTGCCCACGACGCAGGAGCGGGCGAGCCAACGCGGGCTTCAGCGAGGCCAGGCCGAGCCCACGCATGAGGTGCCTGGCGGGGACGAGACCATCCTGGTGGTGGAGGACGAACCCGCCGTCTCGCAGCTTGTGCTGCAGTCGCTGCAAGAGCTGGGCTACCGCACGCACCTGGCGGCCGACGGGAAGCGGGCGCTGGAGCTGTATCGGACCCATCAGGCGAGCATCGACCTCATCCTGAGCGACGTCATGCTGCCGCACCTGAGCGGGCCCGAGTTCGTGGCCCAGCTCCGGCGCGACGGACACGAGCCCGCGGTGCTGTTCATGTCCGGCTACACCAACAACGCGCTGATCCACGTCAGCCGCCTGCCGGGCGAGGTGGACCTGCTGGAGAAGCCGTTTCGCAGCGGCGACCTGGCGCGGCGCGTCCGGCGCGCGCTGGACCGGGCGCGCTCGCAGCCCCCGGGCTGCGGGGCCTGAGCACCCAAGCCCGTAGCCGCAACCCGAGCTTGCGAACGGGTGTTAGGATTGCACGGCTCAGCCTCTCCCGGCCCCCCCAAGCGCGGCTCGTCAGCCGCGCTCCCGGGCCCCTCCGAAGCCGCCCCCACCTGGGCCCCCCACCATGCTCACACCGCTCGTCCGCACCCTCTGCCTCTGCACTCTCCTGGCCCTGAGCCCCGTGGCGGCGGGCGGCACCCTGCACGTCGACGCTGGTCTGGGCTCGGGCCTGGACGACGGCTCGAGCTGGGCCGACGCCTTCCAGGGCTCGGCGGGCCTGCAGGCGGCCCTGGCCGCGGCCGCCTCCGGTGACGAGATCTTCGTGGCCCAGGGCAGCTACCGGACCACCAGCACGGGATCGCGCACGGCGGCCTTCGCGCTCAAGAACGGCGTGAGCATCTTCGGCTCGTTCCTGGGCGGCGAGTCCGACCCCGGCGAGCGCCCGCCCTTCGGAAGCGCCGACAGCGTGCTCGACGGCGACCTGGGCGGCAACGACGGCAGCGGCCAGTTCAACGACAACAGCTACCACCTGATCACCACCGTGGGCACCAACGCGAGCGCCGTGATCGACGGCTTCGTGGTGCGAGCGGGCGCTGCCACCACCGGCGGCGGCAACCGCGACCGCGGCGCGGGCATCCTGTGCCTGAACAACGCGAGCCCGACCGTGCGCAACTGCCGCTTCGTAGCCAACCGCTGCAACTTCGGGGGGGCCGCCGGCTACATCAACGGCGGCGCCGCGCCCAGCTTCAGCGACTGCTCCTTCGAGGACGGCAACGGCGGCTCCTACGGTGGCGCCTTCGACATCGCCGGCGGCGGATCGGTGCGCTACGAGCGCTGCCTGTTCGTCGGCAACACCGCCGCGCGCGCCGGCGCCCTTGAGATCTTCTCGACCAACGGCGTGGTGGTGAACAACTGCGTGTTCCGCGACAACACGGCCACCGGATCGGGCGGCGGCGGCGCCATCTGGATGGGCAACGGCGGCAACACCAAGGTGCGCGGCTGCACCATCGTCGAGAACAACTCCCCGGTGAACAACGTCGGCGGGCTGCGCAACCAGGGCGCCAGCAACGCCACGGTCGTCAACTGCATCTTCTGGAACAACGTCGGCCCCGGCGGCAACCAGAACCCGGCCAACCAGGTCAACGCCGCCACGGACGTGAACTACTCGCTGGTCCAGGGCGGCTTCGGCGGCGGCGGCGTGGGCAACATCGACGGCGACCCGCTGTTCGGCGACCAGGCCGCCGGTGACTTCAGCCTCAGCGGCAGCTCGCCGGTGATCGACGCCGGCGACACCACGGCCATGCCGGCCGGGACGCTGATGGACTTCGCGGGCCAGCCGCGCCTGGCCGACGCGCCCGGCGTGATCGACACGGGCATCGGCCCCGCGCCGGTGATCGACATGGGCGCCTACGAGCTGCCGTCCTCGGTCTGGCAGGATCTGGGTCACAGCCTGGCGGGAGGCCCGGGCACGCCCGCGCTGATCATGAGCGGCCCGCTCACCGGCGGCAGCCAGGTCGACCTCGCCCTCAGCGACGCCCTGCCCAGCTCCGCCGCCTTCCTCGTGGTCGGATTCAGCTTGCTGGAAGCGCCGCTCAAGGGCGGCGTGCTGGTGCCCTCGGCCGACCTGTTGGTGACGCTGAGCACCACGCCCGCGGGCACGCTGGGCTTCTCGTTCGCCTGGCCCACGGGCGTACCGGCAGGCCTGCCGACGTACATCCAGGTCTGGATCCAGGACCCCGCAGGACCCAAGGGATTCTCCGCCAGCAACGGCGTGGTGGGCACGACCCCGTAGGCTCGCACCGCGCGGCTCCAGATCACGGGAGCGCGGTCCAAGGCGCGGGCCAAGCGGGCTCCAACGGACTCTCACTCATGTGCATGAAGGCCGCACGACGAGCGCGCGCTCAGCGCGGCTTGCGTCCGGTCGGGCGTGTGCACGGCGTTGAGATGAGCATCGCGCCCGCGCCGAATCGTCGCAGAGCGCTGAGTCACAACCCCGATTGACCGGCGAGGCCGGCGGTCCGCTCTGCGAAGGGTCCGTCTCGTGTCAGCGCCCGTCCTGGAGCTCGCCATGATCCGTGTCGCCTACAGCCTGCTGGTGTTCAGCATCCTGGTTGCCTTGACCCTTCCCGCGTCCGCACACGGCGGCATCTACGTCGTTCCGGGTGACGCGGGCAGCCCCTCGAGCGCCAAGGATGACCCGGCCGCGAGCCCCACCAACCCGGCGGGCGCGGCCGGCGTGGGGCCCGGCGCCGCCAGCGGCTCCGCTGGCTTCGGTCCCTCCACGAGGTCCAGCAGGGGCGGCAGCGGCCGGCTGGGAGGGCGCGGCAGCGGCCGGCGTGGCGCCCGCACCGGCGCCAGCGAGGCCCAGGCTGGTTGGAACAGCTGGGAGTTCTGGTGGAACGCCAACTCCGCACAGTACCTCTCGCTGCGCGGCCGGCTCGAGGTCAGCGGGGCCTCCACCGGCTTCATCGGCCTGCTCACGGGCAAGGGGCTGAGCCTGCGCGGCGCCGACGGTGTGCGGCCGGATCAGCGCATGGTGAGCGAGCTGATCGCGCCAGCGCTCACGAGCCTGACCGCCGAGCGCGCCGGGGACATCGCCGACTCGGCCGTGCTGGCCCTGGCGCGGGTGAGCGACCCGGCACAGGCCCCCGGCGCACTCGACGCCCTGCTGCCACAGCTGGCGCACGCCGAGCTCTCGGTGCGCTCGTCCGCCGCGCTGGCGCTGGGCGTGCTGGGCGATGTCCGGGCCGAGGCCGCGCTGGTCGAGCTGGCGCGCGACAGCTCACACGGTCGGCAGCTCGTGGGCGGCGGCCACGTCTCCTCGCTGGTGCGCTGCTTCTCGGCCCTGTCCCTGGGCATGCTGGGCGGGGACGAGGGCATCGGCTGCCTGGTCGGCCTGACGAGCGACCTGGGGCCGAGCGAGCGCGAGCTGAGCGTGGCTGCGTGCATGGGCCTGAGCCAGATCCCGAGCGAGCACCCGCGCGCCGGGATGATCATGGACGCCGCCAAGGCGCGCCTGGCCGACCGCTACACCGACCCGCTACTCAAGGCCCATCTGGTGACGCTGCTGGCCAAGCTGGGCGGGCAGCCGCGCGTGCCCGAGCTGGTCGACCTGCTCGAAGACCGCGACACGGACCCGATCGTGCGGCAGTCCGTCGCGCTGGCGCTGGGGCGCGTGGCCGCCGTGACGCAGCCGCGCGCGGTCGAGCGGCTGCAGCAGCTGATCGAAAGCGAGCGCGATGCCCTCACGCGGCAGCTCGCCATCCTGGCCCTGGGGCGCATGGGTGGCCGGGACCAGCAGCCTGCCGAGCACGGTGAGGCTCACGCGGCCATTGAGGCCATGCTCACGCGCGAGCTGGCGGGCAAGGGCAAGCAGAGCGCGCAGCGTTCGTGGGCGGGCCTGGCCGCGGCGCTCTATGCGCGCGGCGGCGGCGACGCCAAGCACGGCGCTGGCACGCCCCGCAGCGACCGCCTGGTGGCGCGCCTGGCCGCGGCCTACGAGCGCGAATCCGACCCGGCCCACCGCGGCGCGTTCGCCGTGGCGCTCGGTCTGGCCGGCGCCCGCAGCGCGGGGCCCCAGCTCGCGCAGGACCTGCGCACGCAGCACGACGACGGCTTGCGCGGCCACCTCGCCATCGCGCTGGGCCTGCTGGGCGAGCGCGAGGCGGAGGACGACCTGATGCGCCTGTGCAGCGCCGATCGCACCGCGCCCACGCTGCGACGCAAGGCCGCCACCGGCCTGGGCCTGATGGGTCGACGCGACGCGGTGCCGGCCCTGGTGCGCGTGCTCACGCAGGCCGGCACCCTGGGCGAGAGCGCCGGCGCGGCCGCGGCCCTGGGCTTGATGGGCGATCGCGACGCGGTCGACCCCCTCGTGGGTCGCGCCACGGACACCTCGGCCGGAGCGCTCAGCCGAGGCTTCGCCGTGGCCGCCCTGGGCCTGCTGGCGGAGCGCGGGCGCCTGCCCTTTCACGCGGCGCTGCTGGCCGACGCCCACTACCTCGCACGCACCGATGCCCTGACCGAGCTGATGGACCTGCTCTGAGACGCACGCGAGCACGCGCTGATGTGGCGCGAGCAGGAAGGAGAGTAGAGTCACGGAGCGCGGCGTCCGCTGGTCGCCCCGCTGCCCCGCGCTCCCGGCCGGACTCCCGCGTGCTCACGCTCTTCGTCGATGCCGACAGCTGCCCGGTCAAGGACGAGGTCTACCGCGTGGCGTACCGCTACGCGCTGAACGTCCGCGTGGTGGCCAACCAGTCCATCCAGGTGCCGGACGGGGACGCGTTCCAGTTGGTGTTGGTCGAGGATCGCTTCGACGCAGCGGACGACTGGATCGCCGAGCACGCCGGTGCCGGTGACATCGTCGTCACGGCCGACATCCTGCTGGCAGCGCGCTGCCTCGAGCTGGGGTCGAGAGTGCTCGGGCCCCGCGGGCGCGTGTTCAAGGACGAGTCCATCGGCGAGGCGCTCGCGGCCCGCGAGGCCCAGGCCTACCTGCGCGAGATGGGCGTGCAGGGCGGCGGCCCAGCGCCGTTCCAGGAGCGCGACCGCTCACGCTTCCTGCAGCGCCTCGACGAGCTGGTCCAGGCCGTGCGCAGAGGGCGCTGAAGCGCGTGCAGGTCCAGACTCTGCGCCGCTGGCACGGAAGCACGCAGGCCTCGAGCTGCAACTTGAGGGCTGCGGCTACTCCTCAAGCAGCAGGTGGTGCCAGATCGTGATCGACTTGCGCGCGCCTGTGTCATCGGCGCCTCCGTCCCAGAGCGCGAAGGCGGCCGAGACGATGTCACCCGGACCCAAAGCGAAGCCCTCGTCGGCCGCGCTCAGCTCGCGGTAGAGCACGACGCTCCAGCCCTGGCCGTCGCGCAGACCCCGCCCGCGCGCGTCGAGCCGCGATGCGGTCACGCCGTGCAGCTCTCCCGGGCCGTTGGCGCTGGCTTCGCGCACCGGCCAGCGTGCCTCCAGGCCGTGACCGAGGCTGGCCAAATCGCTGCCATCGCTGCGGCGCGGGCGCTCGCCCCCGGGTCCCGGTGCTCCCGGCGAGAGCACCGGCCGCGCCGCCTGCGCGCCGGGCAGCTCGCGCTGCCAGGATGCCCTCCACTGCAAGATGGCCACGGAGGCGTCGTCCGCTCCCATGCCGAAGAACGGTGGGTCGAGCAGGGGCGAGAGCTGAACCGCCACGCCGTCGTCCGGCACCAGCCCGTCCGCTGAGTCGTCGCGCAGCTCGTCGGGCCATTCCAGGCGCAGGGCCAGACGCTGGCCGTCATGCAACGCGCGCACGCGGATGCCCTCCGGGAAGTCACGGCGCCACTGCAGCGGCATGAGCGGCACAAAAACCTCGGGCGCGCGCCGCCAGTCCGCCTCGTGGGCATGGGCATCGAGCCGGCCGTCCACGCGCAGCGCCGTGATCAGGCGCCGCCGCTGACGCAGGTGCTCCTGCACGCCGGGCTCGATCAGCGCCTGCAGATAGTGCACCACCGCCCACAGGTCCGCGTCAGAGAGCTGCACCGCCGGCATGGGTGTACCGGGCATGCCCAGGCGGATGCGGCGCGCCAGGTCGTCGCTCGCGCTGCCGCCCTTGAACAGGCCCCGGGTGAAGTCCCGGGCCAGGATCGGCAAACCACGATTGTCGACGAAGTCATGGCGCAAGGCGCCGCGCCCGTCGGCATCGTGACAGTGGGCGCAGGTGCGCATGAACACCTCGCGCCCGCGCGTCATGGTCAGCGGCGTGCGCCGCGGTTCGGGCGGCAACTCGAGCCGCACGCCGGGGTCGAGCAGCTCCAAGGCGTGCTCGATGGACCTGCCGTGCGCGCGCTCCCCGTCCCCGCGCTCGTCACCCATGCGCTCGTCACCCATGCGCCCGAGCAACAGCATGTGCCGCACGGCCGCCACGAGGTCGCGCAGGTCCGCCTCGGCGAGGTGCCCGAAGGCGGGCATGGCCGTACCCGGCATGCCGTCGCGCAGCACCTGCATGAAATCCTCGTCATGCGGCATGGAGTGGGTGGTCGAGACGATCTTGAAGGTGCCCTCGCCGAAGGCCCGCGGGCGCGGCCGCAACAGGTCCGCCACGAAGCCCGTGGCGTCGCCGTCCGCCCCGTGGCACGGCGCGCAGTGCCGGGCAAACAGCTCCAGTCCGCGGGAGAGCTTCGGCGGCGTGAACGACGTGTCCTGCGCGCGAACCGGGAGCGCGAAGCCACACAGCGCGACGCAGGACAGCAGCGTGATCAGCCGGGACATGGCCCTGCCTCCGCGAGTTCGCCCCCGCGCCCCGCCACGCGGCCGGACCTGAGGACTATCACCAGATTAGCAGGTCTTTTTCTAACCAGCCAGGGCGGCGCGCGTCGGCGCTCACGGCCTGCAGGAACAAGCTCAGGTGCTTGAGTACGGGGTCGTGGGGCAGCGGCGTGGGCAGGCTGCCGCTGATGCCACGGGCCTGCGGCGGCCAGGGCCCGCTGATCCCAGGAACGCGTGGACTCCGAGGTGTCGGGTGCCGGAGAATCCCGGCATGCCTGCCCCCGACGAGCCCCCCGCCGTTCCGCTGCCCGAGGGCGCCACGCCGCTGGACGCCACGGCCTACCTGGCCGCCGAGGGCTATCTGGACGAGCTGCTGGTGGAGCTGGGCGGGACGCGCGAGGTGCGCGCCGTGTATGGGCGGCTGGTGCTGGCCGACGGCCCGCCGCGCCCCGCCGCCTGGGCCGCCAACGTCTGGCTCGACCCGTGGACCTTGCCGGTGGCGTCCATCAACGCGGCTGCCCGGGCCCTGCGCTCCGTGCAGCGCAACTGGGCGCTGCACTCTGTGGCCTGCCACCGCCGCGCGGCCCTGGTGGCCCAGAAACTGCCCTCGGTCTCAGCGCGCCCGCTGGCCTTTCCGGCGCCGGCGCCCCGGGCGCCCCTGGGCTCGTTCAGCCTGCTGGACGAGCACACGCTGCTGGCCTCCGCGCGCTGCAGCAGCCCTTTTCCCCACGGCGAAGCGCGCTTCGTGGAGGACCGGCAGGGCCCGCCCAGCCGCGCCTACCTCAAGCTGTGGGAGGCGCTCACGCGCTGCGGCCGCCACCCTCAGCCGGGCCAGCGCGTGGTCGATCTGGGCGCCAGCCCCGGCGGCTGGAGCTGGGTCTCGGCGGGGCTGGGGGCCTCGGTGCTGGCCGTCGACAAGGCCCCGCTCGACCCCGCCGTGGCCGCGCTGCCCGGCGTCGAGCAGCGCATCGAGTCCGCCTTCGCGCTGGACCCCGCCGAACTGGGCCCCGTGGATTGGATGACCTGCGACGTGATCTGCTACCCGTCACGCCTGCTGAGCCTGGTGCAGCGCTGGCTCGAGTCGGGCAACTGCAGCCACTTTGTCTGCACGGTCAAGTTCCAGGCCGAGACCGACCACGACGTGGCCCGCGCGCTGGCGTCACTGCCCGGCGCGCAGCTCGCGCACCTGCATCACAACAAGCATGAGCTGACCTGGCTGCGCCTGGGCAACTGAGCCGGGCACTCACCTACGTATCGCAGCTGCCCTCCGCCGCCGATGCCCGCACGACGCGGGCCGCCGCCTGTCACTTCACCTTGACAAGCGTCTTGTATGGGCCGCCGAACACGCTCTCTGGAATCACGGTCAGCACCAAGATGGTGTCCTCGGTAGCGACGATGTTCTTCCAGGTGATGGATGTGCCGGCCGCGTTGACAACCGGATCGTCCGGGGGCGCGACGGCGCCCTGGGCCAGACCCAGGTCGATGTCGAGCTGCGTACCCTTGATGCCCTTCAGCTTGATGGTCGTGGCCTGGCCGGCCGACACGGCAATACCCACCGAGTGATTGCTGATACCGGGCATGAGCATCGACTTGTAGCCCAGCTTGCCCCCGCCCGAGAGGTCGGCCAACCACCAGCTGCCCGCGGTGATGTCGCCTACGGCGCCAAGTTCCATGGCGGCGCCCAGCGCCTTGCCCACTAGGCGGGAGGGCAGCTTCTCGGCCACGCCGTCAAGCAGCGCCCAGAGCGCCACGGCGAAGTAGGCCTGGTAAGCCTCCAGGGCGTTGTCAGGCGTGACCGTCTGGATGCCGACCTCGTCGGTGGACTGCGGGAACGAGAACAGCGCGTCGGCGATGGCGGCGTCGCCCTTCTTGCGCCCCAGCGCCTTGCCCACGCGGTAGAGGCTGCCGCCGAAGATGATGCCGGCCTCGTGCTCCTCGGGCAGACCACCCTGGCCCAACATCTGGAACAGGTCGTCCGGCATGCGGCGGACCTCGGAGAGATCACGCATGCAGTCCCCGCTGAGCCCCAGCTTGGGACCGAGTGACGTCATGAACTGAGCGCCCACGCAGGGCGTCTTGTGCATGCTCGCCGCAAAGTAGTCAGCCACGGCCTCGCTGAGCGCCCTCGGAGGCGTGTCGAGCTCGTTGGAACCGAAGCCCAGTCCGAACTTGCCGACCACGCCATGCGTGAACTCATGCGACACGATCGTGGGGTCCCGGCTGAAATCGTCCTGGAAGTCGTTGGTGTCCACGTCGACATCGCCAAAGGCGAAGTACCCGGGGCCGTGCCCCAGACCCAGATCGCCGCTCGTGAAGAAGGCGTTGATCAGACCCTCCACGTTCACCACGACGGGGACCGAGTAGTCGATGGCCAGCGGACCGAACACCTTCTCCAGGTAGCGTGCCGTGGTGGTCATCCAGTGGTAGGTGTTGGTGTGATCGAACGACTGTCCCGCCGCGTCCGGGTTGGAGACGTCACCCAGCCCCTGGGGATCATCCGTGAAGCTGCGCCAGTCGTGCTTGGCGTTGAAGAGGATGGCGTCGGCGACCTGGGCCACGGGCTTGTCATCGATCAGGGCCACCCAGCGGCCGAACAGGAAGCCGTCCTCGGCCAGGCCTGTGACCACGCTCTCCCGGGAGACCTCGGCGAGCCTGCCGTTGGAGGCCTTGCCC
>Ga0164313_10000308_pt1 | contig 37420 bp, 30 predicted proteins | sample GuaBasSedimGuay4_FD_113735 | JGI IMG/M metagenome (GOLD analysis project Ga0164313, IMG submission 113735) | Subseafloor sediment microbial communities from Guaymas Basin, Gulf of California, Mexico - Guay4, Core 4569-4, 0-3 cm | ecosystem: Environmental > Aquatic > Marine > Hydrothermal vents...
GGTTTCTCCCGCAGCAGTTCTATCCAGCCCATAAGAGATGAGAGGGGAGTACTGATCTGATGTGCCGTTTCCCTCGCAAAACCAACCCACGAAAGCTCCTTTTCCTTCTTCATTTCCATCCTGATCACGAAGAGAAAAAGGAGAACAAGTATGAGAAAGACACCGAGTTCAATATACGGAACGAGCAGGAGTTCCTTCGCCAGTTCATCGGATCCGTAATGAAGATATCCAATGGTCTCTCCATAGGAATCCGTTATTGGAACCGGTGTGTTCTCCATGTCCAGCTCCTCGGCAAGCAGCATCAGCGACCGGAGACTCTCCCGGCTGATTGAGTCTGTAACTGCAATTCCGTTTACAACCTGAGGAATCATATCCGTATCGGACAGAATGGTCGTATAATCCAATCTTTCCACCAGCTCTTTGAAGAGCCTTCTGGTTCTATTGAAAAGCCGCTGCCGCTCCTCAATACCTTCAATTGATACGAAGTACCATTCATTTACAAAACCGCATTCCTGACAGAACCTGGTAATACTGGCATCAGACTCAAACGCATAAGCGGGGGTTGTTGAACCGCATCCTGCACAGACGTACACCATACCAAGCTCCGCCAGCCTGCTCATGGGAACCTGTGCCCCAGCCCAGAACCATGCAATAGTTTCGTTTGCGTTTGTCCTGGTTTCCCTCAGGCGGGACACAAGACTGTAACTGTAGTAGAAAAATACCCAGACAAGAGCGATCACGACAAAGAGAGGCAATAATCGGGTTCTTACGCTCCACATATCAGTTATCTTCCACAACAGGCACTACAAAACCTGCTCCGGATATGAAAATGGGTCTGTCGCATTCCTTCTCTGTGATCCATGTTTCAACATCGTGAACAGGTTCAATACCCATTCCTTCCACCAGGCTGTCAGGCAGGTCGCTTGAAAGCGCAAGTCTTATCCTTTTCCTGAGATTCTTAAGCCGGACTATGGTATGGTCACCCAGGTTGTACTGATGTTTCCCGGGGGTTATCCAGGTTTCGTCCATCGATGTGATGAAAGCCTTCTCAAGATGTTCCGCTCCGAGACCTTCCCCGCATGAACTGATAAGAAGAAGATGACCTCCATCCTCAACGATGGAATGGCAGTTATAGATGGCCTTTTCCGACTGATAGAGATTTATATCCAGGGGTTCCCCCGGGTGAAGTATGACCACCGGGGACCTGTATGGAATGGAAACCGTAGACAGCGCCGCTGAAGCCTCAGTCGCTTTTGTGAAGGATTCCCTGCACGTACCCGAATAAAAATGTACAAGCATGCCGCGGTGAACAACGCCGTTCCCCTGCAGGATCTCCACTCTTTCCTCCAGCATGGAGAGAGCATCCATCATGTCTTCGTGTACAGGATTACCTTCGAGCCTTCCCGGCAGCGCTCCATCCAGACATGCGTGAAAATGGTTCATTACAATGGATTCCCTGGACGATACGCCCGGAAGAAAAGATTTTCTTCCTCCGGTATATCCGGCAAAATAGTGAGGTTCGACGGAATTCGCGGCTATTACAGGATTCCCGTCGAATAGCCATGGATCCATACTGACCGGTGTACCGATTCGAGTTCTGCCGATGTAAATCATATCCTCCGAATCGCAGTCATTGTTCTTCCAATGAGCATCCGGGAAACAGCCGCCGAGCAGAGTTGATTTCTCATCCTGTGTAACCGGTCTGTGGGTTCCGGTGGCGAAAAGTATCCTTACTTTATCACCAAGAATTTTTTCCAGCGGCGCGATCATAGGAAAGGAGGGCGGCCTTGTGGCATCGTTAACCACAAGCGTTACAGCTTCGCTGCTGCCGAACCTGATAAGATCAGGCATGACATCAGTCCATACATCCTTTACCTGCTGCTCGACCAGAGGCTGCGGGGCAGCGGGTCCGGAAATCTCTATTTCCTTCAACATTTCCTGAACTCCGATCCTCCGGCTCATTATTCCTGCAATCTCCTGCCATCCCAGACAAACTCAGTTCCGGATATATCCTGAAATCCTGTAAATGAATTAAAATCATCCTCATACCTGAATATTCCCTCTCCAGAGAGGGCGCCCTCAGAATAAGTAAATTCAAGGACGTTGCCGGTAAGCGTTCCCTCAATGCTTCCCAGCGGATATTCACCAGTGACATTATCGGAATCAACAACTACCAGTTCCAGCTGACCCATTGTCGTATCCCATAGCCCTTCCGGGTTCGCTGCTGCAATCACGGCTTCTTCAGTTACCTGCAATTGTTCAGACACTTCTGTTATCATGGGTTCTTCTGTAATCAGAGTATCGGCAGTTACCTCAATGGACAGGGAATCCACTGTTTCCGGCTCCGTATCGCCGCCGCAGGATGCAAGGGTAGCCAGCAGAGCAATTTCGATCAGCACCGTTATCCAAATGCGCATATAGAAGACGTCCTCTCGGTAATTTAGCGATCCTTCAGAGAAATGATGATAAGGTCATATCCCGTACAAATGATTATAACCGCAGATACGGCTATGGACACATGGAACATAAAAATATACACTATGCTTATCCAGCTATCACAAGGAGGGTATTCGTGTTCAGATCCAATGGAAATAAAAGAGACCTGCTTTTTCTCATATTGATCGGCATTCTGCTCATTCTGGCATCCACAGCTTTCGCGAGGGCTGGAGGTGGCGGGAGCTACGGCGGTTCAGGCGGAGGAGGCGGAGGCGGAGGCAGTGGAGCTGGATACATCTTCTACCTTCTTATCAGGCTTGCAATCCACAAACCACTCATAGGTGTTCCACTGTTGATCGTAGTGATAATCCTCATGATAAAATTCGGGAAGAAGGCTAAAGGCGGATACGAAACACATACCATCACGAGGGCTGGGAAACTCAGAAGAGAACAGGAGCATCAGGAAATGCAGAACGCCCTGGATGCTCTAAAACAGAGAGATCCGGGGTTCTCGAGGGAGAAGTTTGTTCAAAAGGTGAACAGAGCTTTCATAGCAGTTCAGGAAGCCTGGTCGAATCAGGATATTTCATCTGTGAATCAGTTCATATCAGATGGAATAGATGAGCGGTTCAGCCTTCAGATCGAAATGCAGAAGGCTGAAGGATACAGAAACAGGATGGAGAACATTACAGTTCAAAGCTCCAGAATAGTTGGTGTTTTCAGTGATTCTCACTTCGATACGATTCACGTCGAAATTATTGCCAGAGCTGACGACACTGATGTTGACGTGAAGACTGGAAAGCGTATCCGCAGGAACACCTCCGCGCCATTTACCGAGTACTGGAGTTTCCTGCGGAAACCCGGTGTCCAGACCCTTGAGGGAAAAGGTCTTGTAGAAGGAGTATGCCCGAACTGCGGAGCCCCGATTGAACTCAGTGATACCGGTAAATGTGAAAACTGTGATTCCGTTCTCACCAGCGGTGAATATGACTGGGTGCTTGCTGAAATTACCCAATCCATGGAATGGAACCTGGTATCCGACAAATCCCTCATTCCGGGGTTTGAGAGCATGGAAGCGGTGGACCCTGGTTTCAACCTGCAGCATATCGAAGACAGAACCTCCGTGATCTTCTGGCGGCTGATAAAAACCTGGTTCTCAAACGATGTTTCCGAAGCGAGGAAGGTTTCTCTCCCATCATTCCTCGAGGGATTCGAAAAACAGCTGTCCAACACCAGAAGCGGCACTGACTGGCTCTTTTTCAAGGACGCGGCAGTAGGCACAGTAGAAGTTCAGAATATCGTTCCCGGAACAAAGAACCGTATGGACAGGATCGAGGTTCTCGTAAAATGGTCAGGTATAAATGCAAGAAGAAATGAAGATTCAAAAGTTCGTGTAACCGGACGGAAGATCATAAGACCCCAGATATATACCCTTGTCCGCAAGCATGGCATAAGAACCGCCCTTGATCAGAGCTTCAGATCTTCTCACTGTCCGGGCTGCGGAGCACCTTACGCAGGCGGCAGTACCGGTGAATGTGAATACTGCGGAAGACCTCTGAACGATGGAAGCCAGGATTGGGTGCTGGAATCCGTGAATCGTTTCTCCGCATCCAGGATAACTGCAAAGGCTATCGACGGCATTGAAAGAGCAGCTCTGATACCACCAGAACTCCTTCTCGCAGCGATGGTTAAAGCAATGTACGTGGATGGTGAAGTGGATGAGAAGGAAATGAAAACCCTCTCCTCCTTCGCCCAAAGCAGGAACATAACCGATGAACACCTGACGGAAATAATCAATACAGTGAAATCAGGGCAGGATACACTGCCGACTCCGGGCAGCCAGGCTGAAGCAAGGGAAATACTGGCAGCAATGTCGCGGATGGTACTGGCGGACGGGAGGCTGACCGGCAGCGAGAAGAACCTTCTTCAAACCTTTGGTGAATCCCAGGGACTGGTATGGGCAGATGTGAAGCTCATTATAGCTCAGCAGAAGGCAAAACTCTACATTGAAGCGAAGAAGGTTATTAAGGAGACCAGATAGTCCGGAAAACACTGGTTCACCGATCGAGGTTCTCAGAAATTTGCTGCAACAGGGAGTCAAAATGAAGCTTTCCATATTGTGCATGGTCATTTTCGTGTTTTTCCATGGCATCCTGAACGCCATACCGGTTGATCTGATCGAGGCGGAAAATATTGCAGATGCCAGGCTTACCCGAGATGGTCGGAATCTATCTTTCGTAATAACCAGCTGCATCACCCTTGAGAATAGCCAGTATGAATCACCCCTTGCATACGTCTTCGAACTCAGTCCTGCTGGTTATGTGATAACATCTGCTGATACCGATCTGCCTCCGGTAATTGCCTACTCGTACACCGATAACTGCACAGATGCAGAAAGTGAAAGAAGTATCCTCCTGGAAATGATAGCTATGGATATCGAACTGAGGCTGTCGTTCCTTGATGATGCGCCACCGGAACTGCTTGGGATACATCGAGCCTGGTGGGAAGAGTATTCTACAGGAAACTATGCTCTGTTATCGGACAATCTTCTAGAGCAGTGGCCTCCTGCTGGTACAACACCAACAGAGGGATGGCTCATGGAGAACTGGACGCAGGGAGCGCCGTACAACGGTTACTGCCCGATGGATCTCATCGCAGGTTCCAGGAGTGTTGCGGGCTGCCCAGCTGTTGCCATGGCATCAATCCTGAATTTCGGGGAAACCACAAACGGTACACAGTTCAGCGATACTGACGACTATTACCATAATTACCATGAATACTATTGGATAGACGATGATCATATTGCCCATGATTTCCCTTCCTGGCCGGAGTTGAACGTATATCTGGATTCCCTGGAAAACCGTTATTTGAACCACGAACAACTCACTAATTCTGACAAAGCAGCACTGGTTTACTCCTGCGGAGCAGCCTGCAAGCAGGTTTACACAGCATCGGTTTCAGGTACATTCGGAGTGGATCAGGCTTACGATGCTTACCTGAAATTCAACTTCACCGACTGCAGCTTACTTAACGCATCTTCCGACAGTCTTTATGAGAAACTTTCAGCAAACATGATGACCGCAATGCCGGCGCATCTGGCGATTGTGGATGCAGTACCAGCAACGGTTGGTCATAACGTGATAGTCGATGGTTACAATACAGACGAATTCTATCATCTGAATTTCGGCTGGGGCGGAGCCTACAACGGCTGGTATCAGTTCCCGCTGTCAGGAATGCCGTACGGTATGAATATCATAGAGGGGGTCATACTTGATATAGGCGAAGGACAGCAATCAATTGAGGGGGAGGCAATACAGGATGAGATCCCTGCTATGTTCCTATCGTGTCAGACAAATCCTGTTTCTGACCATCTGCTCATCAATCTGGAGATTCTACAGAGATGTGAGGTGAATGTATCTGTTTACAGCATCTCAGGTCATCTTCTTGAGACAGTTGCCAACAGGGAATTCTATCCCGGTTTCTGCCAGCTTGGATGGGTTCCGGAAAATACGGGGAATGGTGTGTACATTCTGGCAGCATCAGGTTCATGGGGAGTTGAAACGGCAAGATTCACAATCCTGGATTAGCAGAGAAGCTGGAGAGCAATCAGATTCATTACTGGATATCTTCCAGGAGCTTATTCAGTTCCTTGATGTCTATCGAAAGCAGCCTTGCGGCAGCTTTTCTTGCTCCACCGCAGTACTCCAGTGTTTCTGTTACATGATCAAGAATCTTGTCATGGAGTTTCATGGGCGTGAAATCCCCTGACATTTCGCCCGGAATAATCCTCTCACGGATATAGGGAGAGAGAGAATCCTTGTTCAGTATGGAGCCGTCGGTGTTTACAACTGCGCATGCTATGATGTTTTTCAGTTCCTGAACATTATCAGGATAACGGTACTGCATGAGAAGTTCGAGCAGTTCATCTGAGAAACCGGTAATATTCCTGCCCGTCCGTTCTACTTCCTCCTTCAGAAAATACTCGGCGAGAAGTGGTATATCATCTGTTCTATCCCTCAATGAAGGAATACGGATGGAATTCACCATAAGGTGGTAGAGAAGGTCCCTGGAGAATGATTCCCGGTATTTGGAGCTTGTCAGGTCATGTGTGGAAGCAACTATGAACCTCACATCACATCCCATAATCTCAGTGGAATTGTCTCTGTAGTACTCGTTTGTCTGTATGACCCGCTTCAGCCTGACCTGAACGGGCAGGCTCATATTCTCAATATTATCGATGAAGAGTGTGCCGCCCGAAGCGGTTTCAAGGAAACCTGACATCTCCTTGCTCTTCCCGCTCCAGTCCCTGACCCTGCCGAACAACTCTGACGAGAATTCCTCCGGGGAATGGGAAGCGCTGTCTACGGCGATAAACGGTTTGTTAACCCTCGGAGACGAGTTGTGGATCGCTCTTGCAAGCGATTCCTTGCCTGTACCCCGTTCACCCCAGATGAACACACTCAGATCCCCTTCCGCCATCTGTTCAGCCTGGTGGAAAAGGCGGATAACTGCAGTATCCTGTGTGGGGAAATGTTCGAAAGCGGCAGTATTGTCCAGATCTTCCCTGGATAAAGCCTGGGGCATCCTGCTGATCGTGCTATGAAGGGTTCCGTGCTCTATGGCATTATTAAGGACTTCCAGAAGGTGTTCATCATCAACAGGTTTTGTAAGATAATCAAAAGCACCCCTCTTCATGGTTTTAACTGCGAGGTCAACATCGTTCGCTCCAGTCAGTATCACAACAGGGATGTCAATATTTTTCGTACTCATCATCCCCAGTATATCCATGCCTGTGACATTGGGCATATCGAGATCCAGCATTATCACATCAAAATATTCTTCCTCAAGGAGTTCTTCGACCTGTCTTGAATCGTTGATCACTGTAGTTTCAAATATCTCCGTCTGCATAAGGAACACCATGAAATAATTGGTTACGGCAACATCATCATCGACAATGAGTATCTTCTTCAATTGCTCACCTTCTCTACTGCTGCATCCTCGCCTGTTGGAATCCTGACCGTGAATTTAGTTCCGGCCCCAGGGATGCTGCTGACTGAAATATTCCCGCTGTGCTCCTCTGCTATCCGGAAGGCTATTGCAAGACCAAGGCCTGTACCTCCCTTTGCCCTTTTTGTTGTGAAGAACGGATCGAATATCTGTCTCTGTGTTTTCTCATCCATACCTTTTCCGTTATCCTCTATTTCTATCACAACAATATTGCTCTGATCCATGTACGTTCGGACAGTAATAAAACCTTTTTTGTCATCAGGGATCGCCTGCGCGGCATTCACTATGAGATTAATGAAGATCTGTTCAATCTTCTGCGAATTACCTGTGAATTTGGCCAGGTCATTTCCCAGTTCAAGAACTATCTCCGCGTGCTTGTGCACCTCATTTTTGACCAGCCTTGTTGTAGCCTCAAGAAGTGTATTTACATCAACAGTATCAACCAGAAGGCCCTCATCTTTTCTTGCAAAGCCCCTCAGTCCTTCCACAATTCCCTTTATGCGTTCGGAACCGTGAGCCATATCATCAACCAGGGTCATGATATGCTCGCGGAAGAAATCGTACTTGAGGCGGGCGATCTTCAGGTCCGGATGATCTTCCTGGTACGTATCAACAATGGGCAGCATATCAGTTATCGCTTGTCTGATGATCTTGATATTACCCCTTATGAACTGATTCGGATTGTTTATCTCATGACCGATGCCGCTGACCAATTGTCCAAGTGAAGCCAGTTTGTCCGCCTGTTGCAACTGCTGTTCGTAGGTCTTCTCAAGGGTGACATCTCTATAAAACTCAAGTATTCCATCGACTTCCTCCTCCTGATTATATACGGGGAGAGTATGGACTTCCATGAACTTGTCCCCATCCCTTATAGTAATAGTTATAGGAGTCTTTTCACGCTTGATCTTACCGAGTCTGCAGTCTCTGCAAGGTGTATCACGATTAAAATAGGTTCTGTAGCATTTATCACCAGGCTCAATATCTTCCTGATTGCTCATGACCACATTTCTGTTCAGATCGATAAGCATTACCTCACCTGGGATAACCTTGAACATGGTCTCGAGGCGGTGCCTAGTTTCGTCCCAGCTTCTGTTGACCCTGTCCAGGTAGGAATCGGCTGTACTGAGTTTCTGTTTCTGTTCATCCAGGTCCTTTTCCCGCTCATTGATCTGTGCTTCAAGTTCCAGAAGGCGACTGTTCAGCCCATCCTCTTCCTGACGTTTGAGAAGCATCCTTTCGGCAAGTTCCTTGCGCTCCAGCGCAACACTCAGCATTCTTCCGATTTCGTTGAGCATTTTCTGCTCTTCGGGAAGATGCTCGTGAGTCCCGCTGATATAACCCACTCTTATCTCACCCTTATACTCACCGCTGAAAGTCAGATCTACGCTGATATAATCATCTTCAGATGGCTTCTGACCGTATTCTTCTCCCTGAAATATGGAGTAGACAACAGCTTCGTCAGGTGATCGCATGCCGCGAGAAAGGTATTCCGGCAGTTTTGTGAAAAACTCCTTGATAGAGGCTGATACTTCTATCCATTCGGCAACTGTGTAGAGACAGGAGAGCTCCTTAACGCGTTCTTCCTTCTCCGAGTCACTGATCCTTCTCAGGGCATCTACCTGGACACCGAAGAAAAGGTAAATTCCCCCATGAACGCTCTCGACATACCCGACTTTCATCGGTATGGGAGTTGATCTGTTCACCTGTGCTGCAAAAAGTGCAATAACGCCCCTGGCTCCGTCATGCACTTTTTCCATGGCATTTCGGAATGACTGAAGGGATTCAAGGTCAAGAACATCTGCAAGATGCATCTCGGATTCTTCGCAGTTCGCAGGAGAACAGGTCCGTTTAAGCAGCGGACTCACGTAAATCGTTTTCTCATTCGCGTCAGCCACCAGCAGAAAGTCAAAGCTGCTCTCAATGAGTGTATACAGGTTTTCAAGGCGGATCATCAGTATTTCCCTTCAAAAAGGACATTCGCAGATTCCTGTAATTCAGGTGATTAGATGTGGAATCGGGGCATTGCCGCCAAGAACCGGATTCACTGGAATAGCTGCTGCAGATACATAGTGATTCCTGATGTTCAGATCAGAAAAGATACGAACTGGTCACTCCAATCCAAAGGCCATCGAAGTCTATGATGTTGAATTTTGCCGATAAGTCTGCAGTGCCGGTAAACAGGCTGAAGTCCTTGCCAAGTGAAATGTAAGCTCCCGGATAGGTTCCGTTCCAGACTGCGGTGAACTCATCATCAATTACCATGGTCGCCTCAATCGCATAAACGGCTCCCCCTGCCCCGAATCTCAGACCGATCAAGCTGCGTGAAGCTCCGAGAGTAAGAGGTACTATTGAATATTCAAACCCCCTCGAAGAATCCGGATCAATTCTCAGCTCGCTGAACTGAAGTTCGCAGTCAATATCAGCGAAAGAGAGGCCGTACCTTGCTTTAACACCAAAGAGAAAACTCGTTTTCCACGGATCTCCCTCGTCCTGGACAGGAACGAAGGCTCCCATTGCAGGTCCTATCTCGAATGACATTAAGAAGACAAGAATTGGTAGAATAGAAAATGACATGAAATTGCTCCCATCTATTAATTACTATATCCTGAAGAGTATCTTTTCGCTGTTGAACATCCTCAGTGTCAGGTATATCAGAATCGCTGATAATACGATACTGGACATACACGCCGTTGTGATACTGCTCCAGCTTGCACCCTGTATGAATATTTCCTTGAGAACAAGCAGAGAATTGATGATGGGAGTCGATAGCATCCACTTTGGAGGCACATCTCCGGTCTGCATGGTTGCCATTCCCATTATCATGACAACGAAGTAAACCGGCATGATCATTCCCTGACCCTCTTTTGCATTTCTCGCGAAAGTTGATACGATAAGAACCATGCTGGCCACAAGAACAGCCAGAGGGATGATAACGATAGCGAACTGGAGTATATGAAGTGTGCTCATACTGTAGCTCGAGATGGCTGCGCCCGATGCACCGAACATCCCCATAAAATATTTCGACCCGATGATGAGGCCTATTACTGAGCTTGCCGCTCCGACAATTGCGGCTATCATCACAGACATCATCTTGCCGATAACTATCGAAAGTCTGCTGACCTGATTAACCAGTGTCACGGCAAGAGTTCCCCTCTCCTTCTCACCGGCAACCGTATCAAGCCCTACTTTCATAGAATTTACAAAGAGGTAGATAATTATGAAGAAGGGAAGGAGAATACTGATTATCTTCCCTATCACACTGCCTTCCTTAGCAAGATCGTACTGCATTGGAACTTCGTTTAAAGTGAATACTGTGAGTATCTCCTCCGAGAGGTCCCGCTCAAGGATTCTCTCTCTGACTATATCTCCATTGAGCGAAGCCATAACTTGACTGATCCTGCTGTAAGCGTGCTGTGAGTAATCTGCGGTGGAATTGAAATAGACACCAATATCGAAAGTGCTGCACCCGGCCAGGCTTTCATGTAAATTATCCGGCATTACAATTAGGAGTTCCTTTTCCTTCTCGGTTATGGCCAGTTTTATGGCATCAACCTCGCTTAACTGCACTATCTCAAGTTCAGTGTTGATCGATGATATTGCCTCTATGAAAGGACCCATAACAGTTTCGTTACCGATTCCTTCGTAAATGCAGATAGTCGATCTGAATGAAGTGATGTCAGAATCCCTGGATGCACCCATTTTTGCCATTACCGAGTACATCACTGGAAGCATGAGAAGAGGCAGGAGCACCAGCATGGCCAGCGTACGTCTGTCTGTGAAAATTCGCCTGAGTTCCTTTTTCAGAATGATGAAGCTGTCACTGAGCATGGCTCACCTCCCCCTCCGAATCCGGGAGAATGTAACCGAAGAATACATCCTCAAGGCTGTCCGAGGAATTGTTCTCAAGAATGTCCTTAAGAGAACCAATCTCTTTCAATTCACCCTCAACCAGTATCCCGAATCTGTCACATATCTTTTCCGCTACATTCATAATGTGAGTGGATATCACGATCGTTTTTCCCGCCTGTGCATACTTCGTGAGAAAATCGGTCACCGATTTTGACGTGATCACATCAAGACCGTTGGTCGGCTCATCGAAAATGATGACCTCAGGATCATGAATAAGGCTTATGGCGATGGCCGTCTTCTGCTTCATGCCAGTGGAAAGCTTGTCTATCTTCTTATGAATAAAATCCGACATCTGCAGCTCGTTGAAGAGGTAATCTTTCCGTAACTGTATATCATCCTTGTTCATCTTGTTTAGAGCACCGAAATAATCCATCATGTAATCAGGAGTAAAAAATCCATCCAGTTTCATGTCCGAAGTAAGGAAACCAATTCTGGACCTAATGGCTTTCTCATCATCCAGCACACTGTACTGGTCGATAAATACATTGCCGCTGGTGGGTTTTATCAGGGTGGATATGCATCTAAGTGTAGTGGTTTTGCCGGCACCGTTGGGGCCGAGAAGTCCGAAGATCTCGCCCGGGCTGCATTCAAACGAAACGTCCTTGACCGCTTCAACGGTCTCTGTGGCATGTTTTTTCCTGTTCCTGTACACTTTGCGAAGATTTTCAACCCTTAGCAATTCATCCCCCTTTGTTACTGCCCTGAGAAAGTTTGAATACTGAATAATAGGAACGAAGACGTTTTAATGCAAACTAGCAAATAAAATAACCATAATTAGGGACGGAGGTAATTAGAATTTTCAATTACCTCCGTCCCCAATCAATAGTCCTTGACAAATCAGAATATTATACTATACATATGTTTAGTATGGCAAGAATAGCAAGAACAGTAGTACCGGGAATTCCTCATCACATTGTACAGCGGGGAAACAGAAATCAGAATGTGTTCTTTTCCAACTCCGACAGGCTCAGATACCTCTACCATCTTAAAAAGATTTCATATGAGTACGGAGTTTCTTTTCTTTCATACTGCCTTATGGACAATCATGTTCATCTGATTGCAATTCCAGAAAAGGATGATTCGTTCTCACTATGCTTCAGAAAAGCTCATTCGATCTACTCAAGGCATATCAACTCACAGTTCGACTGGCGTGGACACCTATGGCAGAACCGGTTTCATTCAAGCCCCCTTGGCCCTTCATACCTCTACAATGCGATTCGTTACGTCGAACAGAATCCTGTACGTGCTGGAATAGTCAGGAATGCATGGGACTACAGGTGGTCAAGTGCAGGTTTTCACGTTGAAATAGTACTTTCTGATCCTCTAGTTCAATTAGACAGTAGCCTGAACTCCATTGTAGATGATTGGCGAGCATATCTTTCAATAAATCCGGATACCCTTCATTTATTAGAATTACGCAAAGCTGCTAAAAGAAACAGGCCAGTAGGCAAAAAACAGTTCATGAAAGAGATGAAAGACAGATTTGGTATTCCTCTTATTGCTCGAAAACCCGGCAGGCGTAACGAAGAAATTGAAAAGGGACGGAGGTAATTGAATTTTTCAATTACCTCCGTCCCTAATTACTAAATTACGCGGAAGCGTTCGGTACCTATTTCAAGTATTTCCTTGCGGTACTCCTGGGAATGTGTCATCGGTGGCTGGATCGAAGCCGCCCTGGCATCGGCCGAAACGGAAATAAGCATTCCCCTGCCATCCCAGTTCCTCTCCTCCCCGGTATTCCAGTAGAACCGTGCAAGATCTCCGAGTTTATCTCTTACAATACTATCAATACTCTCAACTGACGCATCAATACCGAATGCTCCTGCCAGAGCTTCAAGAACTTCCACACCGGTTTTCCCCGACGGCGGTGCTACCGCTTTGGCGTACTCGATCAGGTTTCCTTCGAAGTTGCACCTTGATCCGGGAGTCTCAAGAAAAGTTGAACCCGGAAGTGTAACATCAGCGAACCTGGTTGTTTCGGTATCGGTCCAGTCCATGGCAGCAATGAAATCAGTATTACGGAACCAGGAACCCGGTCTGTTGTACTCCAACGGGTTCTCACCGATTATCAGCGCCGCTCTGATCGTACCTGCCTCAAGAATCTGCCACAGTTCCTGGCTTGTTGAAGCTCCGGGCAGCTTCTCGGCTGGAGCTGATCTACCAGGCAGGAATGCAGGATCGGCTCCCATTACCTCAAGACCTGCGCTGTTCGCAATCAGCCTGGGAAGAAGCACATCTGAAACCTTACCCGCTTCTCTAAGCAGCAGGACCAGATCGGCGAATATTTCCATGTCATCCGGCGACGAACCCTGTGCTCTATCCGGACTGTGAATGAAAACAACATTTTCCGAATGACGGATAAGTTCAGCCGTTTCGTAAATATCTGATTCCTCCGCACCGGATCTGGCAGCTGATAATTCTACGGAAACCTCCCTGTTCAGAAGGAACTCTTTGCCTCCGTCAATGTCTGCCGGAGAGACATCTCCATCATCTATGAGAACCTGCATAACAGCATTCCAGAAGATCGATGCCCTGCCTCTCATTGGATCTACAGCAAGGGCTGCAAGGTGCTGATCCATAGAGTCAAGAGCTGAGTTCGAAACAATGAGCTTCGCCCCCTCCTTGACAGCCTGGATAACATCCACTGCAAGTATCAGATGATCAGATTGAAGGGATGTATTGTTGCAGATGATCAGATCAGCGTTTTCAAGACAGCTTCTGTCTGATGTGGAAGACGTGAAGCCGAAAGCAGGATCAAGGACACCGCTGCGCCCTCCGCCTGAGAGTATTGCGAGTGAGCCAATGTTGTTCGTCCCTATACCCTCCCTTGCAATTCTGCCTGCAAGGTAGAGTTCTTCATTTGTAAGTTCGGGGGATACGAAAACTGCAACGCTTTCGGGACCATGCTCATCGGCCACCTGCTTCAAAGATTCTACTATTCTTTCATTCGCCACCTCGAAACTCACCGGGCTGTAGGAATAGCCATCTTTCGCTGTTGGGCCTGTGAACCTTTTCTGCTTAATAAAATACTCCTGTCCGAACCGGCCGTATCTGCACAGATATTCTCCCGGTATTCCAGGCGATGCTATGAAATACCTTCCCTCACCAAAGGATCTTACGAGAATCTCACAGCCGAGCGAGCAGAAACCGCAGTGAGTTTTTACATCTTCAGTTTCAAGACAGGCTCTTCCGGAGAAGGGGAATTTCACTGTAAGAGCTCCCGTCGGACAGGCATCAATACAGTTACCGCAGCTCACGCAGCTTGTTGAGACGAGAGGATCATTCATGGCAGGGCGCATTTCCGTTCTGAAACCCCTGCCGACAAATCCGATGGCAGAAACCGGCAGCACTCTCGCGCATGTCCTGATGCATCTTGCGCAGAGAACGCACTTGTTAGGATCGTAGGAGATATACGGATGGCGGTCATCAACCTTGTGCTTTCGCACATAACCCTTGAAATGCTCCATATCCACGCCGTATTCCTCACCGTAAAGCCTCAGGTCGCAGTCATCGAACCTCACGCAGCCGCATGACAGGCAGCGGTCGCATTCATGCTCATTATCCTCGGGTTCAAAACCAGTTGCCACTTCAAGGAAGTTATTACGTCTGTCGTCCACATCTATCTGATGAACTTCGTGACGAGGTGATTCTTTTATATCACCAAGCTCTGCTTTCCCGGGTTTTGACCAGAATTCCTTGTTGACAACGAAGGGATTTGGTTCAAGTTCCTCATTCAGAAGCCAGGCTTTTATTGCTTTTGCGGCTTTCTGCCCGTCTCTGATAGCATCGATGGCAACAGTGGGTCCATCATCAGCAGCATCTCCCCCTGCAAATACACCCTCAATATTGGTTTTCATTGTGTTTGCATCGATGACGTAGGTGTTCCACCTGGTAAGATCAAGCTCACCTTCATCTGTATCTACAAGACCGTCGAGAACGGTATTCTGACCGATGGCAGAAATAGCAAGATCGCAGGGAAGATCGAATTCGGCACCCTCAATCGGGACCGGGCGACGTCTTCCGGAATCATCAGGCTCACCGAGCTTCATCCTCTGGCAATGAAGGGCACTGATCATGCCGTTCTTCTTAATAATCCCAGTTGGAGCAGCCAGCTCCATTATTTCTATGCCCTCTTCCAGGCAATCTTCGATCTCCATCTTATCGGCAGGCATTTCAGCTTTAGTTCTCCTGTAGAGAACGATAACCTTATCAGCATTAAGCCTCCACGCCATCCGGGCGGCATCCATAGCGGTATTACCTCCGCCGACAACAACCACTGTCCCAGAGAGCAACGCGGGATCATCAGCTTTTTCAACAAGAAAATCTGCACCGGTTACTACGCCCTCTGTATCGAATTCACCTTCAACCCGCATGGCTTTTCCAGTCCAGGCTCCCGGACCAACAAAGACAGCGTCATGTTTTTCCCTCAGCTCCTCAAGGGTCACATCTTGTCCAACACGAACACCGCATCTGATCTCCGCACCTGTACGGCAGATATATTCAACCTCCCTGTCGAGTATCTCATCGGGAAGCCTGTATTCCGGAATACCGTAACGCAGCATTCCACCGGTACGTTCTTTGGCTTCGTAAATAACAGGTTTTATCCCGCTTTTCCCCAGGAACCATGCAGCTGTGAGGCCTGCTGGTCCTGAGCCAATGATCGCAACAGTTTTTCCCGTATCAGGGGCACATTCAGGTACTGTATCGTACGCTTCCGGTGAATCGGAAACGAACCTTTTGATGTTGTTAATAGCGACGGGAGCATCTATATCCATTCTCCTGCACTCGTCCTCGCACTTGCGAACACAGACACGTGCACACATGGCTGGAAGCGGGTTCTTCTCGCGAATGAGATCAACCGCCTTCTGATACTGCCCCATTGCGGATAGAGCTATGTATCCCTGAGCGTCAACACCTGCCGGGCAACCCTCCATACAGGGGGATATGCAATCCGCGTAATGATTGGAAAGCAGAAGTTCCAGAGCAGTTTTCCGGGATGCAAGGATTCTTTCGTTCCTTGTTTCGATCTCCATATCCTGCGCAATGCGCGTGGCGCATGCTGGAACCAGGTTACCTCTGCCCTTAACCTGCACAACACATACAAAACAGGAGCCGTACGGCTCCAGCTCCGGTGAGTGGCACAGGGTTGGGATACTGTCCAATCCATTCTCATGGACCACCTCAAGAATAGTCTTTCCTGGAGTGGCCTCGATCTCCTTACCGTTGATCTTTAATCTGATCTTATCCATTGGCCGCTCCTACCTTGTAATTACTGCGCCGAAGTTGCAGCTTGTCATACACTTGCCACAATTAACGCAGGCTTCGATGTTAATCACGTGAACTTCTTTTACTTTGCCTGAAATGGCATCTACCGGACAGTTCTTAGCACAGAGAGTACACCCAACACACTTATCCGGGATGATATAGAATTCTACAAGCGCCTGGCATTCACCGGCGGGACACTTCTTCTCGTGAATATGAGCATTATACTCGTCAAGGTAGTAGCGGATCGTTGTCTGTACCGGGTTAGGAGCGGTCTGTCCCAATCCGCATAGACTTGCTTCCTTTATCTGGATAGACAGCTGCTCGAGTTTTTCAATGTCCTCCGGCTCACCCTCTCCCCGGGTCAGTCTTTCCAGGATCTCAAGCATTCTCAGGGTCCCAATCCTGCAGAAAGTACATTTACCGCAGGATTCCTTCTGTGTGAAATCAAGGAAAAATCTTGCTATTTCAACCATGCATATATCCTCATCCATAACAACCATGCCGCCGGAGCCCATGATAGCGCCGGTGGCGGGGATGGATTCGAAATCCACGGGAGTATCCTTCATAGAAGCGGGGATGCAGCCTCCTGAGGGTCCGCCCATCTGAACAGCTTTGAATTCCTTCCCTTCCTTGATCCCTCCACCTATCTTGAAAACGAGATCCTCGATTGTTGTACCCATTGGAACTTCAGCCAGTCCTCCATGAACCACTTTCCCGGCCAGCGCGAATACCTTGGTTCCGGGACTTTTTTCTGTTCCGAAGGCTGTATAGGCTTCAGCACCATTGCATATTATCCAGGGTACGTTCGCAAAGGTCTCAACATTGTTATTATTGGTAGGTTTCTGCCACAGACCCTTCTCCGCAGGAAATGGCGGGCGTATACGGGGCATCCCGCGTTCTCCTTCGATAGATGCAAACAATGCGGTTTCTTCTCCGCAGACGAAAGCTCCCGCGCCCTGCTTTATCTTCAGGTCGAAATCGAATCCGCTGCCGATGATATTCGTTCCAAGGTACCCCCGCTGTCTGGCCTCCGCAATGGCTATTTCCAGCCTGTGAATAGCCAGAGGATACTCGGCTCTGCAATAGATATATCCGAATGTTGCTCCTATAGCCTTTGCGCAGATTATCATCCCTTCAAGGATCGCGTGGGGATCGCCCTCAAGAACCGACCTGTCCATGAACGCTCCGGGATCACCTTCATCAGCGTTGCAGACAACATATTTCTGATCTCCCTCATTCGCTGCAGCGAAGGACCACTTCAGACCTGTAGGGAATCCCGCTCCTCCGCGTCCGCGCAGCCCCGAGTCCTTGATGGTCTGGATTATCTCCGAAGGGGTCATTTCAGTAAGAGCTTTCCTAACTCCCTGATAACCTCCAGCGTTCTCGTAGTCTTCTATCGATTCGGGATCTATCGTACCGCAGTTGCGAAGTACGATTCTCTCCTGAAGATCAAGGAAATCAGACTCAGAACCGCAGGTGCTCCCATCAGGCCAGCAGGCATAAACAAGATTATCATCATCAATTACTTCGTTACCAAGAATGTGCTTACTGAAGATCTCCTCTGCAGATTCGGGGGTTACTCCGCCGTAGAATACTCTACTGTCCCCTTCTCTCACTTCAACCAGCGGCTCTCTGTAGCACATACCTATGCAGCCTGTTCTTGTAAGCATGCAAACATCAGGGTTAGCTGCTGCGAGTACAGAAAGTTTGTCGTAAGCCGCCTGAGCGCCGGCGGATAAACCGCAAGTACCCATTCCTACCACTATTTTCTTCATTCATTGCTCCAGACATTTTTCACAAAAGGACAGTTCGTATGATTATCAGATCAGATACCCTCTGCAGTTACTGCGATTGAATCGGTATTTGCATCGGCCATCTTTCTGTAATTGCGAAGGATCTTCCGAACAGAGGCGGGTGTAAGGCTGCCGTGTGTATCGTCGTTGATCATTATGACAGGTGCAAGTGAACAACACCCTATACATGCCACAGTATTGAGAGTGAACAATCCATCTTCAGTAGTACCGTCCACTTCGATACCCAGCTCATCTTCGACCGTTTCCCTTATCAGTTTTGCCCCCGAAACATGGCAGGCCGTTCCCGCACATACACGGATAACGTATTTACCCATGGGCTGCAGCCTGAACTGGCTGTAGAATGTAATGACTCCGTATATATCGGATTCAGGTATGGCTGTTACGCCGGCTATATAGTTTATTGCGCGCCTTGGAATGTACCCGAAATGTTCCTGGGCAGACTGAAGAAGGGGTATAAGCTCTCCGGGAGCTCCATTATATCTCCACAGTCTGTAGTTGAAATTCTCCTGTTTTGCAGCCGTTTTCATCACTCCCTTCTCGCACCTTTCTTTGTATATCAGGTGCAGGATTCAGTGCGAACAACATGGTTGCACCGCTCCTGTGAAAGTAAGAAGTTCTTCAGTAAAATCAGTCTTCGATCAGCTTTATGACTTTTGCTTCCCGAACCCTGAGTACACCATCTATCTGATTAAGTTTCTGAATTATCCGAGGTGTTTTTCCCATAGCTCCGTGACCAGTGATCATTCCTACCAGTTTTGAACCGTTTTCTATCACATCGCAGAAAACCACCTCATCGATAAAGAACACAGTGGTGAATATCTGCTGTATAGCGCCGGGGTCGATATCAACGATTATGTAGCTCATGGTTCCAGGCTGCCTTCTGGCATCGGCCTGAGCATCATGTTTTACAGCATGCTGATATGTCTCTATGAACTGATCAACATCTCTATCGAGTTTCGGGCGCTCAATCTGGGACATGGAGACAACTTCGATGCCATCCATACTCTTGATCCTGCTGAATATTTCCTGTATTTCAGATGTGGAAGAAGCCTGCACCAGCAGTATGATATCGAAATCTCCTCTGACGGCGTCACATGACTGAATACCATTCATCTTGTACAGGGAATCGTAGATTTCCATGCTTCTGTCCGGTTCTGTTATCTTCACTGTGAGATAGCCGCTTACCGATTCCCTCATACCATCATCGGCGGCTTCTTCTGGAACTTCCGTATCGGTCTTCCCGGGTGAGAGTTCTTCCAGCGCATCAACAAGCTCAGATATCTCGAAAGGCTTGTCAAGATATCCGGTATTGTGCTCCGAGAGCGCGGTAAGCATCAATCTTTCATCCCCGAAACCTGTTATTACTAGAACGGGAAGGTCGGGATACTGGTTCTTTATGACCTTCAGTATCTTGAGCCCATCAATATCCGGCATGAATATGTCGGTGATAAGATAATCGTAGGCTAGTCCTTTTTCCCTGGCCTGGTTCAGTTCATGAATCGCGGAAATGCCGTCCGGACAGGCAACTGCAGTGTAATCCTCCTGAGTGAGACCTATAGTGAGATTTCGGCGGATCTCTGCCTCGTCATCGATAATTAATACGCGGCCTTTCAATTGATGCCTCCTCTATTCAGCTTGATTTTTCTAGGAATGGTGGAACGCTACGTTCCGCCTGCTTAAAAGTCAAGAACACCACCTTTTCAGTGAACTTCCGCTCTGCACAGATCCAGGGCACTGTCCAGATCCACCCATCGCCCCGAACTTAGATACAGGTTCATTGCTCTGGCAGCCCTTCTTCCATGCCCCATAGCCAGTATGACGGTGGCTGCGCCAAGAACAATATCTCCCCCGGCGAAAACACCGGGTACCGAAGTCTGACCGGTTATCTCGTTAACCACGATACCACCCCATCTGGTCACTTCAAGATCGGGAAAACAGTTGGGTACAAGCGGATTGGGGCTGTTCCCTATGGCGACAATCAATGCATCGGTATTCTCGATGAATTCACTTCCCTCGATCGGAACCGGTCGTCTTCTTCCCGAAGAGTCGGGTTCCCCAAGCTCCATCTTTATGACCTCTGCACCCTTGATCCATCCTCTATCGTCGCCAACAAGACGCACAGGATTCTGCAGAAGGTGGAATTCAACTCCTTCTTCCTTCGCATGATGGATCTCCTCCAGCCTTGCAGGCATCTGTTCCTCTGCCCTCCTGTAAACGATAAGCGATCTTTCAGCTCCCATTCGGAGAGCGGTTCGGGCGCAGTCCATTGCAACGTTTCCACCGCCAACAGTAATGACTTTCTTACCTTTTACTATGGGTGTGTCAGCCTTCGGAAAATCGTAGGCTTTCATCAGGTTCGCCCGGGTGAGATACTCGTTGGCCGAGAGAACCCCCAGAAGGTTTTCTCCATCGACTCTCATAAATCTTGGAAGACCCGCACCGGTTCCGACAAACACCGCATCAAAATCATCAACGATCTGCCTTACCGGTATGGTCTTCCCTATCACATAATCGTACCGGAATTCCACGCCAATCTTCTCCAGGTAGTCTACCTCATACTGCACTATTTTCTTGGGCAGCCTGAACTCCGGAATTCCGTAGACCAGAACACCCCCGGCTTTGTGAAGCGCTTCGAAAACTATCACCTCATGCCCGAACTTGATCAGATCTCCAGCCACGGTTAGGCCGGCAGGACCTGCACCGATGATCGCAACCCTTTTTCCTGAAGGTTTCAGCGAGGGAGGCTGCTCGAACTCGCCCTGTTCCCGGTCCCAGTCGGCGATGAACCGTTCGAGCTTGCCTATCATCACCGATTCGCAGGGATTCTTCCTGACCTTGCCGATAGTGCAGAACAGCTGACACTGCTCTTCCTGAGGACATACCCTTCCGCACATGGCGGGAAGAAGGTTCCTCTCCTTCATCTTCCTGGCAGCGCCCTTGAAGTCCCCAACTTCGATGAGCAATATGAAACCGGGGATATCGATACCCACAGGGCAGCCTTCAATGCAGAAAGCCGTTTTACACTGAATGCATCTTTTAGCCTCCAGCATAGCCATTTCGGGAGTATATCCAAGGGGTACTTCTTCGAGGTTTTTTACCCGCACCTTCGGATCCTGTTCGGGCATAACAACGGGCGGGATCTTCATTCTTTCTTTGGCGTTCATCGTGAACCCCCTTCGGACATACTGTCAAGTCTGCAGCCTGCATGGGCGGAATAACCTTCAAGCGCTTCCTTCTCTTCGGATCTGTAAGTGGCAAGGCGCGCCATGAGTTCATCAAAGTCAACCTTGTGCCCATCGAACTCAGGTCCGTCAATACAGGCGAACTTCACTTCATCACCAACGGTTACCCTGCAGCAACCGCACATCCCTGTTCCATCGACCATGATCGGGTTAAGGCTGACAATTGTTGGAATACCTAACTTCTCTGTCAGGATACAGACGAATTTCATCATGATCGGTGGTCCCATGGCGATACATTGCTCGAATTTCTCGCCTTTATCCACGAGATCCCGGATAGCATCGGTCACGAGGCCCTTCTGGCCTTCCGTACCGTCATCCGTGGTTATTATCAGTTCATCACTTGCTTCTCTCATTAAGTCGGTAAGTATGATCAGATTGGCAGATCTTGCTCCAAGGATACTGGTGACATGGTTACCTATATCTTTCATTGCTCTTGCAACAGGATACAGAGGGGCGATACCAATACCTCCCCCGACGCAAAGAACCCTGCCGACTTTCTCAATCTCCGTGGGTTCGCCCAGAGGGCCTGTAAGTGTCGGGATGGAATCACCCTTCCTCATCTGAGCCATCTGCAGGGTTGTTTTACCGACTGCCTGGATGATAAGGGTAATGCTTCCCTCATCGGTATCAACATCGGCTATTGTTATTGGAATTCTCTCTCCGTTTTCATTGATCCGCACAATAACGAACTGACCGGGTTTTCTGTATCTGGCGATATCGGGTGCCCGGAATTTGTACAGGTAGATATCAGGTCCAAGTTTTTCCTTGTGCAGGAGCTGGTACATATGTATCCTCCATTAATACTGCTGAATTCTATTCATGAAGACGAGTAATTCAATAATATTGCTGATAATCGACTGCTAATTTCGCTAACAGTCACGGCACAATATCCATGCTGAATATCCCGGTCAAGTAGTCTATTTCAAATCCATCAATATCAGTACTTGACGAAGCACACTATCAATCACTAAAGTACTGGTTCGAAGTGACCTGTTTGAATGTTAATGTAACGGAAATATCATGTTTCTTTGTTCTTAACTCTTTACCCTCGAAGGGAGGGACGGGCATATGCTCGAAGAACTTTACCAGAAGGTTGTAGAGAAGGACCCGGCTCAGCCTGAGTTTCATCAGGCTGTACAGGAAGTCCTCGAGTCACTCGAGGTAGTCCTCGAGAAGCATCCGGAGTACCGCAAGGCAAGAATCCCGGAAAGAATTGTTGAACCGGAACGTGTGATCATGTTCAGGGTTCCCTGGGTTGACGATGATGGAGATATCCATGTTAACCGTGGTTTCAGGATTGAAATGAACAGCGCCATAGGGCCATACAAGGGCGGCCTCCGTTTTCACCCCTCGGTGAACCTTGGCATCCTGAAGTTCCTTGCTTTCGAGCAGGTTTTCAAGAACGCGCTTACAACCATCCCAATGGGCGGCGGCAAAGGCGGATCTGACTTTGACCCCAAAGGCAAATCCGACCTTGAAGTCATGCGCTTCTGCCAGAGTTTCATGTCCGAACTTTTCCGTCACATCGGTCCGAGCACCGATGTACCCGCCGGTGATATCGGTGTCGGCGGAAGAGAGATCGGTTACCTCTTCGGTCAGTACAAGAAACTGAGAAACGAATGGAGCGGAGTTCTCACAGGTAAGGGTCTTCAGTACGGTGGAAGCCTCATAAGACCCGAAGCAACAGGTTACGGCGCTGTATATTTCGGTGAAGAAATGCTCAAGACACGCGGAGACAGTTACGATGGTAAGATATGCCTCGTTTCCGGCGCAGGAAACGTTGCGCAGTACACCACAGAGAAGATCATCGAACTCGGCGGTAAGGTAGTCACACTCTCAGATTCCGGCGGTTACATTTACGATGAAGATGGTGTTGGCACGGAGAAACTTGCCTTCGTCATGGACCTCAAGAACAACCGCAGGGGCAGGATCAGCGAATACGCTGAGAAATACCGCAGCGCTCAGTACTTCGCAATTGACCCTGAACTTGACTACAATCCGCTCTGGAACCACAAGGCAGATTGCGCCTTCCCGAGTGCCACCCAGAACGAGATCAATGCCAAGGATGCACAGAATCTAATCAACAACGGCGTCTTCCTCGTCTCCGAGGGAGCCAACATGCCGACAGTTCCAGATGGTGTTAACATCTTTATCCAGCATAAAATCCTCTACGGTCCCGGTAAAGCCGCAAACGCTGGCGGCGTATCAACCTCCGGGCTTGAAATGGCACAGAACGCCACTTTCTCAAGCTGGAGCCGTAAGGAAGTCGATACAAAGCTTCATAACATCATGATCAGCATTCACGCCCAGGCCAGAGCTGCTGCTGAAATGTACGGAGAACCGGACAACTACGTTCTCGGTGCCAATGCAGCCGGTTTCAGCAAGGTTGCGGATGCCATGATAGCTCAGGGTGTTGTGTAGGAATACTCCTGCAATAGAGTTCGAGAAAAGGCCCCCGGCTGAGCCGGGGGTCTTTTTCAACACCACAAACTGGTTTCCACTATACCATGTACGGTGTGTGATTCCTCTGTAATGAGTTCTTGAACAGCAACCACTCTTTGTATTCACAGTAATGGCAAGTTACTAATATTGAAACTCCCTGATATGTGGACTCTACATAGTCATTGTTCGCTTCAAAAATGGCTCAAAGTAATAGCGTTGCATAATGTTGCACTATGATGTATATATGCAATGCTGAAGTGGAGGTGATACAATGGCTACAGCTGTACGGATTTCTGAAAAGCTTATGCGAGAGGCTAAGTTAATGAGTTCCGTCGACAGTCGATCTGCAACTGGTCAGATCGAGCATTGGGCCAGGATTGGGAAATGTGCAGAGGAAAATCCGAATCTTACTTACAGTCTGATTAAGGACATTCTGATCGGTCTAGAGGAATTAGATCACGATGATTCCCTTGTGTATAAGTTCGGATAGCAGTCTATGAAGGTTGTCCAATCCCGGTCATTCGCGAAGAGAGCCAAACGATTTCAGAAACAGGAAAAGCAAGTTCTTGATAAGCAAGTTCGTGCAATCTTGAATAATCCGAAAATCGGCCAGGAAAAGCGCGGTGAGTTACGAGGCGTTTTCGTACACAAATTCAAAATACATACTACTCAATACCTCCTTGCCTACCGTATCAAGGAAAAGGAGATCCTGGAGCTCATAATGATTGGACCTCATGAAAATTACTATAGGGATCTGGAGAAATACGCCAAGGACAGTAAATAATGAGCGAACAATCAGTTTCAGCTGAATGTCAACACCGTTTTGGCTTAACATCCATCTGCTGAACTGAAACGTTATGAAAGATATTATGAATAAGGAAATTAATATTTCTAAAGAAGCATCACTTTGTTATATAGAGCAATTGCACGCAAAAGAATTGTTTGAATTAACGGATATAAACAGGGAATACCTTAAGCAATGGCTTCCCTGGTTAGATTATGTCAAGAGTGAAAGTGACACACTCAAGTTTATAAAAAAAGCAATTGCTCAAAATGAAAACTCCTTGGGACCTACATTTGTAATTTTATACAAAAATAGGATTGGTGGAGTGATTGGGTATCATCCATTTGATAATTTAAATAAAATTGGGGAGATCGGCTATTGGCTTTCACAAAGTTTACAAGGCAAAGGCATAATTACGTTATCTTGTAAAGCACTTATAAAATTAGGCTTTGAAATGTACAGATTAAATCGAATACAAATTCCGGCTGCCGAAAATAATGGCAGGAGTAGGTTAGTGCCTGAACGGCTAGGCTTTAAGTATGAAGGTATGATTCGTGAAAGAGAATTTCTATATGGAAAATATGTAAATCATGCGATGTATTCTATTCTAAAGAGTGAATATTCAGAAAACTCATAACAATGCCAGCCAGTCGGACACTCGTACCTCGTGCAGCTGATGGCAAACGTTATGTGTAAATACAGAAACGGATTGGAGAATGTTTAAACAACTTGAAGAAATAAACTCACGTCCTTCCCCCTTTCAATTCTACACAGCAGATGAGCTGTGGACTGATGAGTATACGTCAAAGAAAATGCTTGAGTATCACTTGAATGAATCGAATGACCTTTCATCACGAAATAAAGATTTTATTGAACGGTCTGCAGACTGGATAATTTCTCATTTCGGAGTGGATGCAAATACGAGGATTGCTGATTTTGGCTGCGGGCCGGGTCTATATACAACGTTGTTTGCAGAGACAAATGCTGATGTTACCGGGATTGATTTTTCTGAGCGGTCTATTCGGTATGCAAGGGAAGTTGCTGATCAAAAAGGATTGGACATCAGCTATTTCCAGCAAAACTATCTGGAGTTTGAGACAGAAGAGAAATTTGATCTGATTACAATGATTTTTTGTGATTATTGCGCATTGAGCCCGTCGCAAAGAAAGACACTGCTTGGCAAGTTTCGCAAATTCCTGAAGTCCGGCGGCTCAATTCTGCTTGATGTACATTCGTTGAATACTTTCAATAACAGAGAGGTGTCAGCTACGTGCGAACGCAACCAGCTCAACAATTTTTGGGCTCCTGGAGATTACTACGGATTTCTGAACACATTCAAATATGACAAAGAAAAAGTAACACTCGACAAATACACGATAATCGAAGAATCACGAACTCGTGTTGTGTATAACTGGCTGCAGTATTTCAGTCGGGAATCACTCAGGGAAGAGTTTGAGGAGAATGGTTTTAAGGCTGAAGAGTTCTATTCTGATGTTGCAGGCGCAGCCATTTCTCCGGAATCTTCTGACATTGCTATTGTTGCAAAGGAATCCAATGACACATAATAACCGTATAGTTGGTACACATATATGAATATACCTTCAACAATATCAATACTTAATGGCGCATTTGCCTCTGATGGCGGCTCTATCAGTCTGCTTTTATCAGATCCTCTCGGTCATAAGCATAATGTACTTTTATCACAACATCTTCTGCCACCCGGCGGATACCCTGGAGAACGTTTATCTGGTCGGCTTTTCTTCGACGGATCGCTCGTTGAAATAAGGTCTGTGGATGAGCTGACTATTATTTCCGCTTTGAAAAAGGCAAACATCGAAACCCCGACTCCTGTAAAGAGTCGCTTAAACCCCATCGACACCGCACAACCTGGAATGATCGTTGGAGACGATATTAGAGACTACTACTCTAAAATTGCAGAAGGTCCGGAAGCGGCACTGCGGCATCTTGTGTGTGAGCTTATAGGCTATGTCGAGTCCCAGGAGTATGTCACATATGCCAGGAGCCATGAGAAGAAATGAAATCTGTAAGTTAATCGAAAAATAGAACTGTATTCTATTAAACTCAGGACCTTCGGGGATCAGGCGGGGTCTTTTTCACGTAAGCTGTATAGTTCCAATTCTGGCTTTGGTGTTGATCAGGATACGTAGAGGTCTATAGAGATGGATATACCTCAGGTATTTCGTCTCCTCCATAGCGGTGTGACTCTCAAGGAAATCGTAATCAAGATAATCTTCACCTTTCCTTTTCAGCGTGAAGTAACCGATTCCAAGAGAGGTGATGTTCTGGAAGAAATGCGTCCCCTGTGAAGGTTCCACATCCATATCCGGAAGGGGAGTTTCCACAATGCAGCCCACTGAAGATATCTGGTTCCATCGGACCGGTATTCCAAGCCAGCTGTCCGAACTTCCCCATCTCCCGGGACCTATCAGAAGCGACTGACGTCTGAGGTGTCTTATCTTCCGATTCAGCTGCTCGATCTCATCTGCTATCTCAGTTGTCTGACTCCTGTCGAACTTTCTGGAAGATACGTAGATTATGTCCCTGATGTCCTCTATGAATCCGTGGCCCAGGACCTGGTGTGATATGCAGACAGCATTCTCTTCGTCGATGTCTTCCACTTCCGGCAGCACTCCCGCTGTAGATCCCATCGGTCTGATCTGAAGAAAGCCGAATTCATTGGATTTTCCCGTTGAAATGTCTTGCAGATTCACAGCGAATTCGATTTCAATATCACTTGAAAATGCAACCTTGCCTACTTTGAGAAGGTGCTTCAGGAGCGGTGCAAGTGGAAAATACTCACCCTTAAGCACTCCAGCCATTGTGACAAGCTTCGCACCAGGCCTGAAAGTACCGTCAATTATCATGTCATTGTCTGCAGAGTAAACAGAGCCAACCGGAGCAAGGGTCCCGTCCTCCTGAGCCCTCTGCAGATCAAGGGTCACCAGGTGCATATCCCGGCCGGGATCATCAGCATTCACACTGGCATCCCCCGAAAGATCCAGAGCAAGAAATTCACGCTGAGAGTTTCTCAGATACTCATCAGTTGAGGAGAACTGGTACAGTCTACCGGGAGACTCGGGTGAGAATCTTACACATTTACCTCCGTCTACAACCGTGCCGCCGAGGCCAAGGGCAACCGAAGCGACACCGCATTCCTCACTCATGCCGTCGAGGGGATAGAAATTGTACGATTTTGCTACTCCGGCAAAGTTCGGATAGAACGAATCTCCATGTTCTCTGGCTACAATCTGCTGTATAACCACTGCCATTTTTTCTTCCTCAAGACGGTTAGGTGTGGTTTCTATGTATGCAACCGATTCACTGTAATATGTGGATGCATATACCAGTTTGATTGCGCCGAGAAGGTGCGATAAACGAACATCAATATCAGGGCTGTTGTTAGGAAGCATGTAAGTGCTGTAGATACCGGCAAAAGGGTAGGAGGGACTGTCTTCGAGAAGACTGGAGGATCGTACAGCGAGAGGATATCTGACTTCCTCAAGAAAAGCAAGCAGCATTCCTCTTACATCAGCCGGAATGGATGCGTCCAGAAAGGCCCCGGCAATTGCTCTGTCCCTCTTAGTACTGGAGCTATTGTCAGAATCATCGCCACTGAAAGCCAGTTCGGTAAGTCCGGGATTCTCCATGAACCGGTCAAAAACCTCTGTAGTCACAACTGCGGTTGGAGGAACAAAGATATTTACATCGGGGAATTCATCATTGATACTGTAGATGTTCAGAAGAGCATTTATAAAAGCAAGTCCACGTCCCTTCCCACCAAGAGAGCCTGAACCTATTTTCACAAACTCCGTGTCGTAATCAAACGTCTCACTTGAGAATTCCTCAACCTGGCCTGCCCTGTACCTATCCATCCATTGCTTCAGGGATGAAAGCAGATAGGAACGAAGATCTCCAGTAGTTTCGAAATCCTCAACTTTCTGAGGCCTCAGGGCGCGGGCAAGGTCGAATTCGGTCCTGGCCATCAGCCATGTGGAGAAATCATTCCTCTCTGCATGGTAGAACAGGCACTCATCGGACACTTTCTTCAATGCCAGTCTCAATTCTCTGAGATCTCCGGCCCTGGCCTCTTCATAGCCATCGGGATTTCTGAATACGAAATCACCGAAACCGAGATAATCCCTCATGAACTCCCTCAGATCCGCCAGGAGAGTAGGTGAGTTTTTGTTAATGAATGCCGCTCCCATTCTGTTGGCTATTTTCCTGTTGATCTCTTCTGCAGACTGGAATAGAATCGGGCATTCCGGGTCGTTCGACAGTATCTCTTCCGCAAGCTGGAAACCGGCACGGGGGTATTCAACACCATCTTTCTCGAATCTCACATCAAGTATCATTCCCAGTATATGATCCTTGAAAAGCCTGTATAGTTCAATAGCTTCCTCGTAATTGCTTGCATGCAGAATCTTGGGTCTCGCCCGCATCCGCATGAGTTTTTGCATCTGGTTCACACCGTCAGTCATTAATGCCTGTGTCTGCTGCATAAGCTCGGTATACAGCATGGGGAGATAGGAGGAACAGAATCTTATGGAATCTTCAACCAGAATTATGCATTTGACCCCTGCAACGCGGGAATCATGCTCGGCATTCATCCTGTCCTCAATGGATTTGATGATGGCGAGGAACAGCCTTGCGTCTCCCTGCCATACAAAAGCCTGCCCGCTGGATTCCAGCCTGCCCTCATCCATCAGAATTTTGAGGTCACGTCCGGTATACGCAAGAACCACAAATGGAATGCCAGGCGCCGCCTCGGCAACAGCCGCACCCAGTTCATCACATTGCATCGAACCTATGCTGAGCATCGAAATAACCAGATCGAAGCTCTCCTGTTCAAGACGCTGCAATGCTTCCTCACCGGTTGATACCCGTACGATGCGCGGAGCGTATCTGAGATTGAGGTGAAGGTACTCGGAGAACAGCACTTCGGTGAATTTGCCGTCCTCTTCCAGCGTATATGAATCATACAAGCTTGAGACGAGAAGAATGTTCCTGATCCGTCTGGACATCAGCGTGTAGAAAGGTATAGCTTCAGATCCGCGTCTTCCTACTATTTCATCGAGCTTTCTGTCCCTCATCGGCTTTCCTTTGATCTGAGCAAGACAGCATGCAGGTATTTCCGGCATTGGGGACGGAGGTAATTAGAATATTCAATTACCTCCGTCCCTTTTCAGGAATATACCCACAATATCCTGATACAGGCACAACATCCACTCGATAATCCTGATCTGGACACACCAAAATCCATAGGTATATTACCAATAATTATTGGTGTTGCACCAATGTATCATAGACGGAGGAGAAATGCAGATCGATCTTGATAACGTTGCGTATATCGGAGAAACGTCGGTAACAATCCGGAAAAGCAGGCGCCGGATCACAATACCAAAGGAGATCGTTGAAAAACTGCGTATTTCCGACGGTGACAGAATTCGCTGGGTTCTCTTCAATGATGAAAGATTATGCATCTCGAAAGTAAAACCATCCTCTGCGTCGGATAAGCTGGGACATGGATAGCCTGAATAATGGATCCTGTTCTATCATTCCTGATATTGTTCATTATCGCCTTCACCAGTGAGTTCGTGGACTCTTCCCTGGGTATGGGTTACGGAACAACACTGACACCGATTCTGATAATAATGGGATACAACCCGCTTGTGGTCGTACCCGCAATACTCACTTCAGAACTCATTACCGGAAGCCTTGCCGCCTTTATGCATCACCGTGCCGGGAACGTACATTTTGATTTCAGGAACGATCCCGATCACAAACTTATTAAGAAAATGAAATTACTCGGTTACATTCCCAGATCCAATGCCTCGAAAATTGCTCTTGTTCTTGCTGTATGCAGCCTTGCAGGCGCAGTCATTGCTGTTTTCGTGGCCATTAATATTCCAAGGACATACCTTAAGGTGTTCATCGGCGTGATGGTCCTTTCAATGGGCATTTTAATCCTGCTGAAAAGAAATTCAAGACCGCGATTTTCATGGAAAAAAATCGTAGGACTCGGAGTTCTGGCAGCCTTCAACAAGGGATTGTCCGGGGGTGGTTATGGCCCTCTGGTTACTTCAGGGCAGATCCTTTCGGGAGTTGACACGAAGAGTTCAGTTGCGATTACATCACTGGCCGAAGGCTTCACCTGCCTTGTGGGAGTATGCACTTTCCTTCTGCTTGGAACGGAATTTGACTGGACAATTACACTCGCCCTTCTTGCAGGAGCTGTAGCTTCTGTTCCGCTTTCAACCAGGGTTGTTAAGAAACTGAAAGTAAAGAATTTCACACTCATCGTTGGAACAGCCACGGTTATACTGGGGATATTTACTTTGTATAAGGTTGTTTTCTAGAAAAGCGGATTCAGCCCGCAGACGTTGATTATTCCCTTCGAAGAAGCGAAGACAGGAATGCTCTGATGTCATGAAACAGGCCCATGAAACCCCTGAGTTTATAGTGCTTTTTAAGAAGAGACGGAATCCGGGAGAAGGGCTTTTTCAGAAGAAAATTCCTGCCGATGGTGCCCTGTGCCCAGTCTCTGAGATTTATCAGTTCCCTGTCGGTGAAATCTGTCAAATTCACAAGAAGGCTATCAGCACTGTTCATTTTTGTCAGGAATTTCTCTACGTCCGGAATTCTACCCTGTTCAATGGCCATATTATAGATAGCGGTTCCCGGGTATGGAGTTACAAACAACATTGGAGCGGTAATGTCAGCCTGTCTGCAGAACTCCACGGTCCTGGCCACAGAGTCGCGCGTCTCTCCGAACATTCCAATTATGAAACTCCCGTCAGCGTGGATCCCAACTGACTCCGTCAGTTTGATGGCATCGAGACACTGCTGTGCTGTAACTCCCCTTTTCATCCTTTTGAGCATATCATCGCAGCCGGATTCGATCCCGTATGAGATCCAGTCGCATCCTGCATCTTTCATCGAACGCAGCATCTCTCTGTCAACGGTATTCACTCTGCCCAGACAGGACCACCTCAGGTCCGGCAGTTCTTCCTTCATGAGGTCACATATCTTCATCACGAAATCTCTGTCGCTTGTGAAAAGGTCATCTGGAAAACCGGAGTATCTGATATCGTAACGGTTAACCAGTTCCTTCAACTCCGCGACAATTGATTCGGGAGACCTTCTTCTTACATTCCGTCCATAGATTCTGTAACAGTACACACAGTTAAATGGACAGCCCCTGCTGGCAAGCACCTCCATATGACGCACTTTATTCTGGCGGTGATCCAGACTTGATACGTAGTTCTCCACAGGAAAGAGATCCCAGGCCGGCCAGGGAATTGAATCCAGATTCTGAATCATATCCCGCGGCGGCGATGTCTTCATGGAGCCCTCATCATCAAGCCACGCGATCCCCAGAACGGAATGCCAGTCAGAGCCCTCTTCCAGCGATTTCATTAATTCAACAGATGTGATCTCACCCTCCCCCAGAACCACACAGTCCAATCCGCAGGACTTCAGGTAAATCCCGGGAACGGTTGTGGCGCCGCTGTTACCCGCCAGCATGAAAACCCCAGGAAGCTCTTGACGTAATCTGTCTGCAAGCTGCTTCACGAATCGGAATCTTGTTACCATTCCACCAAAGGCTACTACGCGGGGTGACGAATCCAGAACACGCTTAACAGCTTCTGATACCGAGAAGTTATCACCCTCCATATCGACAACTGTTACTTCATGTCCCGCTTCAAGAAGACAAGCTGCTACATACGCCAGACCAAACGGGAAATAACGGGAATGATCTCCCTCGCCGAAACTGGGATAAACAAGTGTGATCTTCATTTTTGGTTAATCTCCCCCCCGCAAGATCTGTCTGGCAATAATCGCATATTACGCGATGAAGGTCAAAGCCTGTTATATGCTGTTATCTGCGTCCGGGGAAATGCTGCAGGTGTTTGGGCCTGCGAATACTCAGCTGATGGAAGCTACTGGAATACGGGTGAGGGACTCTGAAGTGCAACCAGTATAGAACCCTTCCTGGAAAGGAATCGGCGCATGGTTTGAAATGCTGCCCCATTGTGTTATCCGGCGAACGCAGTCATCCCGGAAGCCTGACAATCCGTTATAGGCCAGACGGATGCGCTGAAGATCTTTTCCGCTGCAGCGGCCTGTTTCAAGACACAAGTCAATCATACAGAACAGTTCCTCTGCGATGAGTGATACCGAATAGCCTGCACTGTCGAGAAGAAGCTCCAGATCGGTTTCTTCCCATAATCCTGATACTTCCCGGAGTTTATCCGGAATAACGTGCCGCCTGTAATATGCAAGGCATTCAAATGGGGAATCGAACATTTCATCCGTGTATTCATTGTACCGGCTGTTCTCAAGAGTATCAGACCCTGCAAAGGAATGATGCCTTACGAAGAAACTTTTTTTCATGCTGCCTCCTTCTCAATTATTCCTATAGGTAAACATATGTATACATAGCGAGATGTCAAGCAGACATTCGGAATACTTATCGGAGTGCCTTGACATTTACATTGATTCGCTGTTAATTATTCACAGGCAATTGTTAAGCAGCGATCAATATCACTTCTGCTGCAAAACGAATGGAGGTATTTCTATGAAATTCCTGGTAACAATGCCGAAGCTCTCGCCAGATGAGATAGACAGATCCTGAGCAAAGGTCATTGAAGCTTCCGGTGGAAGCGGAATGGCCATGGACCGGGCATATACGAACCGGGATGAAGGATTTGTCTGCTGCTGCTGGAACGCTCCCTCCCTCGACAGTCTTAAAGGACTTTTTGAAAAAGCCGATGCTCCCTTCGATAAGATGGAGCCGGTTACGGAGCACTTAGCAGCTGCATGGTGATTGCTGTCCTTCATGATAGAGCCCGTCTTCAACAGGCGGGCTCTATTCCCATATGAAGTATTTTGCGGCAAAAGCGAAACCTGCTACCGTGACGCCGCACAGGACTAATATCTGAACGGGATACTCCCACAGATGCCCGCCGAGCCATAGCCCCTGCAGCAGCTCAATCACATGAGTAAGGGGAAGAATCTGTGAGAAGGATTTCAGGAAAGATGGGAGCATTTCCCTTGGAAGGGCAGCTCCGGAAAGAAACAGCATTGGAAAATACATGACATTGGAAATTATCATAGCGCTTCGGGCAGTGGGGGCCAGGCTGGCCGGAATGAATCCCAATGCGGAAATAGAGAGAGTGGACAGAACAAATGCAAAAAATACTTCGGGAATATTGCCGTAAAAACGCATTCCAAAAACAATCACTCCAGCCGCAAGGAGAAGGAGCATCCCCAAAACCGTAATTATGAATAGTGAAGATAACTCCGCTGTGAGAACCAGAAGGGGAGAAATCGGAGCAGATTTGAACCTCCTTAAAATTCCCTTCTCCCTGTAGGCTGCGATGCTTGTTGTAAGACCCGAGATTCCGGTGGTTAAGATCACTATCCCTATGAAAGCGGGAACGGCGAAATCTATGTATCCGAAATTTTCACCCGGAAATGGGTCATTACCCCAGATACTTCCGAACAGCATCATAAGCAGCAGCGGGAATATCAGTGTAAAGAAGAAGCCTGATGGTTCCCTCAGGTAAAGGACAAACTCCATTCGTGTCAGGTTGAAATACCGCTTAAACATATCAGTCGTTTATCTCTTTTCCGGTCAGTTTCAGGAAAACATCCTCCAGAGTGGATTTCTCTGTATGAAAGTCCCCCAGTTCAATCTCTCTGTTTACAAGCAGCTTCACGATTTCAACTACTGCCGAACTGTCCTGTACATGTGCTATGGTTTTTCCACCATCCCTGAAGACCTTAACCACTCCGGTTATCGATTCCAACTCACTCTCATTAAAGCTTTCGGGAATTCCCATGATAACACTGAGGGCGGCGGCATGGGACCTGATAAGTGATTCGGGAGTATCCATGGCTACGATCTTCCCATTATCGATTATGGCGACCCGGTCACAGAGCTTCTCAGCCTCATCCATATAATGAGTGGAGAGGAAAACGGTTTTGCCGTCGTCCCTCAACCCTCTGACAAGATCCCACATCGAACGTCTTGAGCGGGGATCAAGACCGCTCGTCAGTTCATCAAAAAATACTATTTCAGGATCACCGACAAGGGACAGCGCTACGAAGAGCCTTTTCTTCTGCCCCCCTGACAGGGCTGAGAAATGCGACTCCTTCTTATCCGACAATCCCAATCTTGCGAGGATCCCGGAAGTATCAGCAGGATTCCCGTAAAAGCACGAGAAAAGATCAATTGCTTCCCATACTTTCATTCTATCGGGAAGTTCGGATTCCTGCTGCTGGATGCCTACCTTTTCCAGGAGAGCCTTTCGCTGCCTTAGGGGATCAAAGCCCAATACGCTGATGAATCCCGAATCGGGTTTGCGCATGCTTACGATGCAGTCCATGGTTGTGGTTTTACCAGCGCCATTGGGTCCTACAATGCCGAAGATCTCCCCCCTCGATACGCAAAGGGAGATGCCATCGACGGCATGCACCTCGCCATAGCATTTTTTCAGATCTTCGACACGAACAACTACTTCAGGCAGGATGACCTCAATTCTCCTGTTCAGTTCAGGACTGTTACCGTTTTCTTAAGCTCCAGCGAGCCGTTGGACAGGACAACGAAGAACACTCCGGAATTCCACGATGACACATCAACTGTCTCCTCACCGCTGAGTTCAGCAGACCATACGAGCCGGCCGGAAAGATCATAGATCCCGCAGTTCCACTCTCCCTGCGGCGGGGTGAGAACCATTACGCTTTCCAGAGGGTTCTGCATGACTATATTTCCGGCAAATCCTACCGGAGGGTTTTCTCCACAGGATGTTCCGACTGCGGAGAGGAAAGCCCAGGCATGATATGGCTGGCTCTGCTGGTCCTGCAGACCCGCCAGTACAATGGGTGAAGGAGAAATTGTTTCCATATAAATTGTGCTTACGTTGTAAACTCTTTCAGTAAAAGGCTGCTCCCAGATCAGATCCCCGCTCAGTGCATCAACAAGTGTTATCTTTCTTCCGTTGATGCTTCCTCCAACGATGCATGGAACCCATGCCCCCGCGGTGTAGACTGAATCAGCCCAGGCTACACTCCAGGTATTCGAACCTGTGGCGTAACTCCATAGGGTAACTCCGGTGGCTCCATCGAGACAGATCGTTCCCGCATTGTCCCCGGCAACAGCGATCTCTGCAATTCCATCCCCATTTATATCTGGTCCCCCTTCAACATCAAGAAGCATTCCTCCGAGATCTCTTGCCCACAGCGAATCACCGCCAAGGCTGTAACACTGCACTTCTCCGCTGAAAGAACTGCTGACCATCCAGGGAACGGTATCCTCACGATCAACAGCCGATACGCACATGACATCTCCGCCGCCGTTCCTGTTCCATATAAGAGAGCCGTCTGCACCATCTACCAGTTCCAGTGTGAAGTCTGTGTAGGAGTTTCCTCCTATTCCAAGGTATATCTCCTGTACACCGTCACCCGTTACATCAGGTACGGCAAGTACATCCTCAACGGCATCCACCGTGGTTCTGGTCCAGAGGGTATCCCCGGTAGCACCGTTCAAGCAGGCTGCAGCGGATGTGTTGGCACCCCCCGTAGAACCGAACCCCCCGAGAAGCTCCGGAAGGTTATCGCCGGTCTGATCTTCCATCAGACAGCAGCTGTAACCCCATCCGGCTCCGGTGGACATGTTCTCATATGCGCTCCACAACCATATAAGGGATCCGTCTATCCCGGAAATCAGTATCAGGCATCTTCCCGGAGGGGCATAACCGCCCGGTGTGGCCATCAGAATATCTCCGTAACCGTCTCCATTCATGTCCGGCACTCCTGCAAGGCCCTCATCCTGGTAAATGCCGTTGTACTGATCACTGGTCCAGAGGGTATCCCCTGAAGCACCTGAAAGGCACCACAGAGTAGGCTCATCATCAAAGTAGTTTAAACCGCTGGCCACATCCGGAACACCATCACCGTCTATATCGCCGATATCAACCGTTGAATAAACACCGCCGCTTGTAACGTTCGCCCACAGTGTATCCGGCGCACTTGCAGTAAGAATCAGTATCATTAATATCATTATCGATCATCTCCTTGCACGATAGGGACGTATCCTGCTTATAATCCAGTGTTTTCCAGAAAGAGGAGTAATGCTGCAAGAATCAGGCAGCCGGGTATCACCACCAGCCATGGATTGACATTTAAAATCTCCGGGATGGTCTTTGTCCCGAAATCACCCTTCTGAAGAATACCGCGTCTCAGTCTTGGATAGAGACCGGCATACAGGCCGGATCCTATCAGAATGCCCGCCACTCCTCCCAGCAGCGCATCCAGGGCGCCTGTTCCAACGGCTCCGGATACCGTCCCGGGACAGTAGCCGAGAGTCGCGAAACCGACACCGAAGATAAGACCGCCGACCGCTGATGATCCGAGTGATCCGGGTTTAGGATGAAGTTTGACAAGACCGGCGCTTTTCAGAGCGTAAATTCCCAGCGAACCGGTGATAACTGCTGACA
>Ga0164313_10000311_pt1 | contig 37379 bp, 31 predicted proteins | sample GuaBasSedimGuay4_FD_113735 | JGI IMG/M metagenome (GOLD analysis project Ga0164313, IMG submission 113735) | Subseafloor sediment microbial communities from Guaymas Basin, Gulf of California, Mexico - Guay4, Core 4569-4, 0-3 cm | ecosystem: Environmental > Aquatic > Marine > Hydrothermal vents...
CAAAGAGGTCAACTTCCGCTACGGCGGTCCCGGTCTCGAACTGGCGGAGTCGTTCTACAAGATGGGGCTCCTTTCGGAGGAGCCGGTCGACGTCAAGGGAACAGAGATCGTACCCATGGACCTGATTTCGGTTCTCACACCGCCGGCGCCGAAGTACCCGGACGAGATTGCCGCCGCCCTGAAGGAGGGAATGGTCTCCGAGGAGGGAGCGTTCCTGGTCCGTGTCGAGGGGGTCCGGGAGGGTCGCAACGTGCGGATCGACAGTTACGCCGGGGCCCCGGGGCTTACCGAGTCATTCGAAAAGGCGGGGATCACCCACGAGTCGTACTTCACCGGTCAGGCGGCCTTCCTATTCACCAAGATGTTCGTGCAGGGCAAGATCACCCGGCGGGGAGTGTTTCCGCCTGAAGTGCTGGAAGCGGACGAGCGAGCCTATTACCTTGCCGAGGCGGCGAAGTTGGACATCACCGTGGACCAGTATGTCGAGACCAGACTGTATTGATATGACCGACCCCCGTTTGGTGGGCCACCCGCATTTTTGGGTCCGATAGGAGGGGGCATCCAGGTTATGAAGACGGGCACCCCCCAAACGGGGGGTGCGGTTGTCTGGGTTGTCTCGGCGATCAGGGTCTTCTGATCGGGAATTGCTTGAGGAAATGAGATTCCTATCCCTGATCGGTCGTCGTCAATCGAGCTCCTCCTCCGCTCGGCGGATGATCTCTTGGAGCTCACCGATCACGTCATCCGATAGCGGCTGCCTCTGCGGAGTCGCCAGTATCTCTTCGACTTTCTTTTCAGCTTCACTGTACATGTCGGGCCTGCCGAGTTCGGCCCAGGTTTCGAAAGTGTTTCGGTCACAGAGCCGGGGCATCAGAAACTCACCGCCGCGGCAGGCTTCGACGGTGCTGTCTTGCAACAGGAAGTGACCGCCGGCTTTGACGGAGCTGACATCCTCATACAGGTCCTTTTCCTCGGAGGTGTCCACCCCGTCCCGGAGCCGCTTGCACATCCTGGCGATTTCCTCATCGACTACGATCTGCTCGAGACACAGGGTGCCGCTCGTTTCAAGCGCACCCGGTCCCTGCACAAAATCGACTCCACCGAGGACCAGCGGCAGAGTGGTGATCATTTTTTCCAAAATGGCTTGCGGCCCCGGTTCTTTTGCGTCGGTCAGGCAGCCCGCCTGGCAGTTGGGCAAACCATAAAGAGAAGCCATTTCAGCACGAGCTGCGGTCATCAGCACCATTTCGGGAGAACCCTCCAGAAACCCTCCGGTATAGAACTCTGTACTCCCTGACGCGTCGCCATAAATCAATGGCGTCCCGGGATGGGCCATCTGGAAGAGCACAACCGACGAAAGGGCCTCGGCGTTGCCCATGGCGATATTCGAAAACAGGCTCGCAGGTCCGGTGGAGCCGGCGCAGGGCATCGGAAAGATCAATATCGGAATCTCGAATTCGCTGAGGTCAATCAGCGCCTCGCTCATCCCTCCGTCGTGGGTCATCGGTGCAAGGGTGCAATAGCAGACCGAGTAGATCTTGCGCTCCTTCACCGCTTCTTCACTCCCCAGGATGGCCTTCATTCCTTCGATCATGTAGGGGACTTCATAGGGGTCGGTGAGCTCATCCTGGACGTGCTTCGACGTCCACATCAGGGAGGAGAGATCGAGCATGATCTGGCTCGAATTGGGGTAGGTCTTTTCCAGATCCGGGACGGAATGGGGCCAGACATAGGATCCCAGGCTCATCTCCTCGAAGACCCGGAAAGCCTGTTCGCAATCTTTTAGTGTTGAATATCGTCGCTCGCTCGTCTTGTAGTCGTAGGTGAAGACGCCGCCGCAGTCCAGTACGTAACCGGTGTGCTCTGAAGGATGGGCGACATCGAATTCGGGGTTTCTCGCTCCGAGAACAAATGATTTGGGCGAAGTCTTCAGGGCCTGGTCGACCATTTCCCTCGGTATTTTTGCGAGTTTTTCTCCGGAGTCGACCTTGGCGCCGTTCTTTTCGAGGATCTTCAAGGCCTTGTCGCTCAGGAACCGGATACCGACCTCTTCGAGAATTTTGATGCTTTGTTCATGGACCTGTAGTTGCTCGTCTTCTGATAGGAACTGACACTGTGTTCTCATGGTTCAACCCCATTAGAAAAGTGGCCACGACACCGATCGCCAATCTCCGGTGACAGGTGTCGGGTGTGTACGATCTCAGGCCATATCGGTGGTCACTTGCTTGTGGACCAGGACATCCCACTCCTTGATGCCCTCAAAGAACAGCTTGCGTTCGGTTTCGTTCAAGGTCTCGCAGGGGAAGACGCCGGTGCGCTTGATCTGCCCACGAAGAATCATCAATGCAAGAACTGACGCGGGAACCGAGGTGATCCAGGAGACGTCGTTGGTGCCGGGAATCATCGAACAGGCCTTTTCGATGTTCGGGCTGTCCGTCCACATCTTGTAGTGCAGTTTTTCCCCGTCCTTGGTGCCCTTGACATCGACCGCCAATACCGCCTGGCTTTGGATCTTCTTGTCCTTCACGAGTTGAATGCACTTCTCGGGCGTAAGGGTCTTGGGTAGTTGCCTGAAAAATACTTCCTTGGGGCTGACGCTGCCGCCCTTGAAATCAATCGGGGTCTCGTCCATCAGGTTGAGCCCTTGGATGAGAAAGTCCCAGGTCGCACTGTCAGGATCACCCATCTTGAAGTCCACATACCCGACCGGTTTGCCGATGTACTTGGGAATCGTCAGGGGCTCTTCATGGCTGTGGTAGAACACCTTGGCCGTGATGTCGAGCGGGTGGGGGAAGTAGTATTCCTCCTCTCCCGAAAACGGTTCGGCCCATTTGTACTCGCCGTCTTCCCAGTAGACCGCTTTGTCCGCGCAGTCATCCAGATAGGTCTGGAAGGACCACAGGGCCACCGGTTCATCACAGGTCACCACGCCGAAGTCCTTGATCCCGATGTAGTCCACCACGTCGAGCTCATCAGCGGCTTCTCTGGCCATGACGTTGACCAGGCCGGCATCCCCACCGGCCAGGATATTGGCCATCAGGCCTTTCTTCTCGAACTCCTCGGCATACTCGAACTGTTCCACCGGATATTGTTTGCCATCCTTCTCGGGAAAGAACTCATCAGAAGCCATATCGATGTAGTGGGAGCCGGCCTCGAGGGACGCCTCGATGATCTGGCGGTTGAAGGTCATCAGGGTGGCGTTGACAACCAGGTCGTAGGCATCTTTCTTGAAGAGTTCTACCAGTTGATCCTTGTTGGACGCGTCTGCTTTTCCAACTTCGATCTTGTCCGAGTTCAAGGCGTGGGCAACCTCCTGGGCCCTGTCCAGGTCGAGGTCTACCAGCATGACTTTACCCACCTCCGGGGCCTTGGCGAGTATCCCGCTGATCACGTTGCCCTGAGCTCCTGCGCCGACGATGATTACTTTCTTCATACTCTCCTCATTCTTTTTGATTCACCCAACAGAGGGTGCGTTATTCGCCATCCTTGGATCGAGCCGATGGGATCAGGCCCGAAATGGACGTCGTACCAGGTATCCCACGGGTTCCATCGCTTCTGGTCGGGGACACGGTCGATGTACGTATCTTGGTCGTGGATCTGCTGGTACCGACATTGGGTTGACCGGGCTTCCCAGTCGACCCTTCGGGTCGTTTCACCCCCCCATCGCTGAGCGCCTCGTCTCAGCTACTCCGCATGACATTATGCGCGGGAGGCGGGCCTGCCCGCAAGTGATGTTCTCGCGGCACCACTTGCGTTTTTTCGGATGAGTCGCGGTATCCTCGCCGCCCTCGTCACGAGACCCGGAGAAACAAGGGGGCTCGCATCATGCGAGGTAACAGTGATTCAGCAGGCAAATCCCAGGTTGAGTCGATCCATGAGCTTCATCCATGGCCCCAGTCTGCCGCCATTCCTGTCCGCCTTCATCATGCCGTGGCGGGACATGGTGACGCCAAACCAGCGGAGGGGTTCGGGCGGCCAGTTCATGGCCTTTTTCCTGACGAGCTCCAGATCCAGGATGTCGCTGGGTTGATAACCAAGTAGTTCCAAACCGATTCGAGCCCCAAAGCGGGATGCGCCGACCCCAAGACCCGTATAGCCGACGGTCCAGGAGACCCGTCCGTCATAGGCGACGCCGGGCACCATGCAATACCGGGTGGAGGAGGCGATGATCCCGCCCCATCGATGGGTGAACATGATGCCTTCGAGCTGGGGGAACGTTTGAAAGAAAGTCTGTGACAGGCGTTCAAAGCGGTCTCTGGGATCGGCTACTCCCGGATCGGTGCGGCTGCCGTAGTAGTAGCACACGGAACCACCGCCTCCCCAGGTGATGCGGCCATCCTGCGTCATCCTGTAGTAATGAAACATGCTATCGGAGTCGTCCATGCCGTAGGGCTCGTTCCAGCCGATCGACTCCCGCTGGGTGGAACTCAGGGGCTCAGTGGCCAGTTGATAATCCCAAACGGGGATAACGGATTTCCGGATGGCTCCCAGGGGGTTGGGAAATGCGTTGGTGGCCATCAGAATCTTGTCGCTCCGTATCGAACCATTTGGACAGGCCGTTCTCATGCCGGGTCCATCTGTCTCGAAACGCAGCATCGGGGTGCTTTCGAAGATCCTGACCCCGAGGCCCAGCAGAACTCTTTTGAGCTCCCAACATAAACGGGCCGGATCGATGAGGCCACCTCGATCAGGATAGTGAACGCCGGCGAGATAGGTCGGTGAATTTACCCGCTGCTGGATTTCCTTGCGGTCGTACCACGTGAGGTTGAGGCCGTTTTTCTTCTTTGTCTCGTAGGACTTTCGAATTGACTCGACCTGGTAGGCCTTGGTCGCGACGCTCATGAAGCCCGCTTCTTCGAATTGGGCGTCGATTGAATACCGTTGCAGGCTTTCTGCAAGTTCCCGGTAATTGACCTGCGCGAGCTCTTCAATTCGGTCGGCTTCACTCGGAAAATGAGAGTCCGCGTTGTGGTCGCCGTGGGTCAGGGTCTTCGCGACCATGCCTCCGTTGCGCCCCGACGCACCATCGCCGACGAAGGTGGATTCGAGCAGAACGATATCCAGGTCGGGCATGCGCTCCCTGGCCTGCAATGCCGCCCACAGCCCGGTGAAGCCACCGCCCACGATCAGCAGCTCGCATCTTTCATCCTCGGCCAGCGGAGGGCATAGCTCGGGTGGGGTGTTTCGATCGTGCCAGAATGGGCAGCTTCGAGTTTCCGACAGGGCGTTGAGATAGGGTTCCATACGATGATATCTCCCGCTCCACAAAGGGTGCCACGTTCACATTTGTCGATTCGCCACGAAGGTCAATGGGGTTCGAACCTACGTGTCAATGTGGGCGCGGCGCCCTTTCATTGTGATTGTGTGCCATCCAGTTGCCTATTTGCGTTTGTTCCCGATGAAGCGGGATTGGATCAGGAAGGACAACACCATGCCGGTACCCAACAGGGTGACCGACATTTTTCCTCGGTGTGGCGTGTCGCCGGTCCAGGTACCGCTGGTGTGCAGCAGGTAGAAGGCATAACAGGCGATGACCCAGGGCGTGAAGGCGATCAGCAGCTTCAATCCCCTTACAAGTCCTTGTCCAATCGCGCTTTGCATGCCCGAATCCTAGCATGGGCCGGTGCGGGAATTTCCTGCCCTATCGAGCTGCGCTAGATAACCGGGCGGGGCATGAGAGACTATTCAGGAATCTGGAGGCGCATATTGAACTGAAGAATGTCCTCAAGAACAAAGCATTGAACGGCTGGTCATTGTTCTGGTTGGTCTCGGCGCCCATGTCGCTGATCATGGTGATCGCGATGATGGGGCGCGACATGACAAGCCCCGAAGATGTGTCGCACATGATTGGTTTCTCGGTGCGCTGGGCCGTGCCGTTCATTTTCCTGGTGGCGGCCACCTCCTCGCTGCAGAAGCTCTTTCCCGGCCCGGTGCCGGGGTGGCTGCTGCACAACCGCAAGGTCACCGGGCTATGCTTCGCCGTGGCCATGGGCTGGCAGGGGCTGTTCATCTTCATGATGACGAACATCCACCGCGGTTACTACTTCGAGGAGATCTTCTTCCTGCGCGATGAGCTGGAGGGCAGCACCGGGTATTTGTTCCTGGCGGCCATGGTGGTGACTTCGTTCAAATTCGGTCGTAAGCCGCTGACCTCGAAACAATGGCGTTTGCTGCACCTGATCGGGCTCTACTTCCTCTTCGCTTATGCCTTCAGTGTGTACTGGTGGAATCTGTACTACTTCGAAGACCCGACGCCCATCGACTACGTGTTCTACTGGATGGGGTTTGTGGCCTTCACGCTCAGGATCGCGGCCTGGGGCAGCAAGCGGCTCAAGGTGGCGGCCCGGAACACTCCGGACGCCAGGGTGCCGGCGGCGTTCAGGGCGCTGGGCGGTACACTGATCGCATTCGGAACAGTGGCAGCTGCGACGGGGCTTGGGTGGCAGGAGCCGGTGTCGGGTTTCCTGCTGACGCCGGCATGGTCCGCAAACCTTGAATTGTGGCTGCCGTTCTGGCCACTCGAGCCCTTCCTGCCTCTGTTCATCATAGGACTCGGCACCCTTCTGTTGACAAAGGTCAGCACCGAACCCGGCCTGGCCGGCCTGTCGCCAGGCCCCTGAATAAAAGGCTGTCGTCAGAGACCTCCGCTTTCGGCCCTGAGGGTATCCCCGGTCTTCATGCCTCCGAGGCGTTCGGCTCGTTGCCGAAACGACGCAGCACTTTCATGAAGATCGCAATGCAGATGACTCCGGTGCTCAGCGGAAATGCGGCTAACAACTCGAAGCCGCTGCGCTCGACGATCATGCCCGCTACCGGGGGGCCGGCCGCGTCACCCAACCACCACATGGCATCGACAGCCACCGCCCAACGCCCAAGATCGTCGAGTCTGGCCATCAGGCCCAGCAGATAGGGAACAACAAAGAAGTAGGCCCCGAACCAAACGAAGTTCAAGACCACGAAATGGATCGGACTCGTGCTGTAGCTGAGCCCGACCGCTGCCGCGACGTTGGCCCCGATACCGAGCACGATCGGCCACTTGCTCCCGAAACGATCACCCACTCGGTACGCCAGGAACGAACCGCTCAATGCAACGAGTTGGATGAGGGCAATGGAATCACCGTAGGACCGGTCGTCCAGACCTGAGTTGCGGCCGAACTCCATCAGGTACGTCCAGATACCGCCCTGACCGGTCTCGTAGATGAAAAGAGCGAGCATTGCGGCCACGGCGATGGCGCGATTGGGCGCCTGCAAGAGTGCCGCCCAGGCGCCTGTTGCCTCGGCGCTTTCGCTTGGACGCGGTGGTAACAACCAAATCAAGAACGGCATCAAGAGCACGGTCGCAATGGCGAGTCCATAAAAGCCGCCAGCCAACCCGAAGGGGCCGAGTGCGAACCGCTCCAACCAGGCAGGTTCGAGAGCCAACACAACCTGCGAGACGATGATGACGACGGCGTAGACGCGTTCGGGATTCCGGGATGAAGCCGCAGCCGCGGTTCCCGCGGCGCCGGCGAGAGCTCCACCCGCCCCCAACAGAATGCGGCAGACCACGAGCACCGAGTAGCTGTCCGTCAACGCCGAGACAATCCCGGCTATCACCGCGACCGATGCGCCGAACAACGCGACGACCACTCGCGAATACCGGGACAGCGGCCCGGCTGCCGCCAGGGCCACGATTGCAAAGACGAACAGCTCGTAGCCGTACATCCGGGTGACCACCTCGTCGCTGCGATCGAACGCCACCTTGATGGGTTCCAGCAGCTGAGGTAGAGCGTAGAAGCTCTGCTGGGCGATCACCCATGCAGCCGAGCAGGAAAGGACCAGGAGTATCGAAAGGCGCGGCGCCGCCGGAGCGGTTTCGTCGGTCGCTGGAGGATTGGAGTCAGTCATGAGAGGGTCACATCATACTTGAAATGGCTGCGCATGGGCGCCGCTGATCCATGCGGATGTGTGTCACCCATGTTGAGACTTCAACCCGCGGTTCGACCCTTATAATGGCGGGGCTCAAAGGGGGGACAATGTTCGGACTACCAGTCACCACCACGCTGTTGATCTTCGGCTTTCCCGTGCTCTGGGTCCTGTACACCATCGGCTTTCTCGTGGTCTCGAGGCACTGGTCGGAAAAGGCGGATGAGTCGTGAACACGACCGTCATTCTCTTCCTCGTTTTCTACTACGTAGTGGTGATCGGGATCGGTGTCTGGTCCATGCGGCGAGGTGCGACCGATGACCTGGAGGGATATCTTCTGGGCGGAAGAAACGTGGGGCCGTTGGTGACCGCACTGACGCTGCAGAGCACCGCGATGAGCGGGTTCATGTTCCTCGGGGCCGGATCCCTCGCCTACACCCAGGGCTACTGGGCCTTCTGGTACGCCGCCGGGGACCTCGGAGGAGGCGTCCTCTCGCTTTCGGTCATCGGCCGGCGGATGCGAAAGCTGTCACGCATGACGGGCTCGTTGACCGCCATCGAGTACCTGGAACACCGCTATCCCTCCCCGGCAACCCGAATGATCGCCGCCGGCCTGTCTGTTTTCCTGCTCGCCGCCTATGTGCTCGCCCAGTTCATCGCCGGCGGCAAGGGGCTGGAGCTGGTCACCGGGCTTCCCTACCCGGTGGCGCTGCTCATCGCACTGACGGTGATCATCGTCTACACATTCCTGGGTGGCTATCTCGCCGTCGCCTACACCGACTTCTTCCAGAGCCTGATCATGATCGTTGGCGTTCTCTGGATCCTCGGCGCCGCGCTCATCCACGTCGGGGGTCTGAGTGCGGCGAACGCCGCCATCGCCGAGATCGATCCCACGTTGCTCTCGGTCTGGGGCAAGGACCTCGAGTTCCACGGTCAGTGGGGCGTGGTGGCGGGCGCGGTGCTCGTCTTCTCCATCGGTTACATGGGTTGGCCGCACGTGGTCACCCGTCACATGGCCATGGCCCAACCGAAGACCGCGCGCCTGGCCGGGGCCTATGCGACCGCGTGGAACCTCCTCTTCGTGTCGTCGCCGTACATGGTCGGTGTTTTGGCGATCATCATTCTGCCGAATCTGGAAGACCCGGAGCTGGCGATCTTCCAGGTCGCGCACACCCTGCTTCCCTCCGCGGTGACCGGCATCGTCATGGCCGCCATCATGGCGGCGATCATGTCGACGGCGGACTCCCTGCTGCTGCAAACCGGATCCATTGCCTCACGCGATCTCTATGAGCGCTTCATCAACCCGAAGGCTTCCGACCGGGAAATGGTCATGGTGTCGCGAGGTCTGGTGCTCACCATCGGCATCGTTGGATACTTCATCGCGTTGGTGCAACCTCCCGCCGTGTTCGATGTCGTCATCTTCGCGACATCGATTCTGACCAGCGCCTTTGCTCCAGCCTTCATCTGCGCAGTCTGGTGGAAGAAGGCGAACACACCCGGTGCCATCGCATCCATGATTGTCGGCTCGTTGACGTCCTTTGTCTGGGAGGCTGGAAATCTCGCTGACACGACCACGCTCGCACCCGTGACGGTCGGCTTGTTGGTCTCGACGCTGACCATCATCATCGTCAGTTTGGCCACACAATCGATCGCTCCCGTTCCTGACCACATCGTGGCCGCCATGAATGAGACCGCGAAGGTCGGGCCGATCCCGAAGCGCATGCTGGCAATGTCGGATGTCGCTCTCAGCCCCGAGGCCGAACAGATCGAGTCGATCCTGGGGCACGGGCGGGAGGAGCCGTGACGCGGTCGCTCGCATGTATCCAGGGCAGCATCGGCAAGGAGCAGGCCGAGAGTCTGATCGCCTCCGTATCCGGCGGCTGGACACCGTGCGCAGAGGCCAATCTCTTCTACCCATACTTCTGGTTCCTGTTCCGCTGCTCTACGAGGACCCTGTTCGGTGAGAGTGGGCTCAGGGTTTCGTGTCTCATCGATGCGCGAACAAAAGCGGGTGCCACGGCGGATGCCTTCGAGCTCGAACACATCGGTGTTCCCGCCGGTGACGTCATCGAACCTCACCTGGATGAAGCCGAGGCCAACCGACTGGCGGAGCGTTACGTGGCCTACGTCGTGAGAAACAAACGCAAGGCCCTCGCCACGTCAAAGCTCGAGGTGTTGGAACACGCCCTCGTTTTCAAACCCATTTGGATCGTCAACTGCAGCAACGGAACGAAGCCGGAGTTCCGGGTGATGGTGGACGGCATCACGGGAGGGTTCCACGTCCTCCAGGGGACCACCCATTGAGTGTGGATGTGTGTACGTGGCACCCACGAGCTACAACTGGGACGCCAACGCCTGGCTGATTCCCCTCGGATTTCGCTTCGGGAAGGTCTATATCAACGAAGGAGGATCCATCTGGAATCTCTGCGGCGAGGTCCGTAAGACCGTGTACTACGGGAGCGACTGGCCGGGAAGCGTCATGGACACCGCGGTGCGGGTGAATCTGTCGTATGCGTTTCCGATGTAGGTGGAGAGATGCGAGATGCGAGATAGGAGATGCGAGATAGGAGATGCGAGATAGGAGATACGAGATAGGAGATGCGACATTCGGAATGGAGAGAGATAGAGCGGTGATCTCGATGCATCCAGCATCCAGCATTCATCTTGGAAGGCCACCAACCATGAGAATCAATACGCTGACGGAATGCCCACAAGAGTGAGTTGTTGAAAATGAAAAGGGAGAAAAAATGAAGAATAGACACTTCGTACTCATGTTTGCGGTGGTGGTGTTTGTTGCCGCAGCCCTGCCGGCGGCGGCTGCCGACAAACCGAACATTCTCGTCATCTGGGGTGATGACATCGGCCAGTTCAACGTCTCCGCCTACAACATGGGAATGATGGGCTACAAGACGCCGAATATCGACCGCATCGCCGCGGAAGGCGCGGTGTTCACCGACTGGTACGGACAGCAGAGCTGCACCGCCGGCCGCGCCGCCTTCATCACCGGCCAGTCGCCCATGCGCACCGGTCTGACCAAAGTCGGACTCCCCGGAGCGCCGGAAGGGATGCAGAAGGAAGACCCGACGATCGCCGGCCTGCTTAAGGAGCACGGCTACATGACTGGTCAGTTCGGCAAGAACCACCTCGGCGACCGCGACGAGATGCTGCCGACCAATCACGGGTTCGACGAGTTCTTCGGCAACCTCTACCACCTGAACGCGGAGGAGGAGCCCGAGCTCCCGGACTATCCGACGGATTTGAAACTCGCGGATGGTAGTACCTTCAGTGAGAGGTTTGGTCCCCGTGGCGTCATCCACTCCTATGCCGACGGTCGGATCGAGGACACCGGACCACTCACCAAGAAGCGCATGGAGACGGTGGACGAGGAGGTCACCACCGCGGCGCTCGGCTTCATGGACAAGGCCGTCAAGGACGACAAGCCGTTCTTCGTCTGGTGGAACAGCACCCGCATGCACGTCTGGACGCACCTCAAGCCCGAGTCCGAGGGCGTGACCGGTCTCGGCGTCTATGCCGACGGCATGGTCGAGCACGACGCGATGGTGGGCCAGTTGCTCGACAAGCTTGACGAACTCGGCATCGCCGACAACACCATCGTCATGTACTCCACCGACAACGGCGCCGAGGTGTTCACCTGGCCCGACGGCGGTACGACGATGTTCGCCGGTGAGAAGGCAACGCAATGGGAGGGCGGCTTCCGTGTGCCGACCGCGATTCGCTGGCCCGGCGTCATCAAACCGGGCACGGTCAACAATGAAATCGGCGCGCATGAAGACATGTTGACCACGCTGCTCGCGGCGGCGGGTGACTCCAACATCAAAGAAGACCTGCTGAAGGGCAAGCGGGTTGGTGACATGACCTACAAGGTCCACCTTGACGGCTACAATCTGATGCCCGCGTTCAAGGGAGAGGCCGAGTGGCCGCGCCATGAGTTCCTCTATTGGACCGACGACGGCAACGTCGCGGCCCTGCGCTACAACAATTGGAAGATCACGTTCATGAGGCAGAACGCCCACGGGATGCACGTCTGGTCCCAGCCATACGAGACACTGCGGATGCCGATGATCGGGAATCTGCGCAGCGATCCGTTCGAGCGTGCCTTTCATGAAGGCATCGGCTACCCACAGTGGCAATTCGAGCACATGTACATGTTCGCTCCCGCCGGTTTTTATATCGGCCAGTGGCTGGAGAGCTTCCGCGAGTTTCCGCCGCGCCAAAAACCCGGCAGCTTCAGCCTCGACCGCGTGATGGATGCGATCACGAGAGCCGCGGGAGACAAATAGAGGCAGGACATCTCCCGGGGGCCGAGGGGCCCCCGGGTTCACTGCTGAACGTACAGAATTATGAATTTTGAATTATGAATTTTGAATTTCGGACACGGAGAAACCACAGATGACGCAGATCAACGCAGATATCAAAGACCGGTCCAAACTCATCGTCGTTCATCTGCGCTATCTGCGGTTTGTGCTGGACGGGATGATCCATGGCTGAACCACCGCGGGCATCCACCACCGGAAGCGGCGAAGACCCGCGAGCCGGTTGGCGCTTCCCGGTCGGGGTGACGATCTTCGTGGTCGGCTTTGCGGCGCCGTCGGCCATTCCGCTGGTGACCTCGTCCGATCTACCGGCCGGGTGGAAGACGGCGATCGCCGGCGCCCTTGCGGTGGGCGTGCCCGAGATCATGATGGTGGCAGCGGCGGCGGTGATGGGCAAGGCGGGCTTCGCCCGGCTCAAGAGCCAATTCGGGCGGTTCCTGAAGAAGTACGGACCGCCGGAGCAGGTCAGTCGAGGACGTTATCGAGTGGGCCTCGGAATGTTCACGCTGCCACTGGTCCTCGCCTGGCTCGCTCCCTACCTCGGCCACCATTTGCCGGGCTAAGGCGGGCATCGGCTGCTTTGGGCAATCGGTGGCGATCTCGTATTCGTAGCCAGCTTCTTCGTCCTCGGCGGCGAGTTCTGGGACAAGCTGCGGGCGCTCTTCGTGCATGGGGCACGGGCCGTATATCCTTCTGTATTCGCGGAGGGGGAAGGGGAGGAATCATGAGTGTCGACGTTGCTGTCGCAAACGCCCGCAGTCAACTGCAGCGGCTCATGGCCCTCGCTGACGTTGATCACCCTCCGTCGTCAGTCCTGGCCGTCGAATGGCATTCGGTGCCGGAGTAGGCCGGGAGTTGCCTGTGTCACCATGACCGCGCACAAGCTCCCGGTCGACTTGAAGGACCAGTGAGGATGGAAGCTCATGTGAGCCGAGTGCTGGGTTCAGGCCGGCATCCTGAGTGGGACCGACGGGAAGTAGGTCTTGAATCGACCCCTGTCCGCAGTCGCCAGTGTAAAACCCATGATTCTCGCGTGGGCGCCGATGAAGAAGTCCGGGAGCGGCATTGCCGGTGCGCCGGACTGGGAGCTGCGTCGTTTTCGGTACCGGCGGTAGGCCCGGGCGCAGACATCGGCGGCTGCCGCGGGTACGTCGAGAATCTCAACGCCCCATCTCCGAACCCGATCGGCGACGGTGGCCGGCTCAGCGTCACCCACGCAGATCTCGGCCAGGCTCACCGCGTTAATGGCGGCGCCCTCGTCCGCTACTGCGTCTGCGATCACGTCTCGAGCCCAGGCGCAGAATGGCGATTCGGCGTCGAAGGCGTAGATCAGGACGTTGGTATCGAGCAGAATCATGACTCGCGGGTCAGCTCCCGCAGTCGCTCCCAGGACATGGTAGGTCGCAACGGGGCCTCGCACATTGCTTCGAGACACGCCTCGCGGCTCATGGGACCCGGCGCCTCTGGTTTTGTGAGCCGGACCAGAATGAAGCGCCCGTCGTTCTGTTGCTGGATGTCGAAGACTTCCCCCGGCCGTCCATATGGAAGCACGATTCTCTTCTTAGAGTCTACGGTTGAGGTACTCATGGTGGGATTATCCCACATTGTGGCATCGACGTCAATGAACCCGCCGTTCGAAGAGGAGGACCTCTGAGCATGATCGACCCCGCCGTCGCAAACGCCCGCAGCCAACTGCGGCGGCTCAAGACCCTGACCGACGTCGTCTACGGTGCGGCGCTGGTTGTGGTTATCGGTTGGCTGCCCTTGCCCGAAGAGACCGAGGGTACACGTTGGCTGATCGACGTATTCGCCGCCCATCCGGCCAACCTCGTGGCGACCCTGCCCGGGCTGAAATCAACGCCTTGCTGATCCGTGGATCCATTCGCCGGGGTCTGGGGTCTGAGTGGTTCTTCGTGTCGGCGCCGATCATCAACGCCAACTGGAACGCCTCGTCGGGCAACCGGTGGCTGGTACCCCTCGGCGGGGGTTTCGGCAAAACCTTTGGAATAGGAGGTGTGACGTGGGCGGCATCCGTTCAGGCGTATGCCAATGTCATCAAACCCGACGGAGCACCGGATTGGTCTCTCAGGCTGGCTTTCGTTGCGCCGGTTCCCAGGCAGTGGTTTCGGAACGATGACTAGCCACACATCTCACCATCTTCGTACAACGGGTCACGAGGCACAGCGCCTTGCGCCCCTCGCCTGGTTCGCCTACATCCCCGTTGCCGCAATCCTGCGGAAAAAAGGTACAGAAAGGCAAGACACGTTATGATGACCACGCAACAATTGACTCAGGAGGATTCCATGTGCGATTTCGACCGACCACGTTTGTATGTTCTCGGGTTTGTGTTCGTTGCTCTGACTTTTGCGATGTCGGCGCCGGCCGAGGCCCAGCGCAGCTACGAGCCGCTTTTTGACAAGTTTAACTTCAAGGCCGAGCTCAGTTGGGTCGGCCAGAGTACCGAAATCGGGCTCTTCCACGAGGAGCTGGATTTGGGCGGAACCCTCAAGTTCGAGGATGATCTGAACCTCGGCAATCGACAGACGGTCCCATCCCTCGATTTCGAGTGGCAGATCGGCAAACGGCACCGTCTCGCCGGTCGCTGGCAGGGCCTCAGCCGGAACTCCAACGCCCAGACCCTGACCGAGATCGAGTGGGGCGACGAGACCATCCCCATCGATGCCGATATCACCCTCTCCTTCGACGTTACCCAGTTCTTCATCGACTACACCTACTATCCGTGGGTGAAGGAACGTTGGGCGCTGGGAGTCGGGTTGGGGCTTCGGTGGATGGACCTCACGACCACTCTGGATTGGCGCCTGGAGAGCGGAGGCGTCGAGGAAGGTTCTCAGGACCTCGGCGTGAGCGCACCGTTGCCCTACCTCTACTTCGAGTATCGCCGGCTGCTGACCGAGCACTGGCGGATGATTCTCGGGGTTGGCTGGCTCGATGTCACCATCGGCGATATCAGCGGCGGCCAGTGGATCGGCCGGGCCTCTTTCGAGTACCTCCTCGGTGAGCGCTGGTCGGTGGGTGGTGCGTTCAATATCGCCACCATCGATGTTTCAGCGACGGACATCAAGGACGATGACGGTTTTGGAACCCTGAATGCCGGGATCGTCATGGACATCTGGGACTTCAGCCTCTTTGGGAGAGTCAGATTCTGAGAACCGATCAACGTCACTGAGCGATCGACCATCTCCCCGGCGACCCGCGCCGGGGAGTTTTCTTGCAGCCTCTTGACGTGGCGAAGACCGATTTCTTTCGCGGCCACCGAAATAGCCTCACCCTCGACATCAGCCGCATCAACGAACAATAGGGCGAACTCGACAAGCAGTGGGAGAATCGCTTTCGACTCCATTAGAACGTATCGTTCTGAGTGCTTGACTCAGAACGACCTCGGGGTTATCGTCTGGCTCGGATGTTCGGCGTCGTCGCGCGATAACCCACGGTATCTGTATCGTTGTTTCATATAACACGGCCGAACGGTTCGAGAATACCAAACAGGCCATCGGTGTTTGGCTTGAGGGGAGAAGGCTCCCGTCGATTTCTAAGACGATTATCCACCGTCAACCCTATAGATCGGCCTGTCAGGGCAAAATAAAAGGAGTAGGAAATGAACAGCAAGAACGGGATGCGCATCAGCAAGATGATATTCGCCGCCACTTTGGCGTTGGCTTTGCTCGCCGGCGGAACGACGGCCCAGGCCGAGGACCGCGACGATCGCTTTGAGTTCGCCATCGGCCTTCTGTACCAACTCGGCGCCGATATGGAGTTCGACGGAGGCTCGAGTGTGAGCACCAAGGACGACTTCGGTTTCTCGCTCCTCGGGGGGTACAACATCAACGAGCATCTCGCCACCACCTTCGGTATGCAGTGGACCCGCGTCGGCTACAATGCCAACCTGATCGACGAAAACGGATCGCCGGTTGGGGCTTCCGGGAGCTACGACACCTGGGACATCAAGGGCAACCTCGTCTACCACTTCCTCGAAGGTCCGATTACCCCCTATGTCAGCGCCGGCATCGGCTGGACGTTTCTCGATACCAATATCCCCAACGGAGCGCCCATTACCGGCTGCTGGTGGGATCCCTGGTACGGCTACGTTTGCTATTCGACCTACCCGACCGAGACCCGCAACAGCTTTTCCTACCAGGCCTCGTTGGGTGTGCGCTGGGATTTCAACTACAGCACCTTTGCGCGGCTCGCCTACACCAGTCAGTGGCAGAGTTGGGACAGTTCCAATGGGACGCCCCGGTTTGATGTCATCGGACTGGAAATCGGCTGGATGTTCTAGTTCGGCACGTACCGCGGAATCCAAAGCGCGATTCATGCGGCCCTTCGGGGCCGCATTGTCGTGTGCCACACCGATCCCGGAGGAGTACGCTAGAGCCTGATCAGTAATTGGATCGATATTCGATCCAACACCCGATTTTGGCTCGAAAGGGTGGATGGCCATGACAAAGCCAAAGAAAAAGAAACTGCTCAAGATCTTCGGGATCGGTTGCGCCACGGTGGTTCTGGTGGTGCTTGGTCTGGTCGGTTGGATCGCGCTCCAAGTGCGCGCCATGAATCGGCCGGTGGTGGTCGATGGCATCCACCCGTTCAAGTCGGTCACCAAGAGGGATCGCTACCTGGCACACTACGACGCACGGGCGGCAAACTGGCCGGTGCCGTCCGAGACCGCGTACGTCGATACATCGTGGGGCGAGACGTTTGTCCGGATCAGCGGACCCGAGGATGGTCCGCCGCTGGTCTTGCTACCGGGCGCCAACGCCACCGGGCTGATGTACGAGCCCAATGTCGCCGCGTGGTCCGAGCGCTACCGGGTCTATGCGGTGGACAATGTTTTCGATTTTGGCCGCAGCATCTACGTGCGAAACCTGAAGACGCCGGAGGATTTTGTCGACTGGTTCGACGAGCTCCTCACCAAGCTCGGGCTCGAGAAGGATATTCACCTCCTTGGTCTTTCCTATGGTGGCTGGATCGCGAGTCAGTACGCCCTGGCTCATCCTGAGCGTCTCGAATCCCTGGTTCTCGTCGCCCCTGCCGCGACGGTGGCCTGGTTCAGTTCCGATTTCATCAAATACGGCATCAAGTGCCTCATCCCACACCCGCACTTCACCAAGAGCATGGTCAATTGGATCATGGAGGATGCGGCCAACGGCACTCCCGAGCAGCAGAGGCAGGTCGAGGATGCGGCGGAGAACGCCTGGCTCGGGCTTCGCAGCTTCAAGTTCAAGCAGATGGTCCACCCGACGGTCCTTACTGATGAGGAGTGGCGGAGCTTCAAAGTGCCGGTGCTCTTTCTGGTCGGCGAGAACGAGGTGATCTACTCGATCACCGGTGCGGAGGCGGTGGCAAAGATCAACCGCGTCGCACCCGAAATCGAGGCCGAGCTCTTCACCGGCTGCGGCCACGACATCACTCTGGTTCAGGCGAGTCGTTTCAACCAGCGGGTCATGGAGTTTTTGGCGGGTTCAGGGGATCTTTGAGTCCTCTGGCAGAAAATCGCGGGATCGGGAACGGAGACGGGCACGGACGCGGACGCGGGGAATCATCACGGGTACGGTCCCGGGTTCGGCCACGGTCTCGGCCACGGGTACGGCTAGGTGTCCCGGTTCTCCCAACACCGGCCTTCTGGGCTGCCGGAGGCACGCCAGCTCCGCGCATCAGCGTGGTCGCACGTGGGTGAATGGGAGGGCTGCGACCACGCTGATGACGCGTTCGGCGGCCTGCGTCTGAGCCGGGACGGGTTCTTCCATCGCGCTGGCTAGTGGCATACAGCCACCGCTTCCAGACCTCATGATCGGGTGGCCGTAAGCCAGGGGCCCGCGGAACCCGCACTGCCAGAACCAGAACGCTGAACTCCCTTGGCAACGGCCACCAACGATCCCGAGGCCAGGTGCCCGAGGGTGCCCGGTCGGCAGTTGTGCGTGGCCCGCCGCGGTACCGGCGGGTTGTTCCGGCACAACTGCGGACCCGGCACGCCCGGTGGAGGTGATCACCGCGTTTTCTTGGGGGTCTGCGGTTATGGCGGCGAACCTCACCTCTTCAATTCCGGGATCGTCATCAAGGGCGGGTATCAAACCCGCCCCTACAACGATCAGCCACACGGTAGGGTGGTAAAACTCGCCCCTTCGAGAATCAGCCGTACGGCAGGGTTTCATCCCCGCCCGCCAAAGAGAATCAAACGTAGGGGAGGGTTTTATACCCTCCCGTCGGAGTCGTTGGCTACACGACTGCGCCGCGAGTTCAGGCGGCGGGATTGAGTTGGGCTCGAACTGCTAAGATCGTCCCAGGTCGAACCCAGCTCGGGGAACACCCGGGCAAAAATCCTGACGGAGAAATACACAGATGAAGAAGTTCCTGATCTCGGTGTGGCTCGTGGTCGCGATGATGGTGCTGGCCGGAATCGTGTCATCGGCCGAATTGCTCAGTGTCAATGCAGTCGGTGACAGTTCGGGAGACGACGCCTCGGAGTTGGATGAGAACGACTCCACCCTGAGATTCGGAACCTATGTGGTCTTTACCAGCGACGCCACCGATCTGACGGCGGTTCCCAATCCATTGGGCACTGGGAACGTCTATCGCAGGAATACGGTCACCAGGGTTACCGAGATGGTATCGGTCAATCACGCCGGAACCGCTGCCGGGAACCAGAATTCGGGCGCTGCACGGATGTCTTCGGATGGTCGCTATGTCTTCTTCGACAGCGGAGCCGACGATCTGGTGGCCGTCCGCCCACCAGGCGGCATAACCAATGTCTTTGTGCGGGACATGGTCACGGGAGTGACCTCGCCGGTGAGTGTGAACCTGAGCGGAAACAGCGGTTCGGACGAGTCCCGTCTGTCGGATGTGAGTCCGGATGGCCGATACGTGGTCTTTAACTCAGATGCCGACGACCTCACCGCCGAGACCGACATCAACGACAGCCGGGACGTCTTTGTTCGCGATCTGGTCGCCGGAACGACGATCTTGGTCTCGGTGGATACTTCAGGGACGTCGACCGGGGACTCTCAGGCGTCCGATGGATCCATCACTCCCGATGGCAGATATGTATTCTTCCACGCAACAGCATCCAATCTTGTGCCGGTTGATACGAACAACGACAACGACGCGTTCCGGCGTGACATGCTCACCGCTACCACCGAGCTTGTGAGCGTCAACCTCGCCGGAACCGACTCGGCCAACAGCTACTCATACTCGGCCTACCTCTCCGATGACGGCAATGTTGCAGTCTTCGAGAGCGACGGCGACGACCTCACGGCCATCCCGGATGGCAATGCGACGGTCGATTTCTTTGTCCGTGATATGGCAGCCGGCGTGACGACCATGATCACCACAAACAGCGCCGGCACCGCCGCGGCCAACGGTTACTCATCGGAGACCGAGTCGGGCATGTCTCCCGACGGCCGGTTCATCAGCTTCACCTCCGGGTCCACCGATCTCCATCCCCTCGACACCGACTCCGAGGATGATATCTTTGTCCACAACCGACAGACCGGTGTGAACACCCTGGTGAGCGTCAATGTGGACGGTACGGGCTCCGGAAACGACTGGGCCGGTGACGGCTCCATCAGCGGGGACGGGCAGTGGTTCGGTTTCTCAAGCGGCAGCAGCAATCTCGTCCACAACGATTCAAACGGCCAGGCGGATGTCTTTGTCCGTGACCTCGTTAACGATAGGACCTATCTTGTGTCGAGGACACCGGTAGGAGTCGGTGGCGCCGGAGGCTCATACGCCGGGTTGTTGTCCAGTGACTCCAAATGGATCTTCTTCGACAGCGAGGCGGACGATCTGTCGCCGTTGGACGGGAATCTGGCGGCGGACGTGTTCCGGGCTCCGGTTCCGATTTTCGCTGATGGCTTCGAGGCGGGTGATCTTTCCTGGTGGGATGAGACGGTGCCATAGCCGAGGAGATCGGGCGCGCTACACTGACCGGCGACAACCGCCGGAGGTTCGATGACGAGCAAGCTCGAGATGCCTAGCTACACCGCCGATCGTCTCGCCGAGAACTCCGAGCGTTCCACCCCGATGCCGAGGACCGACCCGTCGCCGCCGGGATGGGGGTCTACAGCGTCAAGCGGGACAACGGCGGCGATGACGGTCGTTGGGAGTGGCAGACAGGGTGAGGGCAGCAGCTCCGAAAACCGGTCACCAATGGCGGGATCTTCATTTGAGTCTGCTGCGGAATCGCCGGGCCCTCGAGGTATTGAAGGTTGTGAATCCTCGCGGGCGGGACGCCCGCGCCACAATGGGCCGAGCGTTATTGTGGTGCGGGTGTCTCGCCCGCAGAGAAACCACAACACTGAGATTTGGTGTTTGTGTTCTCCAGAGCGAGGCATTGAACGAGGCTTTTTGAAAGGGCAGGAATCATGAGGGGTTTGATCAGAGCATCGATTTGCTTGTTCGGTGCCGTTATCGCTGTGGTGGCGAGCGCCGCGACCAGCGAGCCTGAGACTCGACTTACCAGTGAGACCCTGGAGGGCCTCGAACTACGCGGCATCGGACCGGCCTTCATGTCAGGAAGGATCTCCGATATCGCCAAAGATCCGACGGATCCCGCCACTTGGTACGTTGCGGTGTCCTCCGGCGGGGTGTGGAAGACGGTCAACGCGGGCACCACCTGGAAGCCCATTTTCGACAACTACGGTTCGTATTCCATCGGTTGTGTGACGGTCAATCCGAAGAACCCATGGGTGGTCTGGATCGGAACCGGCGAAGCCAACAGCCAGCGCAGCGTCGGCTGGGGGGACGGGGTCTACAAGAGCCTCGACGGTGGCGAGTCCTTCACCCGGATGGGGCTCGAGGCATCCGAGCACATCGCCAGGATCGTGATCGATCCTCGCGACTCGGATGTGGTCTACGCAGCGTCGCAGGGGCCCTTGTGGGCGCCGGGAGGCGATCGGGGGCTCTACAAGACCATCGATGGTGGCGCGTCCTGGGAACGTGTCCTTGAGGTGAGTGAGAACACCGGCATCACCGATGTCGTGATGGACCCGCGGGATCCCGACACCCTCTATGCAGCTTCGTTTCAGCGTCGGCGCCGGGTCTGGACCCTCATTGCCGGGGGGCCGGAATCGGCGATCTACAAGTCGGTCGACGGGGGTGCCTCGTGGCGCAAGCTCGAAAAGGGTCTGCCGACGGTTCATATGGGCCGGATCGGTCTCGCCCTCGCGCCCGAGAACCCCGATGTGGTCTATGCCACCATTCCAGCGGAAGGGGACCACAGCGGGTTCTACCGCTCGGCCAACCGCGGTGAGTCGTGGGAGCGCATGAGCGGCTATGTCCCCATCGACCCCCAGTACTACCAGAAACTCTATCCCGATCCCCACCGGCCCAACCGCGTCTTTTCTATGGACATGCTCATGCACGTCAGCGAAGACGGTGGCCGCACCTTCAAGCCCATGCCGTGGAAGAACCGCCACGTCGACACACATGTAATGTTCTTCGACGCCGAGGATTCGGACTATCTTATGGTCGGCGGTGACGGTGGGATCTATGAGTCCTGGGACCGCGGCGAAAGCTGGAAGTACGTCGCCAACCTGCCGATCACCCAGTTCTACCGGGTCGGGACCGACAACGCCGAACCGTTCTACAACGTCTATGGCGGCACCCAGGACAACAGCACCCAGGGCGCCCCTTCACGGAACACGAGCCGGCACGGGATCACCAACCGCGAGTGGTTCGTCACGGTCACCGGCGATGGTTACCAGACCCGGGTCGACCCCGACAATACGAATATCGTTTACTCCATGTACCAGTACGGCGGGTTGGTGCGGTACGACCGGACCAACGGCGAAATGGTGGACATCCAACCGCAGCCCGATGCCGGTGAAGGCCCGATCTGGTGGCATTGGGACTCACCGCTGATCATCAGCCCGCACTCCGGAAGCCGACTCTACTTCGCCGGCAACAGGCTCTTTCGGTCGGATGACCGGGGAGACTCGTGGCGGCCCGTCAGTCCGGATCTGACCCGCGGCATCGATCGCAATCAGCTCGAGGTCATGGGCCGGGTCTGGAGTGTCGACGCGGTGTGGAAGAATGTCTTCACCTCGTTCTACGGCAATATCGTCGCCCTCGATGAGTCGACGTTGTTCGAGGGACTGATCTATGCCGGAACTGACGACGGGCTCATCCAGGTCACCGAGGACGGCGGCGAGAGCTGGCGCGAGATCGGGACCTTCCCCGGCGTTCCGGAAAACACCTATGTCGCGGATGTGGCTGCGTCGGTCCTGGATGCAGACACCGTCTACGTCGCCTTCAATAACCACAAGAGCGGCGATTTCAAACCGTATCTGCTCAAGAGCACCGACCGGGGACGGACGTGGCGTTCGATCGTAGGCGATCTCCCCGACAAACACGTCATGTGGTCCATCATCGACGACCACGAACGCGACGGGTTACTCTTCGCCGGCACCGAATTCGGTCTCTTCGTGACCATCGATGGCGGCGGGAGCTGGATCGAGCTCACCGGAGGGGTTCCCGATGTGGCCTTCCGGGATCTCCAGATCCAGCGACGCGAGAACGACCTCGTGGCCGGGACCTTCGGCCGTGGGATCTACATCCTCGATGACTACACACCTTTGCGGTCGGTCAACGCCGGGATGCTGGAGGCCGAAGCTGCGACGTTCTCAGTCAAAGACGCATGGATGTTCCTGCCATCGAGCGATCTCGGGTGGGGCGAGAAGGGTACCCAGGGCGACGGTTTCTATGCTGCGCCCAACCCGCCCTTTGGCGCCGTTCTGACGTTCCACCTGAAAGAATGCATTGAAAGCCGCCACGAGGCACGACGTTCCGGGGAGCGTGAATTGGCGGCCAAGGGTGAGTCGGTGACGATCCCAAGCTGGGACGAACTCCGCGAGGCGGACGTCGAGGAAGATCCATCACTGGTGGTGACGGTCGAGGACGCATCGGGAATGGTGCTGCGCCGGATCGATGCGCCGGCGACCGCTGGTTTCCACCGCATTGCGTGGGATCTTCGGTGGCCATCGCTGGAGCCGGTGACCGATGGAGGGAATGAGGGTGATTGGGGAGACGACGGAGACAGTGGACCCATGGTGGCGCCCGGGACCTACACCCTCCGGCTCCACCGGCGTATGAACGGGTTGCTGACGCAAATCGGTGAAGCGCAGACCTTTGATGCGGTGCCGCTGGGAATCGCCAGTCTTCCCGCGCAGGATCGACAGGCGTTGGCCGAGTTCCACCGCGATGCCGCGGAGCTTCAACGGGCGGTTCTGGCCACTGTCGAAGTCGTCAAGAAGACCCGGAAGCAGATTGCCGTTCTGAGCATCGCCATCGGGGCGACACCAGGAATTGATGACGACGCTGAAACCGCGCTGTACGAGCTGCTGCGGCGGTTGGCCGCCGTCGAGGTGGAGCTTCTGGGCGACGTAACCATCAGAAAGCGCAACGAGCCGGTCGCGCCATCCGCCGTTGATCGGATCGAGCGAGTGATGGAGGCGCACTGGAGCTCGAGTTCGGCGGTGACCGCGACCCACCGACGGAATTACGAGATCGCATCGGATGCGCTCACCGAGATCCTGGTCGATCTCCGCCCGCTGGTGGAGGTGGACGTGGTCGAGCTGCAACAAAGGGTCGATCGGGCTGGTGGTCCGTGGACTCCGGGCAGCGGTGTTCCCACGTGGCCCCCGCAGAAGTAAACGCTCTCCACCTGGCGTGGATCGCGATGAATGAGGGAAACGATACTGAAGGTGGGGTCAACCCCACCCTACAAAACAACCGGTGTGGGATGTAGGGTGGGGCTGGCCCCACCTTCAGTATCGCGGTGAGCACGTGGAGCGATGCTCGAGAGCGGGTCGCTGTCAATGACTCGATTGCTGAAAGAGGTTGAGAATGAAGAAAACGATCGCCTTCGCACTCCTGATCCTCGCTCTGACAACCCTTGGCCAGACCGCCGAGGTCGACGAGCCGTTGCCGACCATCGCCGAGAAAACAGCAGGACTCGAAAAGAGCGAGGGCCTGCTCACGACGTGGCTCGACCGGGAGCGGGGGCGAGTCTACCTCGAGGTGCCGACCCCGGCTGAACGCGGCGTGGCGGCGGAGCTGCTCTATGTCGAAGGGCTGTTGACCGGCCTCGGCTCCAACCCGGTGGGACTCGACCGCGGGAAGCTGGGTCCGGCTCGGGTGGTGCAGCTGCGCCGCCTCGGTGAGCGTGTCCTTTTGGAGGAGGTCAATCTCGGTTTCCGGGCGGTGACCGACAATTCTGACGAGGAGCGGGCGGTGAGGCAGTCGTTTGCCACCTCGATCCTGTGGGCCGAGAAGGTCGCAGCGATGGATTCCGATGGACGGTCGCTCGTCGATCTGAGCACGCTTCTGGTTCGCGATGCTCATGGGGTGGTGGCAAGCCTCCGTCGATCCGAACAAGGGGTGTTCAAGCTCGACAAGGACCGGAGCGTCGTCGATGTGGGTGCATTTCTCGCCTTCCCCGACAACATCGAATTCGAGGCGATATTGACCTTCACCAGTGACAAACCCGGTGAGCTCGTGCAGGGGATCGCACCCATGGCCGATGCGGTGACCCTCGTCCAGCACCAGTCGCTGATCCGTTTGCCCGATGACGGTTACAGACCGCGGCGTTTCGATCCCCGAGCGGGGTCCAGCCCCGTGACGTTCGCAGACTATTCAGCGTCGTTGGATCAACCCATCGAGACCCGGTGGATCGTCCGCCACCGGTTGGAAAAGCTCGACCCGTCGGCCGAGTCGTCGCCGGCAACCGAGCCCATCGTCTACTACGTCGATCGGGGAGCCCCGGAACCCGTGAGGAGCGCACTGGTCGAGGGCGCGTCCTGGTGGGCGGAGGCATTCGAGGCCGCAGGCTTTGACGACGCCTACCGGGTGGAGGTTCTGCCCGAGGGCGTCCATCCCCTCGATGTGCGCTTCAACGTCATCCAGTGGGTGCATCGGTCGACCCGCGGTTGGTCCTACGGCGGGGGAGTCACCGATCCGCGAACCGGAGAGATGATCAAGGCGCACGTCTCATTGGGTTCGCTTCGGGTCCGGCACGATCGGATGCTGATGGAAGGGTTGGTCGGAGCCGATGCCACCGGCAGCGGTGGCGCGAACGACCCCGTTCAGGTCGCCCTCGCTCGAATCCGACAGCTCTCGGCCCACGAGGTGGGCCACACCCTCGGTTTCACCCACAACTTCGCCGCGAGCACCTACGGCGGCCGGGCTTCGGTCATGGACTATCCGGCTCCGCTGGTGGAGATCACGGATGACGGCGAACTCGATCTGTCCAAAGCCTATGTAATCGGGGTGGGGGACTGGGATGTCCACACCGTGCGGTATGCCTATCAGCAGCCCGCTCCCGGGCAGAGCGAGGCAGATCTCCTCGACAAGATCGTCAGCGATGGTCTCGAGCGCAGACTCGCATTCATGTCCGATGCCGACGCGCGGCCGACGGGCTCGGCCCATCCGCGCGCCCACCTGTGGGACAACGGTGCGGATGCGGCGGCAGCCCTCGATCACGCGTTCGAGGTTCGTCGGATCGCCATGGAGAACTTCGGCCAAGGCAACATCGCCGCTGGCCAGCCTCTGTCTCGCCTGGTCGAGGTCTTCAGCCCGCTCTATCTCTATCACCGTTATCAGCTGACCGCCGCCTCCAAGCTCATCGGCGGGGTGGACTACAGCTACACGGTCCGTGGGGACGGCCAGGGGCCCTCTCGACCCGTGGACGGGGCGATCCAGCGTCGAGCCTTGGCATCGGTGATGCGAGGACTGGATCCTGAAGTTCTGACGATTCCGGATGCGGTGGCCGAGTCGTTGCTGCCCCCCGCCTTTGGATATCCGCGGTCTCGGGAGGAGTTGGCCACAGCCACGGCGCCCGCCTTTGACGAGCTTGGGGCGGCTGCCACGGCGGCTGATCAGGTCATGACGCTCGTGTTGGATCCCCAAAGGTGTGCACGGCTCGTGGAGCAGTCGCTCCGGGATCCGGCGCTCCCCTCCCTCGATGAGGTGCTCGATTTCACAAGCGAGACCGTGTTCAATCACCTCACGCTTCCGCCATTTCAGGAGGAGATCCGTCGGGTTGTGCAGCGGGTGATGGTCGACCGACTCGTCGATCGCATCTCCGATCCCACTACTCCGCCCCGTGTACGGTCTCGCCTCGAGTTCGCCCTTGCTGAGATTCAAGCCGGCGTGGCGGCCGAGCTCGCTGATTCCAACGGGCTCGAGCGGGTCCACCTCTCGAGCCTGCACGATGATCTCGTGCGATTTCGAGACCTTCGTGAGTGGCAACCGGGCGACTATGGACGAGCCGCCGATCCGCCACCAGGTGATCCCATCGGGGGTGGTGGGCTCGGGTGCTCACACGAAATGATCGACAGAGACTGACGCTCAAACCAATACCGTTATTGCGGCATCTCAACTCAAGAGGACGAGAGTCCAAAGAGAGGAGTTGCGTAATGATGTCCAGGTCCGGAGTGTTCGTTCTGAGTTTGGTGCTCGTTGCAGCGATGGGGTGTACGCCGACGGAGCCACAGAAGGCCGATGTTGAAACCGCGTTCGACCAGATGTGGGAGACCCTCGATGAACTCGAGGCGCCGGAAGACCGCGTGCCGATCCTCGAGCAATTCATCGCCGACCACCCTGACACCGAGAGAGCGGAAGATGCCCTTGGCGATGTCATCTACTATCGGACCGAGGAAATGGACGATCTGCCGGGGGCTTTCGCTGTCGCCAGAGCGACTCTCGCACAGACCAGCGACCCGGAATTGCGGTTCAAGATCGGGCTCCGTGTCCACGATCTCTCGGCGCGGAGCGGGGGACCGACGGATCTGGCTGCGGTGGCCGACGAGTTGGCGACACACCGTGATTTAGGCTTTGTCGAGCACCTGGATGTGGTCGAGGCAGCGGAGAAAAGCGGCAGTTGGGACGTGATGCTCGATCACGCCACTGTGATGGAGGCATTTGCCAACGAGGCTGCTTTCCGTGCCGCCTACCCGGACGACGACTTCTCCGATGAACGGGTCGAGAATTCGGTCAACCGCCGGCGGGCCTGGGTTCTTGCGTACCAGGGTGGGGCGTTAACCAATCTCGGCCGGCTGGATGAAGCCCAGGAGGTTTTTCTCGAGGCTGAAGAGGTCCCGGCTGTCACCGATTTTGTCGGCATACCCGAGACACCGCTCGACATCTATCGCGGCCAGGCCGCGCTTCTCGTCGGTCAGCCCGAGCAGGCGGCCGAGTACTTTGCCCACGACGCTTTGATGGGCGGAAACCCGATAGCGGTCCAAGGGTTGAAAGATGCCTATGTCGCCATCAATGAAGGAGAGAATGGATTCCAGGACTATTCCCTGGCGATGCGCCGGCGGATCGCACGCCCCCTTGCGGACGTGACGCTCGCGGGCTACTCCGGCGACCTGGTGACCCTGTCATCCATGATCGGCAAGGTGATGGTGATCGAATTCTGGAACCCCGGTTGAGGCGGCTGCCGCGTGGAGTTGCCACGCCTGCAGACCTTGTGGGAGAAGTACCGGAATGAGGGTCTCGAGATGGTCGCGATCGAATCCAACAGAGAGACCGAGCAGGCGATGAACTTCATCGAGGAGGCCGGGCTCGAGTTCACGTGCCTCGAGAATGGCGCCGATGATGCGGAGGTAGTGTTCGACGTGTTTCGCGTCCAGGGTTATCCGACCTCGTGGGTCGTGGATCGTCAGGGCCGGGTGATGTACCACCACTTCGGTTTCGATGATGGGGATGAGAAGAAGATCGAAGCTGAGGTCGTGGGCCTTCTCTGATGACCGCGGCCGGGTGCTGAGGTCCCGGTCCCGACCCTGATCGTCTACCATCCTCTTGAAGAGATCCGGGAGGGTGCCATGAAGCTTCGTCTTGTTCTCGTATTTGCCGTCATCACGCTGAGTGTCGGCTCCGCTGTCGATGCCGGGGAGTCCTCACCAGAGACGATCCTCGAAGAGGTCCGCAGCTACCGGGTTGAGCACGAGGTTGAGATCGTCACCGAACTCGCCGACTTGGTGGCGTTGCCCAACGTGGCGGCGGATCTTCCGGCGATGGAACGCAACGCCGAGGTGCTGACCGGGTCGATGGAAGCTCGGGGATTCGAGGTTTCGCTGCTCCGTGCCGGCGGTGGGCCGCCCGTGATCTACGGTGAACGCCGAACCGATGGTGCGGATCGTACCGTGGTCTTCTACGCCCACTATGACGGTCAGCCCGTCGTCCCCGAGCTCTGGCACAGCGATCCGTGGGAGGTTCTGATTCGCACCGGGCGGATCGAAGAGGGCGCCGAGAATGTGCCCATGGACGAACTCGCCCCGCCTCTCGACCCGGAGTGGCGGTTGTATGGACGGTCGGCGTCCGATGACAAGGTGTCCATCGTGGCACTCCTGTCGGCCGTCGATGCCCTCGATGCGTCCGGGATCGCCCCGACCGTCAACGTCAAGCTGGCCTTTGACGGCGAAGAGGAACGTGGTTCACCGCACATGGCCGAGATCCTCCGCGCCAACCGTGATCTCCTCGAGGCCGATCTCTGGGTCTTCTGCGACGGGCCCATGCACCAATCCCGACTGCCACAGGTCGTTTATGGCGTTCGTGGGGTGACCTCGGTCCACATGACGGCCTATGGCCCCTCGGTCGGTCTCCACTCGGGGCACTATGGCAACTGGGCGCCGGATCCGGGGATGCAGCTCGTCAAGCTGATCAGCACCATGCGTGATTCAGAGGGCGACATCACCATCGAAGGGATCAACGAGCTGGTGCAGCCGCTCGGTGCGACGGCGGCGAAAGCCATCGCCAACGCACCGCAGCCCGACGCCGATCTGAAGGATGCCTTGACTCTGGGCTGGACAGAGGGAGCGCCCACACCTCTCGCCGAACGAATCATGCGACCGGCGGTCAATCTCTTGGGCTTTTCTGTAGGTGCAGTGGGTGGCAAGGCGAAGAATGCCATTTCCCCGACAGCCACGGCGGTGGTCGGTTTCCGATTGGTACCCGATGTGACCCCAGAGGCGATTCGCGAGGCCACCGAAGCGCACATCCTCGAGCAGGGATTCCATATTGTTCACGATGAACCCGACGCGGATGTGTTGCGAGGCAACACGAGGGTGATTCATCTCGAGTGGAAGATGGGCTATCCGGCACTGTGGACCGATATGGATCTGCCGATTTCGAAGTCCGTCGCAGGAATCGTCGATGATGCCGTGGAGGGTCCCATCGTCCTGACGCCGACCATGGGCGGCAGCCTGCCGTTAGTCGTCTTTTCGGAGATCCTCGGAGCGCCGCCCATCGTGGTGGTCCCGATCGCCAATCACGACAACAACCAGCACGCACCCAACGAGAACCTCAGACTCGGCAATCTCTGGCAGGGGATCGAAATCTACGCGGCGCTCATGGCGAGGTTGGGGGAGGGGTGAGAGAGGCTGGTGAGAATTGTCGGCCGTGCCCATCGCAGTTTTTGGACACGGATTGCACGGATATACGCGGATTTTCATCGCGGCCATCACAAATGAAAGTGGGTGACGCGTTGCCGTGAGGACGTCTGCCTTCTTGTTGGTGCGCTCACGGGGGGATGGACTCTGAAGAGCGGGCGAGACGCCCGCACCACACTGGTGACGGGTTCCTTCCATTAACCGCGGATAAAGTGTGGTGCGCGCGTCTCGCGCGCAGGCGGGGTTTTTGGGGTTACCTAGATCACCGGCCTTCTGGGTCGCTTCTGGCGACCCAGCGTCGCCCAATCGGCGCGGTCGCGCGGAGGCGGATTGAGGGACAGCGACCACGCCGATGGCGCGCCGGCGGCCTCCCTCCGACGTGAGCGGATGCACCGGATCGTTCTGCCGCGAGGGCTGCCCGGCATCGCCATTGTGCGGTGCGTGCCGCGCAGTCGGTACGATCTCTCGTAGCACAATGGCGTGCCCGGCACGCCCGGTAATCGCGAGGTTCACTCACCAGAAGAGTCATCAAGGCGCCGCTATACTCCGAACAGGAGGATTGAGGTATGACCGAGAAAGCGATTCAGGACTTCTACCCCGACGACCTCAGCCACTGTTACGGCTGTGGTCGTCTGAACCCAAAAGGCCACCAGCTCAAGACGCGCTGGGACGGTGATGAAACGGTCTCGTTCTTCGAGCCCTGGCCCGAACACATCGCAATTCCGGGCTATGTCTACGGTGGGCTCATCGCCTCGCTCATCGACTGCCACGGGACCGGTACGGCGGCTGCCGCAGCCTACCGGGAGGCGGGTCGCGAACCCGGCACCGAGCCCCCGTTCCGCTTTGTCACCGCGTCACTCAACGTCCGCTATCTCCGACCGACACCAATGGGAGTCGAGCTCGAGATCCGTGGCCGGGTCGAGGAGATCAAGGGTCGCAAGATTGTGGTCAGTGCGACCGTTACTGCCGACGGCGAGCTCTGTGCCACTGGCGAGGTCGTTGCGGTGGAGATGCCCGAGCACATGGTGCCCTGAGCAACAACGGACCTGAAAGTGGGATTCACTGCGCCTCCACTGGACTCCGACTCGAGAATCCTTCCTGACAACGCTGGTTAGCGGGGTCGAGCTCTCCCGCACTTTACGGGTTGAGTTTCCCCATATCAAGGTCCTTCTGATCTCCGGTCACGCCGAAGATCGGAAAGGAGTTGTCCAGGAGTCTCTGAACTGTTCCTCCTGCTCGTTCCTCCAGAAGCCGTTCACACCGCAAGTCCTGGCGAAAAGGATCAGAGAGCTCCTGGACGGTTGAACCTGGCGTCGAGTAACTGACGGACCAGCCGGAGCAGTTCCTCCCGCCGGAAGGGCTTGGTCAGCAGCGGTAGGTTTTCGCCCGCCGTTGTCCGGGCCAACTCGAGACTGTAGCCGCTGGTGAGGACGACCCCGGCCTTCGATCCGGTCTGGCGGATGTGTTCGACGACCTCGAGACCGCCGATGTCCGGCATCACCACATCGAGAATGGCAAGATCGATCTCCTCAGTGGTGTCGTCGAGGATCGCCATGGCCTTCTCGCCGTTGGGGGCCGAAATCACCCGGTAGCCGGCCTCCTCGAGGATCTGTTCGATGACGGTCCGCACGCCGGGGTCGTCTTCGGCGAGCAGCAGGGTCTCGGTTCCTCCGGGAGGATCCAGCGATTGGGCCTGAACCTCACAGGGCGGAGAACCGTCGATCAGGGGGAAGAACACGGTGAACCGACTGCCTTCTCCCGGCGCCGAGACGACCTCGATAAAGCCCTCATGCTGTTTGACGATCCCGAAGACTGTGGCGAGACCGAGGCCTGTCCCTTCTCCCATGGGTTTGGTTGTGAAAAACGGCTCGAACAACTGGGAGCGCGTGGCCGGGTCCATGCCGATACCCGTGTCCATCACCTCCAGGGTGGCGAATGGGCCCGGCTTCGCCCATGGATGGGCATCGCAGAATCCTTCGTCCAGCTCCCGCGAATCGACGGCGATCGTAATGCGGCCGCCATTCGGCATGGCATCGCGCGCGTTGACGCAGAGGTTCATCAGTACCTGTTCGAGCTGCCGTGCATCCGCTCGGATGATCCTCGGTTCAGAACCCATTTCAAACTCGAGGGTGATCTGTTCTCCGATGACCCGCTCGAGCAAACTGATGGTGTCCTGCACCTGGGCGCGAAGATCGAGGAGTTTGATCTGCATGACCTGTCGTCGGCCGAAGGCCAGTAGTTGCCGCGTCAGGTCGGCCGCTCGGTCGGCGCCTCGGTGCACCTCGGCGAGGTGCCGGGCCGAGTCGTGTTCGGGTCCAATCGCCTTCTCGGTGAGATCGAGATGTCCCCGCATCGCCTGGAGGATGTTGTTGAAGTCGTGAGCCACCCCGCCGGCGAGCTGGCCGATGGCCTCCATCTTCTGCGACTGCAGGAGCTCTTCTTCGAGCTTCTTGCGCGCGGTGATGTCTCGACCGACGCCGATGATGGCCTCCACCTCGCCTTTGCGGTCGAGAACCGCCGTGTCGGCCCAGCCGAACCAACGCCATCCGTCTTTGGTCATGGCGCGCTGCTCGAGATAGATGGAGTGGGGCGGAGAGAGGAGCTCGACCATGGCGTCGGCGGCTCGCTCACGGTCGTCCTCGTGGACCAGGGGCATGAAGCGGTGACCGAGGAGCTCCTCCTCGGTCTTGCCGAAAAGGGTGCAGTACGACGGGCTGACGAAAAGAAAACAACCGTCGAGATCCACCTTGACCACCATGTCGGTCTGGTTCTCAACCAGCAACCGATAACGAGCCTCGCCCTGCTTGAGGGCATCCTGCCGCTTCATCGCCATATGCATGGCCCACGCCAGGAGAATGGCCAGCAGAACCCCTGCCGCGACGAGCACCTCGTCCGTCAATGTCTGAGCAGACATCAACAACTCCGAGATTGGTGCAACGAAGAGAGTCCAGGGATGATCGGGGACGGTCACCTGCCGTCGAACGACAAACGGCCATTCCTGCATCGATTCGAGAGCACCGAAGGAGTACGCAATCCGGCCGTCCTCTTCGACGAGGGCGAAACGAAACTGCGACCACAGGCTCTCCTCGGCCAAACACGATTCGATCAACGCACTGTTGCGAAAGACGCCGTTGACGAATCCCTGAAGATCGCCGTCCGCGTTGGTGACGGGGTAGTAAATCGCGAATCCGGCCCCACCCTGGACGAGGTCGATGAGGGCGGTCCGGTGAACCTTGCCGGTTTGCACCGCGGCTGAGATCGCATGGGGGACTTCCCGGCTCGAGTGCTCGTGAAGGTCGAAATTCAATACCGACTCGTTGCCCGGTTCAGGCACGATGAGGCGCACGATCCAATCCGAGTCGATCCAGTTGATGGCTTGGAACCCGGGGGTCATGTCGATGTATTGCGCGGCGAGAGTGCGAAACCTCTCGGGTTCGAATCCATACGCGGTACAGATTCGTCCGAGAATCACAACGACCTCGAGGCGCGCTTGAACACAAGCTTCGATCCGAAGGTCCACCTGCTCGGCGGTTATTTCGGTCGAGGTTGTGAGTCGCGTGGCCTCGTTGCCGTTCAGCGACAACCGGAGACCGAAGAGCACGATCGCACTGAGGCCAAAGACCAGAGCAGGTCCCCAGAGGGCGCGTTTCGACGGAAGGTGAAAAAACGAGTAATCAGGCATCGGTTTCGGTCACACGCACCTGCGTTTCCGATACGTGTCTGTCAATTATCGCGCGGTTTCGATGAATGGCCAAGAGGGGGTACAGATGACGTGTTCATCTCATCTGACTCGAAGCGGCACGCCGGCGAGCTCAGCCGCCAGGCGGCGGCACTGCTCGGCTTCGATTTCGTCCAACACGTGTCCCACCACCGACGCCTGGACGTCTTCGATGTACTTAGGGGCGCGGGTGAGGAAATCGAGGGTGGCCTCCCAAAACACCGCCGGCGAGGTGATGCCTTCATCGGCCGCTACGCTCGGATCGGGTCGGCAGAGCTCGATATAGCGTTCCTCGTTCGGGGCGTTGAGGGAGACATTCACGCGATCGACAACTGCGCCGAGTTCGGGCAGAACATCGCGGCCGTGGATGAGATTGGCGTGTCCGTTGGTGTTGAGGCGAACCGTGGCTTCGGCCGCGCGAAAGATCGGGCTCGCGGTGAGGATCAGATCGAGGCGAATGGTCGGCTCGCCATAGCCGCACCAGACGATCTCGCTGAAGCGGCCCGGTCCTCCGCGATTCCCAACCGCAGCGAGCAACTCCTCGAGGGTCGGCTCGTCGTCGCCCAGCAACACCCCATCACCGAGTCGCGCAGTCCGCGACCGGACGCAGAACGAGCACCGATTCGTGCACCGATTGGTGACGTTGAGATAGAGCGTCTCGGGGTCGCGGTACTGATATGCCCAGTCCATGAATGGCGAGTGTAGCCCGGCCGAGTGTGGCGCGGGCGTCTCGCTCACCTTAGGTCCTTATCAGTCGGCGTTGGCCACGAGGGCGTTCGGTCCTTTGGCGAGCACCTCGATCATCAGATCCGGGTGATCGGTGAAGACGGCGTTCACCCCCAGTTCAATCAGGCGGCGAATCTCGTCCGGTTCGTTGACGGTGTAGACCGCGACCGGGATGCCGTGGCGGTGGCAGCGCTCGACCATGGCAGCCGTAAGTCGTTTACCCGAGATGTTGAATCCACGTGAACCGACCTCCTGGATGATTTCCAGCGGGTCGCGGTCGGTGTGAAGCTCCTTGTTGAAGAGGGTTGCGGTGATGACGGCGGGATCGGTGATCTTCATCAATCGAAGCGCTTCAGGTGAAAAGGACGACACGACGACTTGGTCGAGCATCTCGTGCTCGACAATCAACGCGGCGACCTTGGGAACCACACCGTGTTCCACGGCTTCGGATTTGATCTCGACGTTGATCAGGATTCGATCCTTGACCGTTTCGAGAGCCTCGGTCAAGGTCGGGATTCCTTCGCCTGCATACTCGGGCGCAAACCAGGAACCGGCATCGAGCTCCCGGATCTCATCCAGGGTCATCGAGGTCGGCGAGCCCTGACCGTCGGTCGTTCGATCGAGAGTCTCGTCGTGGAGCAGGATGACGTGGCCGTCGGCGGTCACCGTGACATCGATTTCGACCATGTCGGCGCCGACCTCGATGGCCTGCCGGATGGCGACGAGGGTGTTCTCGGGCGCCTGCCCCGAGAAACCACGGTGGGCGATGACGCGGATGGGAGAGTCGATGTCCATGAACTTCTTGATTGTGGTGGGGCGTTCGTCCGCGATGGCGGGGAGACTCGCTGCGGCCAGAAAGATGAACACAGGGATTCGGATCAGACTCGTCATTCCGAGAGCATACGCGGTCACAGGCGTGGAGGAGGGGATTCTCGGCAATCCACCATCGGCATCGGATTGGGCTTGATCCTTTGTCCACACCCGGGCAGACTGGCGCAATGACGGATCAACGGCAATTCGACTCCCTCGATGCCTCGGAACTCTTCTGCGGAACCTGCAAACGGTCGCAACCGGTTCGGCAGCACCTGCTACTCGTGCTTCCAACCGGCAACAAGTACGAATACCGCTGCGCGGTCTGCGGGACGCAGGTGGGTGCCAAGGACGACAGCGACGCCTCCGAATTCAATTCGATCCTCTCGGGTCGGAAGCTGAAGTGAGGGCCGTGTTCTACCGAGAATTCGGCGGACCGATCGAGATCGGGTGCTACGACATGAAGAGCTTGTTGGTGGCGAACTTCGGGTCGCATGTCAGGTTGACGCCGAGACGCCGCAACCCGCGCTCGTCTCCGGGAGTCGGCAGATGGGTCAGGTGGACCTCGCAGCCCGAGAGCTTGGGAAGCTGCCGCATGGCCTGGAGCGCCGTCGGGTTGGTGGTCGAATTGATGCTCAGCGCGATCAATGTCTCTTCGAGGTTGAGGCTGATGGAATCATGGCCTAGGAGGTCTTTTCGCAGGGTGCCGATGGACTCGATGATCGCCGGGCTGATCAGCGCGAGGTGATTCGGGATCTCGGCCATCTTCTTGATGGCGTTGAGCACCAGAGCCGACGAGGCGTGCATCAAGGGGCTGTTGTGACCGGTGATGATATCGCCGGTGGAGAGTTCGACCGCGCCGCCGGAAAAGACTCCACGGTGGCCCTGGTCGTCCTCCTGTTCCGAGGATTTGGCGGCTGAGCGGGCCGGCACCACGACGCTGCGGTGCTCGGGTCTGAGATCGAATTCCTCCATGAGCGCTTCAATCCGGCGCACCGCGTCTCCGTCCTCGAGACCAAGGACCTCGTCGCACGCGTAGCGGAAATACCGCCTGACGATCTCGCATTTGCCCGCCTTCTGTGCAGCATCGTCGTCGATGATGGCGAATCCGGCTCGGTTGACCCCCATGTCGGTGGGGGACTGGTACATGGATTCACCAGTGATCTTTTGGAGGATGCGGCGGAGCAGAGGGAAGGCCTCGACATCACGGTTGTAGTTGACGGCCCGTTCGTCATGGGCCTCGAGATGAAATGGGTCGATGAGATTGACGTCGCGGAGCTCCGCGGTGGCGGCCTCGTAGGCGGCGTTGACCGGGTGTCTGAGCGGAAGGCTCCAGATCGGAAAGGTCTCGAACTTGGCGTAACCGGCGCGAACGCCGTGCAGGTGCTCGTGGTAGACCTGCGACAGACAGGTTCCCATCTTGCCGCTGTTGGGTCCCGGAGCGTTCACCACAACCAACGGCGCATCGGTCTCGATGTAGGGATTGGCGCCGAATCCTTCGTCGCTGACGATGCGGGCGACATCAGTCGGATAGCCGGGGATGGGGCGGTGGATGTGGACGTTGATTCCCCGTCGGTCGAGCTTGTTGGCGAAGGTCTCGGCCGCAGGCTGGTCTTCGTACCTGGTGATCACCACGCCGCGGACTTCGAGCCCGCGGTCCCGGAGGTCGTCGATCAGCTTGAAGGTGTCGGCGTCGTAGGTGATGCCGAAATCCGCCCGCACCTTTCTACGATCGATGTCACCGGCATAAACGCAGAGAATGATCTCGGTGTGGCTGGCGAGTTGTTGGAGGAGACGCATTTTGACATTGGGATCGAACCCGGGCAGCACACGCGAGGCGTGGTAGTCATAGAGCAGTTTGCCCCCGAACTCGAGATAGAGCTTGCCGCCCACCTGCTGCATCCGTTCGAGGATGGCCTCGCTCTGTTCCGCAAGATATCGCTCGTTGTCAAATGCGACCGCACCATTCGTGACTGCTGCCATGAACCCCCCGGATCTCGCAGGTATCTCCCGTTCCGAAAGCAGGATAACAGGGCATTCTCAACACGACCGGATGAGGATCTCACCAAGATCGTGGCGGATCTTGCTACAGTAGCCGGGACAATCGCACCGGCAACAATCGTTCCTGGAGGAAAGAGATGAAGCAGATTCAATCGCGTTTGGTGATTCCGATGACCTTGATAGTCGGGTGCCTTGCGGTCCCCGCCTTTTCCGGAGACACCGTAGGACTGCCGGCTCCCGGCGATGATGCGGCAGGCGCCTTCCCATCGCAGAAGCACTTCTCGCCGTACGCCGGGCGCAACTTCCCGACGAGCGTCTTCTGGGGTGACACCCACCTGCATACAGGGATGTCCATGGACGCCGGCGCCTTCGGGTGCCGTCTCGGTCCGGAGGACGCCTATCGTTTCGCTCTCGGGGAAGAACTGACCGCGTCGAGCGGTCAGCCGGTCAAGCTGGGGCGACCGCTCGACTTCCTCGTGG
>Ga0164313_10000312_pt1 | contig 37348 bp, 29 predicted proteins | sample GuaBasSedimGuay4_FD_113735 | JGI IMG/M metagenome (GOLD analysis project Ga0164313, IMG submission 113735) | Subseafloor sediment microbial communities from Guaymas Basin, Gulf of California, Mexico - Guay4, Core 4569-4, 0-3 cm | ecosystem: Environmental > Aquatic > Marine > Hydrothermal vents...
TTGAAGAAGAAGTAATAGAAGAATAGCAAAAACAGCCTTAATGGACATATCGGTAGTTATACCTTTATATAACGAAGAAGAATCGCTTAAAGAGTTAAATGATTGGATTGAACGTGTGATGACTTCCAATCATTTTTCGTTTGAATTAATTTATATTGATGATGGGTCCAGCGATGATTCATGGAAGATTATCGAGGAATTAGCCTCGTCTCACCCTTATATAAAGGGTTTACGTTTCAGAAGGAATTATGGTAAATCAGCAGCTTTGAACGAAGGGTTTAAGGTAGCTGAAGGTGACGTGGTTATTACCATGGATTCGGATCTTCAGGACAGTCCTGATGAAATTCCCGGACTTTACAAAATGATCAAAGAAGAGCGTTTCGACATGGTATCGGGCTGGAAGAAGAAAAGATACGACCCTTTTATTAAAACATTTACTTCAAAATTCTACAATTGGTCCACAAGGATGTTGTCAGGCATTAAATTACATGATTTTAACTGCGGGTTAAAGGCATACAGGCTTGAAGTAGTACAAAGCATTGAAGTTTATGGTGAAATGCACAGATATATACCTGTTATTGCCAAATCGGCCGGTTTCAGAAATATAGGCGAACAAGTTGTACAACATCAAAAAAGAAAATATGGGGTAACCAAATTTGGCCTCGACAGGTTCATAAAAGGCTACCTTGACTTGTTATCGATCAATTTTGTGTCACGCTTTGCCCAGCGCCCGATGCATTTTTTTGGAACTTTCGGCAGCCTTACCTTTTTTGCAGGGTTTATCATTGCAGCATATCTGGCTTATGCGAAATTCTTTATGGCCGCATACAAAATGACGGAACGGCCACTGTTTTATTTCGGGCTACTTGCCATGCTGATCGGAACACAGTTATTTCTGACAGGATTTCTAGCGGAAATGATGTCAAGAAACTCTCCCGAAAGGGGTAATTATCAAATAAAATCAAAGATTAATATTAAAGACAGGTAAATGAAAATACATTTGGTTTCAGGTGGATGTGGATTTGTTGGCAGAAACATGGTGAAAAGATTGTTAAGCACAACTGAAGATATGGTATTTGTAATTGATGATTTATCAATTGGACGACACCCTTCTGAATGGCTTGATGGTTTTACAAGTAAACAATTTAAGGATATTGAAATAATTGGCGAAGATGAAAGATTATATTTCTGGAAAGGTGACTTTAGGGATTTTCTCTTTGCTTTTCGTTCTAATCCTAATTTTGTTAAGGAAAAATACAATCTGAATTTTGAGCACTTTAGCGATGTGTTCCATTTTGCGGCCATTGTAGGTGGAAGACTTAAAATTGATGGTGATCCGCTGATGGTGGGCCTTGATTTAAGCATAGACTCCGAATTCTTTTACTGGATTACCCGCCATAAACCGGAAAGAGTTCTTTACCCAAGTTCGAGTGCTGCATATCCTACAAGTTTGCAAACCGAAGCAGGCGCTATTCAATTAAAAGAAGGTGATATCGACTTTAAAAAGAACCTCGGAACACCTGACATGACCTATGGCTGGACGAAACTGACCGGTGAGTTTCTGGCCCAGATCGCTGCCAGTCATTATGGAATTCATATTGTCTGTATCAGGCCTTTTTCAGGATATGGTGAAGACCAGGAGACTGATTACCCGGTTCCGGCTATTGCTTTGCGTGCTGCCAAAAAAGAGAATCCTTTTGAAGTGTGGGGTTCTGGAAAACAAGGCCGTGATTTCGTTCATATAGACGACATCATCGACCTGATTTTCGTATTGATGGACAATGTAGGTGACGGATCGGCTTATAATATCGGATCCGGAGTACTTACCTCGTTTCTCGACCTGATCAGAGTATTCACCTCATTTGCAGGATACAATCCAACTATAAAGCCATTGCTCGACAAACCTGTTGGTGTGCATTCAAGGTATTGCGATATGTCCATCGTAAAAGAAAAATTTGGATGGATGCCTAAAATATCTCTTGAAGAAGGAATGAGAAGGGTTTACGAAGCTGCGAAGAAGAAAATGTAAAGTGATTGATTTGAAAAAGAGAACAATTGTTTGCTTTGGCCCCGGGCCAATGTTTAAAGGAGGTATTGCCAATTACAATACTTCCCTTGCAAAAGCTTTTGACAAACTTGAAAATGCGGATGTCCATATCGTTTCATGGACACAGCAATATCCCGCTATCATACCGCGTGATTTCATCGACCGGAAAAGTAAAGTTGATCAGCTTGAAGGAACAAATATCAAAGTACATTATATCACCAACTATAACAACCCTGCAAGCTGGAATGCTACTGTTAAGCTGATTAAAAGGCTGAAGCCTGAGAAGGTGATTTTTCAATGGGCAATTGCCATACAGGGAATTCCGCTGAGTTATATTGCCAAAAATCTTAAAAAATTAAAACATACTGAAGTTTTCTTCGACCTGCATTTTGTAATTCAGAAGGAGGGAAGTGCTTTGGATAATGCTTTCACTAAAAAAGGCATAAAGCATGCTGATTCATACATTGTTCATGCTTATAAAACTGCTGATGAACTAAAAACTTTATTTCCGGATAAAGAATTTGAGCTTATTGAAAGGGGTGAGGAGATAAAAGGAAATGGGATCAAAGTATTAAAACTTTATCATCCAGTTTATGATATGTTTGCTCCTGATCCCGACTTTGATGTTGTAAAAGCAAAGGGCGAAATGAAGCTTAACAAATACGTTTTTCTTTTCTTTGGTTTCATCAGGAAATACAAAGGCCTTCACAATGTCATTAAGGCTTTTTCAAAAGTTGCTGAACAAAGAGATGATGTTTCTCTACTCATTGTTGGTGAATCATTCTGGAATACGCTTGATTCAAAAAAGCTTTCAACCAGGATTAAAAATGCCACATTCGGACTTGCCAAAAAACTATTTCTTAAAAAGCAGGATGATGAAGGAGATTACAATCCGCTGGCACTTATTGAAGAACTCAATTTAACTAATAAAGTATTTGTTGATAATGAATTTGTGCCAAACGAGGAGGTTCATAAGTATTTCCAGGTGAGTGACAATATTATGCTTTTTTACTTGACAGCCACACCTTCGGGTATTGAATCAATTGCCTATAATTTCAAGATGCCTATGCTTGCTACCAATGTGGGGCATTTCCCTGAAACTGTAAAAGACGGTTATAACGGATACCTTGCAGAACCTGATAATACAGACTCAATGGCTGAGGCTATGGTTATGTCTATCGAAAAGCCAATTGACAGGAATAATGTAGCTTCCACTTCAAAAGATATGAGTTGGGCAAACTATGCGAATGAAATTCTCAGATAGTTCATTTATCTGGATGAAATTATACTTCTTTTTATCACGATTTGCTAGTTTTGAAATTAGTAAGCTATCAGTATGAAATTGAACAATTTATTTGTCCGGTTCTTAAAATGGCGCGCCAATCATATATCTGACGCTTTTTTTGTATTGATATTAAGCGTTTTGATTGGTTTTTTATCAGGCCTGGCAGCCGGATTGCTCAAGTTTATTGTTATTTCTATCAGAGACAAACTATTTGACTATTACTCAGATTCTGAGCATATTATACTCTTATTAATATTGCCATTAATAGGTATTCTGCTGACTGTTATTTTTTTAAGATACATCATCAAAGACAATATAGGGCATGGGGTACCTCGAATACTTTATGTTATATCTAAACTGGATGGAAGTATGCGCAGGCACAAAATGTTTTCTTCCATAGTTGGAGGATCACTTACTGCAGGATTTGGTGGATCAGTGGGATTGGAGTCACCAATTATCTCTACAGGTGCATCTATTGGTTCCACTTTCGGACAATGGTTAAAATTAGGGTATAAACATAAAACCCTGCTTATTGGATGTGGTGCTGCCGGAGCTATGGCTTCCATATTTACAACCCCAATTGCAGCAGTAGTATTTGGTTTCGAAGTCTTGCTTTTGGATCTTTCAACAGCTTCCTTAATTCCACTTTTATTATCAAGTGTTACAGGTGCAGTAACTACGAAAATATTAACTTCAGAACAATATCTGGTACACTTCAAGGTTACGGAGGAATTTGCTATTCAGGACATTCCTTATTTCATTATACTGGGAGTTGTTGCAGGTTTCGTAGCAGTTTACTTTCAGTTTATGCACTTTAAGATAATCAAGTTTTTTACCCGTTTTAAATCTATCTGGGTGAAGGCATTGGTTGGAGGAAGTGCATTGGGAATTCTCCTGTATTTGTTTCCGCCCTTATATTCTGAGGGTTATGAAGCAATTAGGCTTATTATTAATGGGAATGCTGAGGAACTTTTAGATTATACATTTCTGGAAGGAACAGGATTTTATGGTGCTTTACTTATTTTCACAACACTTTTAATCGTATTTAAAGTAATAGCAACCACATTAACAACTGAGGCGGGTGGAGTAGGAGGTATATTTGCTCCTGCCGCTGTTATGGGCGGATTTACCGGATTTACGCTCAGCAGGGGATTAAATCAGATATTCGAGGGCATGGGCTTACACGAAAGTAATTTTACTTTGGTGGGAATGGCAGCAGTTTTAGGTGGTGTATTGATGGCTCCTTTAACTGCCATATTTTTAATAGCCGAAATGTCGAACGGCTATGAACTCATAGTACCTTTAATGCTATCAACCTCTATCGCATACCTCATAGCAAGAACATTTAATAAGCATTCCATTTTTACTCAAACGCTTGCCGAAAAAGGATATTTGTTTCAGTTTCGGGATAAGGCAGTTATAAAACAATTGAAAATCAAGAATCTTCTCGAAAATGATGTAATAACCGTTGCTGTAAGCAGTACATTGGGTGAACTCGTACAAAGGATCAAAATCTCAAAAAGAAACTTCTTCGCTGCTATTGATGAACAGGGAACATTCATCGGGATGATCCTGTTGGATGATATACGCACAGACATGTTTAACAGGAGAAAATACAAAACACCTATTTCTGACTACCTTCATGTTGTACTGGATGATGAAAAAGTTTCTGTAGATACAGATGTGCAGGATGTTATTAACAAATTCAATAAAACACAAAACTATAATATGATCGTGGTCGATGGTAATAAATACGTAGGTATTGTATCAAGGGCTAACCTGTTAAAAGCTTACCGCGATAGTATGATTTCGGATGATGAGAAGTATTAAAGCATTTTGTAATTTTATATGAAAATTCATATGAATCCGTTATTAAAATTGTAATTACAAAAAACTAAAGGAAATGAATCTTAAAAGAGCCATTCAAGAATCTATCGACGTTAAAAAACTTTTATTAAATGATGATGATGTTATAAAAGCGATTCAAGATGCTGTTCAAATTTGTATTGATGGATTTAAAAATGGCAATAAATTATATTTATGTGGCAACGGAGGCAGTGCTGCTGATGCACAACATATTGCAGCAGAGCTGTCAGGGCGGTTTTATTATGACCGCAAGCCTTTACCGGCAGAAGCATTGCACGTGAATTCTTCATTTTTAACAGCTGTTGCAAACGATTATAATTTTGACCTGGTTTATAGCAGAATGGTAGAAGCAATGGGTGAAAAAGGTGATATATTGATCGGGATCAGCACTTCCGGGAACTCAACAAATGTTATAAATGCGGTTGAAGTAGCCGATAGCAAACAAATGCGAACCATTGGATTTACCGGAAAGGAAGGTGGAAAGTTGGCCGGTTTAACCGATATCTGTATTAATGTTCCTTCAAATAATGTAGCACGAATACAGGAAGCACACATCTTAATCGGACATATTTTATGTGAAGAAGTTGAAAAAGCTATATTTCCCAAATAAGATGATTATACCTGATTTTCTCAACCAAATAAATAGCAAATGGACATTGTTCCTCGATCGTGACGGTGTAATCAATAAACGGCCACCTAATGATTATGTAAAGAGTTGGGATGAGTTTGAATTTCTACCTGGCGTGTTAGAGGCCTTGAAAATTCTTACTTTAAAATTCTCAAAGATTATCGTTATAACCAATCAGCAGGGCATTGGAAAAAATGTGATGACAACTGAAAATCTCCAGATTATTCACGATAATCTGATCAAGGAAGTCTCAGAAAAAGAGGGCAGAATAGATGCCATTTATTTTTGCCCTGATATGGCAACAAAAGCTGTTAACTGCAGAAAACCTGATATTAACATGGCTAAACAGGCAAAACGTGATTTCCCTGATATTGATTTTTCAATCAGCATTATGGCCGGAGATATGCTGTCAGATATACAGTTTGGAAAGAATGCCGGGATGAAAACAATATTTATAAGTACAAACAATTTGCTTTTAGCCCCCTCAGAATCTGATCATTCTTTTCCAAATTTATTTGAATTTGCTAAAGCTATAAGCGTAAACGATTGAATAATACCAGTTGTATTTCATAGTGGCGTATAAAGAAATTGAATTATTTTTTTCAGATACGAAATAAAAAATATTTGCATAGCCTCAGTTACGGAAATTTTTTTTAATGAAGTAGATGGGAAAAAGAAACAATTTAAATGCGGCAATATGATATACACTTGGTATAACTTAAATACCGCTACTTATTAACAGTATTTACGGATTGTTAATAATATTTATTCATTTTTCAATTTAAATCATTACTCAAGTACGCTGACTTTTTACATTTGCTCATAACTTATAATTAATAGATGTCACCGGGACTTATATTTGGAAGTTTTCTTGTTTATACAATAGTTATCTTTTTGATTTCATGGATTACCTCTAGGAAAGCTGACAACCAGAGTTTTTTTATCGGTAACCGCAAATCACCCTGGTTTGTTGTTGCTTATGGTATGATAGGGGCTTCTCTTTCAGGAGTTACTTTCATATCGATACCAGGATGGGTGGGCAGCACCCACTTCTCTTATTTTGTAATTGTGTTGGGATATGTATTTGGATATGCCATTATCAGCCTGGTTTTATTACCAATTTATTATAAGCTGAATCTCACATCTATCTATGCATATCTCAATAATCGATTCGGAAATTCTGCTTATAAAACAGGCTCTGTATTCTTTTTAATTTCCAGGATTATTGGTGCATCTTTTCGAATGTACCTGGTGATAAGCGTCCTGCAAGTATTTGTATTCGACCATTATGGTATTCCCTTTTGGGTTACTGTAGTATTTTTCATCATCCTTATTCAACTATATACATTAAAGGGAGGTATTAAAACCATCGTCTGGACAGACACGCTGCAAACCACATTCATGCTGGCTTCCATTATAATTGCCATTGGCCTTATTCTTTCCAAAATGGATTTGGGTGCTATGGAAATGATCAATAAAGTATGGAACAGCGATTTGTCAACAATCATTGTTACTGACATAAACAGTAAGCAAAATTTCCTGAAACTTTTTCTTAGCGGAGTATTCATTACTATTGTTATGACCGGGCTTGACCAGGATATGATGCAGAAAAACCTGAGCTGTAAAAATTTAAAGGATGCCCGGAAAAACATGACCACATTAAGCTTGATTTTAGTACCTGTTAACCTTATATTTCTTTTCCTTGGTGCTGTTTTGTACATTTATGCTGCTGAATATAATCTGCAACTTCCTGAACAATCTGATCATTTATTTCCAATGATTGCTTTTGATCATTTAGGAACTGTAGCGGGTATTGTTTTTATCATAGGACTTATATCTGCAGCATATTCAAGTGCTGACAGTGCTCTTACTGCACTTACAACCTCGTTCAGTATTGACATTATGGAATACGATAAAAAGTACAGCCATAATGAAAACTTGTTGAAAAAAAAGCGACAGACAGTACATTTATTGATGGCTCTAATAATTATTTTTGTCATCATTTTATTTGGGTTAATCAATAATCAGGCTGTAATTGCACAATTATTTACACTTGCTGGTTATACATACGGTCCGCTGCTTGGTTTATATGCATTCGGACTTTTTACCAGGATAGAAGTTAAAGATCGGTTAATCCCTGTAATAGCTATAATTGCACCTGTATTATCATGGATAATCAGCCATTATTCGGCAGCAATGTTTAATGGCTATGAAATAGGATTTGAACTCCTGATCATAAATGGGATCTTTACTTTTTTAGGATTAATTATAATAAGAAAACCTATTGTTAAAACTGTTTAAATATGCCAAACTTTAGATTTATCGCACTCAAAAAAACCCTGCACCGACCTGTAGGAGAAGTTAAATACCCTTCTGAAAAAGCTTCTGAATATTTTGGTTCAATGGTATTTAATCAAACGGTAATGCGCGAATATCTTACCGAAGAAGCTTTTAAAGTGCTACAAAATGCAATTGAAAAAGGTATACGAATAGAAAGAAAAGTTACTGACCAGATAGCTTCTGCAATGAAGGCCTGGGCCATGGGTAAAGGTGTAACCCACTACACACATTGGTTCCATCCGTTAACAGGCGCAACAGCTGAAAAACATGATGCTTTCATCAGTCCCATTGAGGGTGGCAGGGCTGTTGAGGAGTTTCAGGGTGTATCACTTATCCAGCAGGAACCTGACGCTTCCAGCTTTCCGAGTGGAGGCATTCGGAATACTTTTGAAGCAAGAGGATATACCGCATGGGATCCAACCTCTCCGGCATTCATACTCGAAAATACATTATGTATCCCTACCATTTTTGTTTCATACACTGGTGAATCATTGGACTACAAGACACCTTTATTAAGGTCAATGAAAGTGTTAGATGACATTGCTGTTGAAGTAGTCAGGTATTTTAATAAAGATGTTAAAAAGGTTTATCCAACACTCGGTTGGGAACAGGAATACTTTCTTGTTGATTCAGCCCTCTACTCAGCCCGACCCGACCTTGTTTTAACAGGAAAAACCGTATTTGGACATTCTTCTGCCAAAGACCAGCAGTTGTCTGATCATTATTTCGGCACAATACATAGCAGGGCGCTTGCTTTTATGCAGGAGCTTGAAATAGAATCACATAAACTAGGGATCCCTCTTAAAACGAGGCATAATGAGGTTGCTCCCAGTCAATTTGAGTGTGCTCCTGTTTACGAAGAAGCCAACATTGCTGTTGACCACAATCAATTACTTATGCACCTGCTTGATAAAGTGGCACGTAAACATGATTTCAAGGTACTTCTACACGAAAAGCCTTATGCTGGGGTCAATGGTTCAGGTAAACATAACAACTGGTCGTTGGCAACCGACACAGGGATCAACCTTTTAGCTCCCGGTAAGAGCTTAGAGGACAATTTCAGGTTTATAACTATCCTGGTTAATATCCTTAAAGCTGTTCATGATAATGAAGAATTGTTGAGGGCATGTATTGCATCTGCAGGTAATGACCTCAGGTTAGGAGCTAATGAAGCACCACCTGCAATAATCTCAGTGTTTATTGGTGAGCAGATAACCAGAACATTGCATGAAATTGAGAAAATGCCATCAATAAGTGGACTCAACAAAAATCATAAAGTAGAGGTGACTGTAAATATTCCAAAAATTCCTGAAATACTGTTTGATAATACCGACAGGAACCGTACATCTCCTTTTGCTTTCACCGGAAATAAATTTGAATTCAGAGCAGTTGGTTCAAGTGCAAATACTGCAAAGCCCATGTTTGTACTGAACACCATTATGGCCGATCAGCTGAAAAAATTTAAAGCTGATGTTGATAAACTCATTAAAAACGGTGTTGGGCAAGACGATGCTATTTTTAATGTGGTAAAGAGGTATATAAAAGAATCGAAGAAAATCAGGTTCGAAGGAAACTCATATAGCGAAGAGTGGGTTGAAGAAGCGAAAAAAAGAGGGCTTTCAAACCATATGTCGACCCCGGAAGCAATTAACGCATTTGTATCTAAAAAAACAATCGACTTGTTTGACCGGAATCAGGTGATGAATAAAAAGGAACTTGAGTCGCGTTACGAAATGAAACTGGAGAAGTATATCAAGAAAGTCCAGATTGAAGCACGTGTAATGGGCGACCTGGCCATTAATCACATTTTACCAACAGCCATTCTTTATCAAAACAGGTTAATTGAAAATGCGCGTGGTTTAAAAGAAGTACTTGATTCAAAGTCATTTGTTAAACTTTCCAAAAACCAGTTAAATTCAATAAAATATATCTCGAATCACATTTCTGCTATTAAAGAAAACGTTGAATCAATGATTGAGGCCAGGAAAAAAGCCAACGTAATTGATGATGCTTATGAAAAGGCTGTAGCATACAGAGACACCGTAATGATCTATTTTGACGATATCCGTTATCATGTAGATAAACTGGAGTTTCTGGTTGACGACGAATTATGGCCTTTACCAAAATACAGGGAATTACTGTTTATCAGATAAGAGGGGAAGGATTATTTCGAGCTTTTATCATTGCTGTTTGTGACTATTTAGTAAATTTGAAATATGAATACACTAACCATGAAATCAACCAGAATACTCACATTATTTCTAATCTTGTTTCTACTCGGCAGTTTAAATTCAAATGGCCAGTTCGTTGTGAAAAAAGTTGCAGGAAATTCCGCCAATACTTCGCAGGATGGGTTTTATTATGCTTTACCACAGACTATTCTGAAGATTGACCTGCTTATTGAAAAAATAAAAAAAATTCCAGGGCCATTAGCTGACTATGCTGAAGATTATCTTGGTGTATCAGATTACATCAGGTACAATAGCCAGTCAGTACAACTGATTAATGCTGAGGTAACACCTCTTTATGAAGCAGATCCTGAACAGTTTTACTATGTGCAATACCCTGCCGAAAAGTCAAAAGATGAAAAAGCGATTGCGTTTCAGTTTACCAAACAAGGTACTTTGCTGGGATATGGAGATAATGTAGGTTTGGAGTCAGAGACACATGTTACTGAGGTGGATCAAACCATAATCATGCTCGAAGGAGATGAAAATTTCTCATATTATGCTGATTACAACAGGAGAAAGAAGATTGACACCATCGTCAGGAAGATCTCAATTGATACAATTACAATTGAAAGGTTTTTATTCAAAACTTCGTGGGTTGATAAAAGCAACAATGAAAAAGCAAATGAGGCTGCGAAGAAAATCTCAGAAATAAGGGAGTCCAGGTTCCATTTAATCTCTGGTTACCAGGAAGTAAATTACGGAGAAAGTATCAAATATATGAATGATCAGTTAAAAAAACTGGAAAAAAAATATCTGGAGCTTTTTCTGGGAAAGGAAGTAAAAACAACTGAAATTCAATCAGTTTTCTATATACCTCAAAAAGATAAATCAAGGGATATTGTTTACAATGACCCGGATGGAAATCACATTGAGATAAATATTATGGCAAACAATACAACTTCTCAACTTCCTCCTGATCCTCTTGAAAAGATTGATAACATTTATTATAGAATTCCTCAAATAGTAAACGTTAATATTATTCAAAAGGGGAGTACTTATTTTAGTTCCAATATTGCAATCAGCCAATTTGGAATTATAGCAACGGCCCCCTTAAACAGAACCAAACTGCTGTTTGACGATCAAACAGGTAATTTAATAAATATAGTCAGAGAACAATAAAACAGAAACACCTATGGATTTTTTCGAAAAACAATTTTATAACAATACGATAGCCGACTGGGCTATTTCATTTTTAATAATTATCGGAGTTGTTGTGGTAACAAAGCTTTTAGTATGGTTTATTAAAAATATCTTAAAAAAGCTTTCTTCTAAAACCAAAACAAAACTTGATGACCTTTTAGTCGACATGCTTGAGGAACCGCTCATTTATGTCTTTGCATTAGGAGGCATTTGGTTTGCCCTTGGAAGACTTACTTTTACGGAGCAGGTAACCGGCTATATTGAGAATGGATTCTGGTTTATCGTTATCGTTGCAGTAACCTGGTTTATAGCCAGATTGCTTGAGGCACTTATTGATGAGTATCTGGCTCCGGTAGTTGAAAAAAGCGAAAACGATCTTGATGACCAACTATTACCCGTTGCGAAAAAAGCAATAAAGTATACGATATGGATACTTGGAATTATTGTCGCATTAAATAATGCAGGATTCAACGTTGGAGCCATATTAGCAGGACTTGGTATTGGTGGTTTGGCTTTAGCAATGGCTGCCAAAGACACCGTTGCAAATATTTTCGGAGGTTTTACTGTATTTACTGACAAACCATTTGTATTAGGCGACAGGATCAGGATTGGTGGGTATGATGGTGTAATTCAGGAAGTCGGCATCAGAAGTACACGATTAAAGACCTTTGCAGGTACCATTGTAACCATTCCAAACATGAAATTCACTGACAATATGATAGAGAATGTAAGCCTTGAACCGTCCCGCAGGGTGACTCTTAACCTTGGCCTTACTTATGATACGGACGAAGATAAGATCCAGTTGGCTATTGATATTTTAAAGGATATTATTGCCAATATGGAAGGAGCTGAAGAGAATAATCCAATTGCTTTTAATTCATTTGGCGATTTTTCATTAGGGATTCTATTCATATACTATATCAAGAAAGGAGCAGATATTCTCCAGGTTCAAACAGACGTGAATATGCAAATTCTAAAAAGGTTCAATGAAAATAAGCTGGAATTTGCCTTCCCTACTCAATCAATTCTTGCACAGATAAGTAAATAGGGATCAGAATTTATTAATTGTTTGTTTTAAAGCTACCAGTTTCTTTAACAACTCTTCCAGTAAGCTTAAGTTAAGCATATTGGCTCCATCTGATTTAGCATCAGCCGGGTTTGGATGTGTTTCAAGAAATATTCCATCAACACCAACTGCAATACCTGCTTTAGCTATTGTTTCTATCAAAGCAGGATTTCCTCCCGTAATCCCGGAACTTTGATTAGGTTGCTGCAATGAATGTGTAATATCCAATACAACAGGATATCCTGTTTTCTGCATTTCAGGAATATTTCTATAATCTACCACCAAATCATTATAGCCGAACATGCTTCCTCTTTCAGTTAGTAAAATATTGTTATTACCGGTTGATAAAACCTTTTCAACAGCAAATTTCATGGAAGCACCTGATAAAAACTGCCCTTTCTTAATATTGATAACTTTTCCTGTGTTTCCTGCTGCAAGCAATAAATCCGTCTGACGGCATAAAAAAGCAGGTATTTGAAGTACATCAACGTATTTTGCTGCAATCTTTGCTTCTTCAACAGTATGGATATCAGTAACTACAGGAATTTTTAAAGATTCCCTTATTTCACGAAGGATATTCAACGCTTTTTCATCGCCAATACCTGCAAAAGAATCTAGTTTTGATCTATTGGCCTTTCGATAAGAGGCTTTAAATACAAACGGAATCTTTAAATCTTCTGATAATGCCTTAATATGTTCTGCAATTTCTAAGGTAGTTTTCTCGTTTTCAATAACGCAAGGACCCGCTATCAATAAGAAGTTCCCTGAATCTGTAAATTGTAATCCTGGAATATCAACCATCATAAAAGGGTTTTTTCAAAAATAGTAAATCTTAGAGATTGATTATGATATGTTTGATTTCTCTTTTCGAAAGTTTACGAAATAAACTCCGGTAAAAATAAAAATAGCAGCCAGAACCTCTACATATGTCAATGTATCTTTGCTTGCCAATAAGGCTACAACAGTTGCCAGCAAGGGCTGTAAATATATATAAGCACTATTCATTGTAGGTGAAATAGTTTTAAGAGAAAAATTATTTAGAAAATACGCCAATACTGTTGTAAAAACCACCACATAAATTATCGACAACCAAATATTCGCGGGAATCGCATTAAAATCCGAAGCAATTACAAGATGCAGTGAAAATGGTATTATATAGATCAATCCAAAAGTAAAAACCCATTTCATTACTGTTAAAGCTGAATATTTCTTCAGCAATGGTTTAACAAGTACTAAAAACAAAGCATAGGAAGAAGCATTAAGAAAAGTAAGCAAATTCCCTAATGTTGTATCAGCTTTAAATGAAATATTTCCACCTTGCAAAATAAGGTAAACCGCACCGGCAAATCCAAATAATATTCCTATCGATTTATTCCTTGTTATCTTATCGCCTATAATAAGATGGGCAAACACCAACACCATAATTGGAATTGTTACCATGATGATTGCTGCGTTTATAGGTGTCGTTAAATTTAGTCCTTCGAAAAACAAAACCTGGTTAATAGCAACTCCAAAAAGAGCGCACACTGCTAAACGAAGCAAATCTTTTCGCTCAACCTTCTCTTTTGGAAAGAATAAGCTTACTAACCAGAATATTACGGTTGCTCCTAATACCCGGAGGAATATGATAGGACGTGGAAGCAGATAATCGGGCATGATACCTTTTGCTACCACATAGTTTATTCCGAAAATGATGTTTGCACCAATTACAGCCAAATGGGCAACATAGATCTTTTTCATCTTAACTTAAAAAGGAGAAAGGATCATATTAAAATGGAAGGTCATCTTCCGGACTATCAAAATCAGGCGGTGGCTCATCAGGATGAGGGATAGAGTAACCTTCTTCGGCTTCTTTCTCAATTCGCCATGCCCTGATATCAGTGTACCAGCGCGAATTATATTCCCTTGACTCAATATTAACTGAAGCCCTGATAATATCACCTTCAACCAGGTGTTCCAGCATAGATAGTTTATCACCCCAAACGCTCATGCATATCTTTTTCGGATACTGGTCTTCAGTTTCAATCACAAATTCCTGTTTTTCCCATTTTCCGTTTTTTCCTTCACCTGAAACGATAGCCATTTTCTGTATCAGTTTCCCTTTTAATTCAATTGCCATAATCTTTAATTTATTGGAATTCAAAATTAATGATTTTGTAAAAACAACACGGTTAGAATTGAAAAATTAAAACTATTACTTTTGTAAGCAATTATGGAAGAATATAAAATAGACATACCCAATCGTTTTTATTCTGATGCAGAAGGAAAGCCTTTTGAAAATTGCCAGATGTGTGGTAAGTTTTTACTTACTGAAGGAACAACCTATGTAGTTGAAAAGGCAATAAAGAATTATAAAGATTATGATATTAATTCAACCATCTTCGAATTTGCTGTTTGTATTGATTGCCATACTAAAGTACAAAAAAGCATGTCGGATGAATCGCTGGCTAACCTGCATCGATATTACCAACATATAATGGCTGAAAAAGGCAATCAACCAATTGTAATTGATGTCAGGAATTTTAATTTAGATGACTGGCTTTCAAAATGCTTTTTCAAAGGTGATGAAATAAAGGAAATGAATGAATACCAGCTTGTAGCCCAGTTTAACGGGAACAAAATGCTCATGAATATGCCACCCATGATCATTGGTGAAAAAGCTATGGAAGAAATGGCTGAACTACTTTCTGATAAGACCGTTGATGAAATGAACGGATTCCGGGAAAAATTCCTCGGGCCTTCTCCTGAAATTGAGGAGCTTATTTATGGTAAAAAGCTGATCATGATATAACTAATCATTAAATTTTCTAATCACGATTTGTAAATGTCTGTTAAACTAAACATATTACTATTGCTGCTTGTTTATTATCCAATTAATAGTTTACACTCACAAAATATGGTCACAAATAAAAATGTACCCAATTCCGAAACAATTACATTTGGTTCAGGATGCTTTTGGTGTACCGAAGCTATTTTAGAATTAGTTAAGGGTGTAACAGTGGTAGTTCCAGGTTATTCAGGAGGAAATGAACCTGATCCAACGTATGAATTAATATGTTCAGGTGAAACTAATTATGCTGAAGTTGTTCAAATCACATATGACCCTGCCATTGTTTCTTTTAAGGAATTGCTCGAAATATACTGGAAAACTCACGATCCAACAACAATTAACCGCCAGGGTGCTGATGTTGGCCCACAATACAGATCAGTTATATTTTACCATACTGAAAAGCAGAAAGAAGAAGCTGAATTTTACATGGAAGTACTAGATAAAGCAGGTATCTGGAATAAGCCCATTGTTACGGAGATCAGTCCATATATAAATTTCTATAAGGCAGAAGAATATCATACGAATTTTTACATGAACAACCCCGCAAATGCCTATTGCAATTTCGTAATCACACCAAAAGTTGAGAAATTTAAAAAAGTATTCTCTGATCATTTGATTAAATAAGCCATTTTATTGCATATATTTTTCTATAAATTATTGATTCTCTTAGTATTTTATTATCTTTGCATCGATTTTTTATTATTTATTATTATTATTTTATATTTTTATGGAAACAGGAATTGTTAAATTTTTCAACGAAGCCAAAGGTTATGGCTTTATCAAAGATGTTAATTCAGACAAAGAATACTTTGTCCACGCCTCAGGAATTATTGACAGAATTAAAGAGGATGATGAAGTTACTTTCGAATTAGCAGAAGGAAAAAAAGGATTAAATGCCGTTAATGTGAAATTAGCTTAGTATAAAAAAGATACTTAGATGCATTTACAGAAGCCTCACATTAATGTGGGGCTTCTTTTTTTTTGGAAATTTGTAAATAATACGAACTATTACCCCACAGAAAGACATGAAAAATCAAACTGCCATTGTAATCGGAGCAACAGGTTTAATTGGCTTTAAGCTGGTTAAACATATACTGGAGGATGATAATTTCTCTTGCTTAAAAGTGTTCACTCGCAGAACACTTGGTATAAACAATAAAAAATTAGAAGAAAACCTGGTGGATTTCGATAGAATTGAAGAATGGAAAGAACAACTAAAAGGGGATGTTTTGTTTTCAGCTATGGGAACTACACTGCAGAAAGCAGGCAGCAAGGCGGTTCAATACAAAATCGATTATACCTACCAGTACGAAACAGCATTAGCAGCTGCCAATAATGGGGTAAAAATCTACTGCCTGGTTTCATCAGCCGGTGCCAACCCAAGATCGTCCCTGTTTTATTCAAGAATGAAGGGAGAATTAGACCAGGCTGTTGAAGCACTGCCTTTCAGAAACATATTTATTTTCAGGCCATCCATACTAGATGGTGAAAGGCAGGAAAGCAGGAGAGGAGAGAAGATTGGCCTAGTACTTACCGGATTCTTTACAAAAATTCCCGGTTTAACAAAATACAGACCTATTTCAGGCGAGCTAGTTGCCGAAGCTATGATTCATGTATCACAAACAGCACCTAAAAGAAAAGAATCTGAAGTATTTACACTTGAAGAAATATTTTCTTTGTTGAATTAATCGAATTAGCCTTATTTTTTTCTTAAATTAATTGCAAGGATTTCAAATAACAATTGGGTACATTTGCAATAATCCTATTTGCTAAGTGATCAATTCTTTGGGGTATAAATTCATAATTTAAAAACTATATTATCATGAGAGTCGTTTTTACATTTATTTTAACCATGCTTTCTGTGGTTTTATTCGCGCAATCAATCGGAGATACCATTATTATTCCAACCTACAATTACACACAAACACACGGGTGGCCGTGGTGTGGCTTTAGCCGGGATACAATGATTGATTTCCCTGATGATCCTGATGTAACCTATGAAAAAATTATTATGGCCTATAACATGCGCTGTAAAGACGGTTTGGTTTCTAATCATTCCTATCCGAACCAAGGATGCGGTGAATGGGATTATTCATGTAACACATATATACACGATTCATCAAGAGTTGATTCAGTGCTAAGTTTCACAAACTCCTATTATATTTCTACTTTCTCAGGAACAATCTACAATTATGTAGAAGTGCCACTTTATGATTATTATCAATACAGGCAAATGGATGTTCAAATCAATAGCATAATTTCTGAAACCCTAAATACTGTAGGATTTGGAGATTTACTCCTTTCGCATGTATTGGCTACTGATAACAACTCTGGTAAATCACAATATTTATACACCCAATCAGAATTATCAGCAGCAGGAATTATAAGTGGTGAAATTGATGGAATTCTATTGGATGCTATCAGTAACAGTGCTGAAGCCGGATATTTACGCGTAAGTATTAAACACACTGATAAAACCGCTTTAAACAGCAATGATCCGGATACTGATGACTTTACAGAAGTCTATTTTCATAATTATTCCTTATCAGTCGGTTCAAACAGGATTCAGTTTCATACACCTTTTACATGGAATGGAACATCCAACATCATTGTAGAGTTTTCATTTACCAATAACAATACAAGCAATGCAATTGACGTGGAAGGTGAAAATACAGGTGTCGTTTCAGGAATATACACCGTAAATGGATTTAGCCTGAATGCGGTGAATGGAAAAATTGATATTCCTACAGAATCCTTTTCAAGTATTTCGGATGAAATTACTGTTTCATTTTGGAGTTATGGCAACGAAAAGGTTCAACCCATTCACAACAGTATTTTTCATGGAGTTGACAATAACAATAATCGACAGCTAAATCTTCATCTACCCTGGGGAAATTCGAGTATTTATTTTGATTGTGGTAATGACGGAACCGGCTACGACAGGATTGATAAGGCGGCCACAGCCGATGAGTTTGAAGGAAGCTGGAGCCAATGGGCAGTGACAAAGAATGCCAACAGCGGCAACATGAAAATATACCACAATGGTGAACTCTGGCACTCGGGAACTGATAAAAACAAGCTGATCGACATACAGGAATTTATTCTGGGAACAAGCGGGAACCCGAACCGTTCATATTATGGGAAGATTGACGAATTCCGGATTTGGGATACAGAACTAAGTGAACAAACTATCCAGGATTGGATGCACAGGCCGGTTGAGGCTTCTCATCCATCTTATGCAAACCTGGTGGCTTATTACAAAATGGATGAAGGCAGTGGTAATACGGTTATGGATGCATCTGTAAATGCTGAATCTGCCGTTATAGAAGGCTTTATGTACTGGCTATTTGAACGTGGCAGTATGCTGACAAGAGGTTTTACTGAGACAATAGAAAGACCTAATCTTACGTTTGCACAAGGCGATTATAATCTTACAATTACCGATGAGATTGTTACTGATTCCGTTTTACTTACTCCAAATATTGTCAGGGAGTATGATATCATACCTCGTTATGGCACCATGCTGCACGACAGCATTAATGAGGTATCGGTAAATGAGTTTTGGGAAGCGCAATATCAGCATATCTACGATCCTGAAGGAGTTTTAATAGATTCTATTGAAGTAATACCAACCGGAACAATTGAAATAACCGAGTTATCATATTATAAAAGATACCCTTCTAAATACGATATTATGTCGTTTGTAACTCCTTACGGTAAATTCTTGGATCTTGGAATGGAAGGCAAAACGTGGTTCTTTGATGTAACCGATTATGCACCCATACTTAAAGGTAGAAAAAGAATGACTATTGAGAGAGGTGGGGAATGGCAGGAGGACATGGACATAAAATTCTATTATATCGTAGGAATACCACCTCATGATATCATAGATATTAACCAGATTTGGAGAGCAGACAGTAAATCATATACTACCATTCAGTCTGAAAAAGCCTTTGAACCAAGAGATTTTTACTTCAATCCTGAGGGAAGCCTCTTTAAAGTTCGTTCTGTGATTACCGGTCATGGACAACAGGGAGAATTTTCTCCACGTCATCATACATTAAATATTAACGGAGGAGAAATAGAATATGATTGGCTTGTATGGGAAGAATGTTCAACAAATCCTATTTATCCTCAAGGAGGAACATGGATATATGACAGGGCAGGATGGTGCCCCGGATACCCAAGTGTTCTCCATGAATTTGACATAACTGAGCATGTATCAGCAGGACAAACCCATACTATCGACTATGGATTGGTATATGCTAACGGAACTTCCAATTACATCGTTAATAATCAACTTGTAACTTATGGAGATCCCAATTTTAACATAGATGCTGCCATCGTAAGGATATTAAAGCCTAATAGTGAAGATGCAAGCCAGGAAAGGTTTAATCCGGCATGTACTTATCCTGAAATCATTATTCAAAATACAGGGGCAACTACTTTAACCAGCCTGGATATTGAGTATTCAGTTGAAGGAGGAGAAACAGAAAGCTACACATGGACCGGCTCACTTGACTTCCTGGAGAAGGAAACTCTTATTCTGCCAATCGCTGAACTTACATTCTGGCTGGGAACCGTCGACAAGTTTACGGTGAATATCAGCAATCCGAACGAACAGGAAGATGAATATGCCTATAACAATACTTGTAGCTCTATATTTGATGATATACATGTGTATCCTGAAAGTGAAATAATTACCATTCAATTAAAAACAAATAATTATGGTCATCAAACTTCATACACACTGTACGATGATGAAGGAGACATATATTATGAGAGAGATAATTGCGATAATAATACCATTTACAACGATGAGTTCTATCTTTTTCCCGGCTGCTACAAATTACAAATTGAAGACACGGGTAATGACGGACTTGAGTTTTGGGCCAATCCAAACCAGGGAACGGGATATTTCAGGATAAAGGATTCTGATGGTGCTGTGCTATATACGTTTGAACCCGATTTCGGAGGTTTCGCTATTTTTGAATTTGGTATTGGTAATATTACCAAAATAGATGAAGTAAACAATCCATTTATTCTGAGCGTTTACCCTAATCCAACATCAGATAAGCTTCATGTTAAAATCAATGGTACTGGTAATACCAAGGTATCTGTTAGCCTGACTAATTCATTGATGGCCAAAGTAATGGAAAAGGAGTATTCAGTTAACGGTAAAGAATTTAGCACTGAAATCGACATGAAACATCTTCCATCAGGAATATACTTTTTGCATATTGAGTACGGTGATCATTCAAAAATTGAAAAGATAATTAAACATTAATCTGGTTGTAGAATATCATTGAGGTACTAGTATAAACCTTCTGGCATAAGAAGAATCTGGAAGGATTTGAACTTTTGTCTGTTAATAGAGGTTTAAGTCAGGCCCACACACAAGCCTACGTCAAGACTTAAACCAGTAGGTCATTACCTTATTATTATTCAGTTTCTTCGAAGTTGATAAGAAATTAAAAAAATGCTTGCATCAGGTGTATACTATGTGTATCTTTGTGTATGCATAACCAGGTTTCAAACAAAGAACTCAAAGCGCTGCAAGCCATAAGGAGTTATCTCATGAAATACGGCAAAATGCCAAGTGTGAGGGAATTAATGAAAGAACTGAACTATAAATCTCCACGCTCTGCATCGGTAGTCATGCAAAAGCTGACAGAGAAAGGTATCTTAAAGAAAAAGAAAGATGGCAGCACCCAGTTCATTCAATACGACATAGATGAAATTGGGGATACTCCACAGGAACAAACGGTGAAAGTCCCTTTGCTGGGAACCGTTACATGTGGTTTGCCCATCCTTGCCGAAGAAAACATTGAAGCCGAATTGGCTGTTTCAACCAAAGTAGCCAAGCAGCCCGGAAAGTATTATCTATTAAAAACACAGGGCGATTCGATGAACCAAAAAGGTATTAACGACGGCGACCTTGTACTGGTAAAACACCAGAACCATGCAGACAGCGGAGACACTATTGTAGCCTTAATAGATGACGAGGTTACAGTAAAAGAGTTGAGAATAAACAACGATAATGTGGTATTACTGCCACGCTCTTCCAACAAAACACATACGCCCATCATTCTTTCCAAAAATTTTGTGGTACAGGGAGTAGTTGTATCTGTGATACCTATGTGAAAACTGAAAAATGGACCGGTCAATTGTACATATCGACTTGGATACTTTTTTTGTATCGGTAGAGCGTCTGCTCGATTCCAGCCTCAACAACATACCGGTGTTGGTTGGAGGAACCAATGGGAGAGGGGTGGTTGCTGCCTGTAGCTACGAAGCCCGCAAATACGGTATACACTCGGCCATGCCTATGTGGATGGCTCAAAGGCTTTGCCCCGAAGCTATTGTGATCAGGGGAGACGGCAGCATGTACAGCAAGTTCTCAAAAATGGTAACCGAAATCATTAAAGAAGAGTCGCCTATTTACGAAAAGTCTTCTATCGACGAGTTTTATATCGACGCAAGCGGAATGGATAGGTTTTTCGGAACCTATAAGTGGGCCAAAGAACTCAGGGAGAAAATAATAAAAGAAACAGGATTGCCTATTTCATTCGCACTTTCTACCAATAAAACAGTAGCAAAAGTAGGTACTGGCGAGGCCAAACCCAATAACTATATCAATATCCACAAAGGCAACGAAAAAGGTTTTCTGGCACCTTTACAGGTAAAAAAAATCCCCATGGTGGGAGACAAAAGTTATAAGATGCTTTTAAGTATGGGCGTAAAATATGTAAGAACCATACAAGAGATTCCCATCGAACTCATGGACAGTATTATGGGGAAAAACGGCATTGCATTATGGAAAAAAGCGCAGGGCATCGATAATACACCTGTAGAACCTTATAGTGAACGAAAATCCATCTCCTCTTCAATAACACTCGAAAAAGATACCATCGACACCCAATGGCTAAAAAATATTTTGACAGCCATGGCTGAGAAACTGGCTTACCAACTCAGGAAAGAACAAAAGCTCACATCAGTAGTTACCGTAACCATTCGCTATTCCGATTTCGATACACGTACCCGGCAAAAACGGATATCATATACTTCGCTGGATCATACACTGATAAAAACAGTGATAAGTCTTTTCGATCAACTTTACGACAGAAGGTTGCTGGTACGGCTTGTTGGCGTACGCTACAGCAGCCTGATATCAGGAAATTACCAGATGAACCTATTTGAAGATACTTCAGAAATGATCAGCCTATACCAGGCCATGGACAACATCCGTAACCGCTACGGAAATACCGCAATAAGGCGTGTTTCTACCTTGGGTACCCGTATCAGAAACGGAGGAAGCCCCTTCCAGGGAAATCTGACAGCATAAATTATGTTACTCAATTGCCACACATACTACAGCTATAAGTATGGAACCATCTCCATCGAAGACCTCATAAAGGATGTACAGGAAAAAGAATATAACTACCTGGTACTGACTGATATCAATAACACATCAGCCAGTCTGGATTTTGTACGACAGTGCATAGAGAAACATATAAAACCTGTGTTGGGTATTGATTTCAGAAATGGCGCACAGCAACGATACATTGGTATTGCAAGAAATAACAAAGGTTTTAGGGAACTCAACGAACACCTTACACACCACCTTCATAGTGCAGAAGACTTTGGCAACAGAGCCCCGGAGTTCAGACATGCTTATGTAATTTATCCCTTTGCAAACTTCGCTAACCAGAAACTACGGGAAAATGAGTTTGTTGGTATACGACCGTCTGAAATAACTAAAATCCCATTCTCAAGATGGAAAAATAGTCTTGACAAACTTGTTATCCTGCACCCAATAACCATCCGCAATAAGCATGATTTTAATATCCACAGGCTGCTGCGTGCCATTGATAACAATACGTTGCTAAGCAAACTGCCCAAAAGTGAAGAAGCTAAACCCGATGAGATCATGCCGGCTGAAAACGAATTAGCCGGAATTTTCCATGAGTACTCACAAATAATTGAAAACACAAAACAATTAATTAAACATTGTTCCATCAGCTTTGAATACAAAACTTTTAAAAACAAGAAATGCTTTACAAAATCGCCCAAAGAAGATTTTGAACTCCTGAAAAAAGAGGCCGGAAAGGGTATAAAATACCGTTACAAAAATCCTACTCAAAAGGTGATCGACAGGATGAACAAGGAATTGAAGATCATTAAACAAATGGACTTCTGTTCTTATTTTCTGATCAACTGGGACCTGGTGAAACATGCACGCAGCCAAGGAGTTTACCATGTTGGAAGAGGAAGTGGTGCCAACAGTATGGTTGCTTACCTGCTGCGCATTACCGATGTAGACCCCATTGAACTTGATCTGTATTTCGAACGTTTTATTAACCCATCACGGACTTCTCCTCCTGATTTTGACCTTGATTTTTCCTCTCGCGACAGGAACAAAGTTACAAAGTACCTTTTCGATAAATACGGATGGGATAAAACCGCACTCGTAGGTACCTATATTACCTTCCAGTACAAATCAATGATCCGTGAATTAGGAAAAGTATTTGGTTTACCAGCACACGAAATTGAAAAGCTGCAGTTTACCAAAAACGTCAACAACCTGGATGAAATCAGTAAACTTGTAATAAAATACAGTCATTATATCCATGGCTTTCCAAGCCACCTGAGTGTACATTCCAGCGGCATACTCATTTCAGAGGAACCATTGAGTGCATATACAGCAACCATAATGCCTCCAAAAGGCTTTCCAACAGTGCATTTCAGTATGATCGAAGCTGAAGATATCGGTTATACCAAATTCGACATACTGGGGCAACGCGGCTTAAGTAAAATAGAGGATGCTGTGGGCATCATCAAAGAAAATACGGGGCAGAAAATTGACATCCATGATATATTGAAATTCAAGCAGGATGAGACAGTGAAACAGCTACTGATGCAGGGAAAGACCATCGGCTGTTTTTATGTGGAGTCGCCTGCCATGCGTATGCTGCTTAAAAAACTTGAAGCCGATGATTACATTCGCCTGGTAGCAGCCAGTTCGATTATCCGTCCGGGTGTTGCAAAAAGCGGAATGATGCGCGAATACATCCTGCGATACAGGGAAAAGGGCAGGAGGGAAGCTGCCCGGAAAGAGATGCCTGCTTTCTATGATCTTCTGGCAGAAACATACGGGGTAATGGTGTACCAGGAAGATGTGATAAAAGTGGCACATTATTTTGCAGGACTCACGCTTGCTGAATCAGATGTATTGCGCAGAGGGATGTCATGGAAATTCAAGCAACGCAACGAATTTGGGAAGATCAGGGATAAGTTTTTTTCAAATTGCAAGCATAAAGGTTACCCGAAACATCTGGTGGAACGGGTTTGGGAGCAAATTGAGAGTTTTGCCAACTATGCCTTTTCGAAAGGGCATTCAGCTTCCTATGCAGTTGAAAGTTACCAGGCACTTTACCTGAAAGCGCACTTCCCGTTGGAATATATGGTGGCAACCATTAATAATGGAGGTGGCTTTTACCATACCGAACTTTATGTTCATGAAGCCCGCATGCATGGTGCTACGATAGAACCTCCCTGCGTAAACATGAGCGAAGGAAAAACAATTATCTGCAACAAAACCATTTACCTCGGACTGAGCATGCTTAAAAGCCTGGAAACGAACACTATTGCAGCCTTACTTACCGAACGCACACGCAACGGCCATTTCCACGGCTTACGTAACTTTCTCAACAGAGTACCCATATCACTGGAACAATTGTCCATTTTAATCCGCATTGATGCTTTTCGCTTTACCGGAAAACAAAAAAAGGAACTGATGTGGGATGCCCATTTCCTGCTATCCAAAGCAAAAAAAACAAAACCGGTAAAAACACTGTTTTATGAGGCTCCAAAGGAGTTCTCCATACCGCCATTATATGCACATACATTGGAGAGCGCCTACGATGAAATGGAGCTCCTGGGCTTTCCGGTAGGCATATCACCCTTTAAGCTAGTGGAAATGAATGCAGAAAAAACCGTTCCTGCCCGAATGCTCCCATACATGGTAAATAAAAGGGTAGAGGTAATTGGTTATTTGATCCATGCAAAAAGAACACGGACAACCAATGGAAAACAGATGACTTTTGGTACTTTTATCGATCGGGAAGGCAATTGGATGGATACGGTACAGTTCCCGAATATTACAACAAAGTACCCGTTTCGGGGACCGGGATGCTACAAAATAAAAGGTAAAGTAATTTCTGAATTTGGGTTTGTAAGTATTGAAACATCAGAACTATACAGGCTACCAACAATAAACATTGAAGAGCCTTCAACGCGATTGAAAAACAACAATTATGCTACAACAAATAACCAGCAACCAGTAACAAATAACAAACCATGTGTGGACAATATGCCATAGTAAGCAAGATTGAAAAAATTGAAAAGCAGTTCAATGTAAGGGCGAAAGAGGATATGGAATCTTATGAAAATAAGATCATTGTACCCGGAACAAAAGGATTGGTAATAACAGATGAAAACCCGAAAATAATACAGACTTATACTTTTGGATTCACTCCCAGCTGGGCGGATAAATTAAAATATATCATCAATGCCAGGGCAGAAGGTGATCATAACAAGGATAATTCGCCTGATTACACCGGTGGTAAAGGCATAATTAACAAACCCTTCTTCAGAAAAGTAATACGTTCACAACGTTGCCTGGTTATCGCCGATTGTTTTATTGAAAGTACCGGAAAGAAGGAACTGAAGAAGTCATTCAATGTTTATCTTAAAGATCATGTTAACCCGTTTGCATTTGCCGGAATCTGGGATAAATGGCAGGATAAGGACACAGGAGAAATACATGACACATTCGCCATTATTACTACACGGCCTAACAAACTCATGCTAAAGATACCACACGACAGGATGCCGGTGGTATTAAATCCTTCTACATATTCGAGGTATTTAAGTGCGAAAAGTCCGTTAAGTGATATAACTGCCATGCTCGAACCATATGCTGCGCAGGATATGAATGCCTATGAAATCGCCACCTCATTTTATAAGGAAAGAGGTGATGCGCGAAAAGCATTACAGCCGATGAATCAGCGTATAGACAAAGAATATGATATCAAATTGAAACAGCAACTCAAATTATTTGGTATGGGTGAATCGCCATCAAGGGAGAAGAAGAACAGATAATTAACAACCGTTTCTAATTAGTGTTTGCACGAAAATACTGTGTCAGATAAGAAAACGCCAAGAATGGGGCTTTCGTAGTTTTGAAAATGAGGAGTTTACTTGTGTAAATGACTATTTTCAAAACAAGAGTAACGAAATTATTGGCGTTTTCTTGCTGAGACTAATTATTGCACATCCTTCATCGAAAGACTGATACGCTTTCTGGGAACATCAATATCAAGTACTTTCACTTTTACATGCTGGTTTAGGCTAACAAAGTCGGCAGGATTACTGATAAACTCATCAGCTAAGTGAGAAATATGAACCAACCCATCCTGCTTAACACCAATGTTCACAAAAGCCCCGAAATTGGTGATATTGGATATAATTCCGGGTAGTTCCATACCAATTTCTAAATCTGTTATCTTGTTGATTCCTTTGGCAAATTCAAATATTTTGGCCTTTTTACGTGGATCCAAACCAGGCTTGAGCAACTCCTGCCTGATATCGTTTAATGTGGCCAGTCCTGTTTCTGAATTAACAAAATATGAAAATTCAAGTTTTTCGATTACTTCCTTATTACCGATTAATTCTGAAACAGTCAAACCGGCATGACGTGCAATTTTCTTTACTACCGGGTAGCTCTCCGGGTGAACAGCACTATTATCCAGAGGGTTCTTGCCATTTTTAATTCGCAGGAATCCTGCACATTGCTCAAAGGCCTTACTGCCCATTCTAGGCACTTTATCCAATGATTTTCTGGATCCAAAGGCTCCGTACTCATTCCTGTAATTTATAATGTTTTGCGCCAATTGCGGACCAAGCCCTGATACATAGTTAAGCAAATGTTTACTGGCAGTATTTACATCCACACCTACCTTGTTTACACAACTTTCCACAACAATATCCAGAGATTCCTTTAATAGTTTCTGATCAACATCATGCTGGTACTGGCCTACTCCGATTGATTTGGCTTCAATTTTAACCAATTCGGCCAGGGGATCCATGAGCCTGCGCCCAATGGAAACAGCACCCCGGACTGTGACATCATAATCCGGAAATTCTTCACGCGCTTCAGGCGAGGCTGAATATATGGATGCACCTGCTTCATTCACTACAAACACCTCTACGTCATCTCTAAACCGTACACGGCGTATCAGGTTTTCCGTTTCCCTTCCGGCCGTTCCATTACCAATGGCAATGGCTTCAATTTTGTATTGCTGTACCAGCGTGTTGATCTTACTCATAGCCGGGCCACTTTTTGACTGGGGTGGATGCGGGAAAATAGTATCATTATGAAGTAAGCCACCATTTTCATCAAGACAAACCAATTTGCAACCTGTCCGGAAGCCTGGGTCGATGGCTAGAATTCTTTTTTCACCCAATGGAGCAGTTAGCAAGAGTTGCTTCAGGTTCTCTGCAAAAACTTTTATCGCTTCTGTATCGGCTTTTTCTTTCGACAACACAGCAAATTCATTTTCTATGGAAGGAGCAAGGAGCCTCTTGTAACTATCCCTAATTGCCAGGGCAACATGGCCTGCAACATCGTTTCTTATGAAAAATCTGTGTAGCCTCTTAAGGGCATATTCCTCTGAAGGGCGAATGCTTACTTTTAAAAAACTTTCCTTTTCAGCACGCCTGATAGCCAGTAACCTGTGTGATTTGCAGCGCGATAGCTTTTCTTCATACTGAAAATAATCACTATATTTTTCTGCCTCATCCGCCTTACCTTTTATGAGTTTTGAACTGATAACAGCCTGTTTATCAAAAAGTTGCCTGATAATCATTCTGGCCTTTTTATTTTCATTCACCCATTCTGCTATAATGTCTCTGCCACCTTGCAGCGCCTCTTCAACTGATTTTATATTTCCCTTTACAAATGCAGCAACCCGCGAATCAATATCCATTTCACGCTGTGCCATAATAATCTTTGCCAGTGGTTCCAGTCCGTTTTCCCGTGCCGTTTCAGCCCTGGTTTTTCTTTTTTGTTTGAATGGCAGATAAAGGTCTTCCAGTTCAGTGGCATCCCAGGTGCTTTGTATAGCAGCTTTGAGCTCATCAGTTAGTTTTCCCTGTTCGCTAATGGTATTAAGGATAGTTTCTTTCCTGCTTTCAATTTTAGTCAGCTTATCATTAACTGACTTAATGAGTCCGATTTGCACCTCATCAAGGCTGGCGGTTGCTTCTTTCCTGTAACGGGCAATAAAAGGGATTGTAGCACCGCCTGTTAACAAGGATAAGGTTTTTTCGACTTGTGGAACGGAAATGCCTGTTTCAGCGGAAATCAAAGGAATCAGGGTAGGAAACATATGCAATTTATTTTAATGGTAAATGTAGATATTCTATAGCAAACTGTCTCTATTATCCATGCGGAGTTTACAACAGAACTCAATTGAATTCTTGACCATAACCCGAATAGGAATGGTGATGACAACTATTCTAATTTATTGGAAAGCAATCGAATCGAATTCGAAATATTTTGATTTTTTTCTTGTTTATTTAAAAAAATGTGTATTTTCGCCAAAGTTTTAACAGAATAGTTTTGCGTATTTAAGTTCCCTTCAAGAAAAAATCTCCCTAAATCTTATTAAGTTTAGCCGAATAATTTGATCTACAAGACACTTGCTACGCAGCACCATTCTAAATATTATTATTTTAAATTTTAAGTAAATGAAAGAAGGAACAGTAAAATTTTTCAACAGATCCAAAGGATTTGGTTTTATCGAGCCAACAGATGGTGGCCAAGATGTTTTTGTACACCAGAATGGATTAATTGACGAAATTAATGAAAACGACAAAGTTAAATTTGACGTAGAACAAGGAAAAAAAGGACTTAATGCAGTTAATGTTCAGTTAATTGGATAATCTTTTTAAAATGACTTTTAAAAGCCATCCGTTTGGGTGGCTTTTTTTTTTGCAAATATCCCACAACCCCAAAAGGAGCGGCCTTTCTGCTTTTAGATATTTTATGGGTATTTACTTATTATCTGGTATTTTTTTAGGTTAATTCTGTTTTAATCTATTTTCTAATTCTCCTAACATTGGCATAATAAATTTCGTTTTTGTGAAAATGGTTTTTTCAAATAGATAATAACCTAAGGATATGTTGTCTGATTTAATACGGAAGGCCCCATAGGAACGACTAATACCAATAAGTTTATTATCAGCAATTACAGGCCCACCACTAAAGCCACGATAGACAAATATATTACCCGTAAAGTAACTATAAGTGTCATTCGTTACATCCTCAACAATACCTTTTGAAATAACAGGAATTGATATAACAAATGATTGCCAATTAAGATAATCCATCGATAATTTTTTTTGCTGAATTTCAGAGAAATTAGGAAATCCTACCGCTAAAATCTTATCGTTTTTCGAAATGTTACCTAAGGTATCAATGTCCGATAATGTGATAGGAACGTATCCTTTATTTTTAAGTGTATTGATAAACTGTGGTCCATATACTGGTATATCATTCAGTGATACAATTGCTAGATCAATTTCTTTGGAAGAAAAGATAAATGGTATTTGATTTAACTTTTGTCTTGCAGATGTTCTAATATAATGCGCATAATTAGTATCCTGTTCAAGGATTTTTCCATCAATTAAATCACTACCATTTGGCCTTAGAAAAATCAAATCATAAATTTCTGGCTGGATAGAAGCTTCAACATCTTCAAGGACATGTCTGGCAGAAATTAAATAGTGTTTCTTTTTGTGTAAAAAATAGATAGCTGTACCTGTATACCTCTTTTTCAAATAGTTACTTTGAATCTTATTTCTATATTCTTTAGTGTATTTGCCAGGATTGTTCTTTTCTTCCGATTGCATTTCGACAAATAATTTAGAAGTAAAAAAATTTGACTGGCATTCTACATTTATTACAGCCTTTATCCACTTGCTAATAGTTTCTTTTTCCATCATAACTTCATTATTAGGATTGTTATTTTGACATTTTGAAAGAATTGGCAACAAAAGAATTAAAAGAAATAGTGTTCTCATATTTTCATTATTTAATTTTCAACTCCCTGAGAATTGAATAAATATAAACAATCTGCACCACTATACAAATACTGCAATCCCAGCGTCAAGTACCATGCCGTATAGCTGTTTTGTGAATAACTCAGTTTTATATTAAGTTGGTAGTTCTACAGAATGCTGATATAGCGCTGAAATACTACCATTTAACTTGACTATATATTTTTCACAGCATTTTTCGTCTTTTTTAATTTTTAAAATTTTATATGACATTTAAAAAAAATGTCAGTGAAAACTGCCAAACTTACATTTCACAAACAGAAAGTGCTCCTTTATTAGTAGTTATTCAAACCTGCATCTTTTAATTAACAACTTCTCAACAAGCGGTCGTTTATTATTTTAAAAGCATTAGTTTTAACTTTTAATGAAATTTCTGGAGTATTCACATTTTAAATAGTAGGGGAACAATATTATGGGTGGCTTTTTTGGAACCATTTCTAAGTCGGATTGCGTTAACGATTTATTTTACGGCACAGATTATAATTCTCACCTCGGAACAAAAAAGGGAGGGCTGGCAGTTTTAAACTCCAAAACAATACGCAGGACAATCCACAATTTGGAAAATTCGTATTTCAGAACCAAGTTTGAACCAGACCTTCATAAATTTCATGGAAATAGCGGTATCGGAGTTATCAGCGATACGGAAGCACAGCCCATATTGATAAACTCACACCTTGGAGAATTTGCTATTGTTACGGTGAGCAAAATCAATAATATTGATGAATTAACCCAAAGAGCTTTAAAACAGCGCAGGCATTTTTCAGAAACCAGCGCCGGAGAGATTAACGCCTCGGAGTTAATTGCCATGTTGATTGACGAGGAGAAATCGTTTGAAAAAGGTATTGAAAATGTATACGATAAAGTAAAGGGATCGTGTTCGATGTTGTTGTTAACAGATAAAGGGATTTTAGCTGCACGTGATAAACTGGGAAGAACCCCCATATTACTTGGTAAAAAAGATAGTGCATACGCCATGAGCTCCGAATCCAGTTCGTTTTCAAACCTGGGATTTGAACTGGAAAGAGATTTAGGCCCCGGAGAAATTCTTTTGGTTACAGCAGAGGGATATGAGCAGCGCAGAAAACCCAACAAGGAGATGCAGATTTGTGCTTTTTTATGGGTTTATTACGGCTATCCCAGTTCAGATTATGAAAACATCAATGTAGAAGAATGCCGCTACCGTTGTGGAGCTGCGCTTGCAAGAAACGATGAAGTTGAAGTAGATTTTGTTTCGGGTGTTCCTGATTCTGGGATTGCCCATGCCATTGGCTATTCAAATGAAAAGCAGATTCCTTATAAAAGGGCATATGTAAAGTATACGCCTACCTGGCCCAGAAGCTTTATGCCACAAAACCAGGAAATCAGAGAGCTGGTGGCCAAGATGAAACTGATCCCGGTAAAATCGATCATCGAAGGGAAAAAGATTGTATTCCTTGACGACTCCATCGTAAGAGGAACACAATTCAAAGACAATGTTGCTATCTTGCATGAATATGGGGCAAAAGAAATTCATATTCGTCCGGCATGCCCTACTTTGATCTATCCATGTGAATTCCTTAATTTTTCACGCTCACGCTCAACACTGGACCTGGCAGGCCGGAAAGCGATAAAAGAACTCGAAGGAGCTGAAGATAAACACCTGGATGAATATGCCACACCCGGAACCGACCGTTATTATGCCATGATTGAAAAGATAAGGGAGAGGATTGGTGTAAGCACCTTACAATATCAAAAACTGGATGACCTTGTTGAAGCAATCGGGCTTCCTAAGGAAAAATTGTGCACCCACTGCTGGGATGGTTCCAGTTACTTCTGATTCAAAAATGTACTGATCTGTTAATACTCAATTTTCTGTTTTAATACCATTTTAAAATATTTATTTCTCATTCAGTGAGTTATAGGAGTGATTTAGTTACTTTTGCCGCTTATTAAAAAAAATCTATTGAATAATTTTTCCAAATTAGGACTCTCTCAACCGGTTGTTGAAGTCCTTAACCAACTCGGGTTCGAAAACCCGACTCCCGTTCAAGAGCAAGCCATTCCATTATTATTGAATAATGATCCAACGGATTTTATTGGAATTGCACAAACAGGAACAGGAAAAACAGTTGCATTTGGCCTTCCGTTAATTGAGATGATCGATTCAGACAATAAGGCTACCCAGGCACTTATTATGGCTCCAACACGTGAGTTGGGGCAACAAATAGCTCAGCAATTAGTTAATTTTTCCAAAAATCATAAAGGCCTCAACATAGAAGTCGTTTATGGCGGTGCAGCCATTACCAATCAAATAAAGGCACTTAAAAGACCAACACAGATCGTTGTAGCCACACCCGGCCGCTTGTTGGACTTGATCAGGAGAAAAGCAATCAAACTTGGCAGTGTAAAATATGTAGTTTTAGATGAGGCCGATGAAATGCTCAACATGGGTTTTAAAGAGGATATTGACAGCATCCTTTCGCATACCCTTGAAGATCGGGTAACCTGGCTGTTTTCAGCAACCATGCCTCCTGAAATTCGAAAGATCGTCAACAAATACATGGATGAACCACATGAGGTATCCATTAATACACAGGAGAAAATCAATAAGGATATTTCCCATAAGTATGTAACTACCAAAACAGCCAATAAAGTAGCTGCAATCAGGCGATTCCTAGACATTCAACCTGATATGCGCGGAATTATGTTTTGCCGTACCAGGCGTGAAACTCAAAAAATTTCGGATGAACTTGGTGAACTGGGATATGGTGTAGAAGCTCTTCATGGGGATCTTTCGCAGGCACAACGGGATTCAGTTATGAAGCGGTTCAAAACCCGAAAGATGCAACTACTCATAGCAACTGATGTTGCTGCACGCGGTATTGATGTCATCGATCTTACACACGTACTTCATCATACGCTACCTGACCAGTTGGACTATTATACACACCGGAGTGGCAGAACTGCACGTGCCGGAAGAAAAGGTGTTTCGATTGCTTTTATTAACCCCCGTGAAGGGAAACGGATTACCGAATTGGAAAGGAAGATAAAAGTTAAGTTTGAACGTATTGAAGTACCGAGTTCGGAAGAATTAAAATCAAGTCGCATTAACAACTGGGCAAACCTCATCATCAATACCAAGGTTGATGAGCAGGCAGAAGAAATATTGCACGAGCTTCATGGACAGTTTGCACACCTGAGTAAAGAAGATATATTGAAACGCCTGATTACAAGCCAGTTGGATCATTCGATAATGCAAAGTGGGGGAGAGGCCGATCTCAATGAAATACACGAAGAACCGAAAAACAGACGCGAACGCGATAAGAGTGGATTTCACCGTTATTTTGTCAATATCGGATCAATTGATGGTCTGACGAAAGCTGACCTTATTCATTTTTTATCAGATGTTTCCGGTATAAAACGGAAGTATTTTGGGGAATTGACGATGCAAAAAAACTGTTCATTTATTAATGTGGATAATGATCATGATAAAGGACTAAGCAAAAGTTTCAAAGGAACTGAAATTGAAGGCCGCAGCATTCGTGTTAACAGAGATGATGAGGGAAATAAACGCAGCAGGCCTTCTTCACCTAAGCAAAGATTCAAAAGCAGACGCAAGAAATCAAATCAGGATTTCCCCCGATCCAAGAAAAGAAAAAGATAAGCATCCGTAATCCATTTTACTGTCTATTACATTTTACTGGGATAGGAATACCTGCCTGTAACTGCTGTTAAAGATTGTATTAAGCTCGAAACCTATTCGACAAAAAACTATCTTTATCCTGTCGTTATTAAGCCCAATTAAAATTTGTGATGCAATTAGCAGCTTTTTTATTTTTTACACTGCTCGTGGCTGTTATATCCTACCTTGCTACCAGAAAGACAGCAGAAGCTACTTCAGACGGATACTTCCTGGGAGGTAGAAGTTTGACAGGTGTTGTTATAGCCGGTTCATTGCTGCTTACAAATTTATCAACAGAACAAATTGTTGGCTTAAATGGAGCTGCTTTTAAAGAAGGTATCTTAGTAATGGCATGGGAAACCTTAGCTGCAATTGCAATGGTGGTAACAGCTTTCGTACTTCTACCGAGGTATTTGAAAGGGGGTATAACAACAGTCCCGCAATTTCTGGAAAAACGCTTTGACAAAACAACAAAAACGATCACTTCCGGCTTGTTTTTAAGTGGCTATATGGTGGTTTTACTACCTATTGTTCTTTATTCCGGAGCCCTAGCTATTAATACAATGTTCGATATTCCCGAACTATTAGGTATTTCCGAAACAAAAGCACTCTGGATTACCGTATGGGGAATCGGTACTGTCGGTTCTGTCTATGCTATTTTTGGCGGATTAAAAGCAGTGGCTGTTTCAGATACGCTCAATGCTGTGGGCCTGTTAGCAGGTGGTTTGTTAATCCCGATCTTTGGTTTGATGGCAATAGGTGAAGGTAATGTATTGGATGGCATGGAGGTGCTGATGCAAGAAAACCCTGAAAAATTTAAAGTGCTGGGAGGAAGTAAAGCTTCGGTTCCGTTTTCTACCATTTTTACCGGAATGATGCTGGTGCAATTATTTTATTGGGGAACCAACCAGGCCATTATTCAGCGTGCATTAGGAGCAAAAAACTTAAAAGAAGGGCAAAAAGGATTGCTACTGGCATCCTTTATTAAAATATTAGGGCCATTAATAGTGGTTTTACCGGGAATAATCGCTTTCCATATGTTCGAAGGCGGATTAGAAAATCCTGATCAGGCTTATCCATTGCTGGTAAGTAAAGTACTACCTGCTTCATTATTAGGTTTCTTTGCTGCCGTATTATTTGGTGCTGTATTGAGTTCTTTTAATTCTGCTTTGAATAGTTCAGTAACCTTATTTGGCCTCGACATTTACAAAACCTATATAAATAAAAGTGCAACAGAAAGGCAGGTTGTAAAAATCGGGAAATCGTTTGGCATATTATTAGCCATTTTCGCGATGGGTATTGCACCATTAATTGCAAATGCACCACACGGACTATTTGGATATTTACAGGAAGTTAACGGCTGTTACAGTATACCCATACTTACCATTATCCTGGTTGGAATTTTTACAAAATATGTCCCCGCAATAGCAGCGAAAATCGCAATCCTGTCCGGTGTAATTCTATACAGTATCAGTCAGTTTATTTTAAAACCATATGTATTTGGTTCTGATAACTACCTGCATTACCTACATGTTATGGCAATACTATTTGCACTTAACGTGATTGTAATGTTAATAATTGGAAAAATAGCTCCTAGAAAAGAAGCATATCAACAGATCTTTACGCATGAAGTAAATATTGTTCCCTGGAGATACCTCAAGGTTTTTAGTATAGCAATCATTATAATTGTAATAAGCATTTACATTTATTTTTCCTGATCTCATAAGTATGAGTAAACAATTGTTCGAAAATATCAAATCAGCATTTGAAAAACGCTATAAAGAGCAGCCAATACTGGTAGCCTCACCGGGTAGAATTAATCTTATTGGAGAACATACCGATTACAATAAGGGTTTTGTATTGCCCGCTAGCATCGATAAATACATAGTAAGTGCGTTATCAAGAAGTGATAAGGAATTTTCACGGGTTTACTCATTAGACATGGATGAAGAAGTGGATATTGACCTGCAAAATCTTACAAAACAGGAAGCGGGAAGTTGGAAGAACTATGTACTGGGCGTGATTAATGAACTTCATAAGAAAGATAAAAAACCAGCTAACTTTAATCTTGTTTTTGGCGGTAACATCCCAATAGGAGCTGGTCTGTCTTCTTCAGCTGCATTAGAAAATAGCGTTGTTTTTGGTTTAAATAAACTTTTCGAATTAGGGCTCAGTAAGGAAGAAATGGTTTTGATATCCATGAAAGCGGAACATAATTTTGCTGGTGTGAAATGTGGTATCATGGATCAGTTTTCAAGTATGAATGGCAAAGCAGGCCATGCTTTTTTCCTTGATTGCAAAGATTTATCATACGAACAGATACCAATCCAACTGGATGATTATCAGCTTGTGTTGATAAACACCAATGTAAAACATAAACTAGCCGATTCGGCTTACAATAAGAGAAAAGGAGAATGTATTGAGGGTTTGGCCATTCTTCAAAATAAATTCCCCCAATTACACTCACTCAGAGATGCAGATATTGAGCAATTAAATGTACTAAAAGAAGAAATGCCATCTTTTATCTACAATAGGTGTTTGTATGTTATTGAAGAAAATGAGCGGGTGAAAGCTGCAAAAACAGCTATCGAAAATAAGCAATGGCAAATCTTCGGGCAGTTACTTTTTGCCTCTCATCACGGTTTGCAATATCTTTATGAAGTGAGTTGTGAGGAACTTGATTTTCTTGTAGAACAGGCAAAGGATGACGAGGCTGTTATTGGCAGCCGTATGATGGGCGGTGGTTTTGGAGGCTGTACGCTTAATTTAATTCGAAACAATGGTGTAAGGGAGTTTACAAACGGTATTGCTAAGGAATACTATCAGCAATTCAATCAATCAGTAGCTATTTATCCCGTTCATATTTCAGAGGGAACCCGAATAGTTTTAACTTAAGGGGACTTCTAATAATTACTCCGCATCAAGATTTTCAGGGTTTTTTAGAGGCCATGAAAATTTATGATGCATTATCGGGATAATACGAGGAAATTTGAAGAAGTATATGAAAAACTCTGAAAACCCCACGGGAACAAATATAATAAACAATCTGACTGCGTTAAAATTTGTCTCAA
>Ga0164313_10000313_pt1 | contig 37309 bp, 37 predicted proteins | sample GuaBasSedimGuay4_FD_113735 | JGI IMG/M metagenome (GOLD analysis project Ga0164313, IMG submission 113735) | Subseafloor sediment microbial communities from Guaymas Basin, Gulf of California, Mexico - Guay4, Core 4569-4, 0-3 cm | ecosystem: Environmental > Aquatic > Marine > Hydrothermal vents...
AAACCGTTACAGTCAATGGGAAAAGCTGGTTGAAGCATTCGATAAGAAAAAGCGTTTCGTGGATGTGGCCCTGCTGGAGGGTGAGCCCTTCATCGACGAGAAAAGTGTACGGCAGGAAACTGTCCTTCAACCGGTACCCGCAGTTACATGGCAGCTTGGCCTGGATGATCCGGTGGTGGTATTCGAGGAGATCCGGTTTCCTTCCTATCATCCGGCGTCCAGGATCGAATATAAACTGGACGACGGCAGCCGCAGCATCAATCTCGAATCCCCGGTCTTAATTACCGGAGACAACGGGGTGGGCAAAAGCATTTTTGCCAAGGTTCTATCCGGGATCATCAAGCCTTCCGGCGGTTCCGTAGCGATAAATGCGCCAAACGGGAGCGGCTACGCACGGCTGATTTTTCAGGATGCTATCGATCAGCTGTTCGGAAAGTCAATCGATGGCCACATGGACTGGGTATTTCGTTTCGACGAGGATAAACGTCGGATAGCGAAGGATATCTACGCAGAGCTCGATGCCGGGATAAGAAATGATTTTCAGGACCGGACCGAAGAACTCGAGGCGATGGGTTCCCAATCCAGGAAATGTACGCTATTGCAGGCCAAAATCAGCCTGATTGCTGAACGGCTGGCTACGCGGACCCCGGTACTGGTTCTGGATGAACCCGGCTGGGGCCTCTCCAGATCGATCGCCCGCAAGCTGGTTGAAACGGTTAGTCGTACCGCCGGAAAGATGCATGTTGCCATCGTGCTGATATCCCACCATGCACGTTGGTGGCAGGGGATGGTGCACGCGCGCTGCCATCTTTCACAAGAGGGTAAGCATACCGTTGTTATCGGGAAGGTTTGAATGGAAACACATACTGAAAACAAAAGGACCTTTCCCTGGTGGCTGAAATTTGTGCTGCTGCTTGTACTCGGGCTGCCGGGGTTTTCAGGCTGGCCCAACGGATGGCTTATTCAACGCCTTCAGGAGACGGGCCTGTTTACGGTTGAAATCGCACACATCGGCGTCTGGGTATTTTATGCCTGCTGCGTCTGGCTGGTGGTGCTGGTGAGCGCAGGCCCGCACAAACTGCTGGCCTACCTGGGTGCGGCCTTTATCCTGGGCCTCACCGTTGCCATCCTCGGTGCGGTAATGCGCGGGCTCTTTCCGTTTCTGGCGGCAGGGATGGGAAGGGACGCCACGAGTTTCAAATTGATCAGAATTTTCTTCAACATCATCATTTTCCTGCCATATTCCATCCTGTTTATCAACAGTTTTTCAGCCAAGAAGCTGATCGACAGGGTTGCGCGCCTTGACGGCAGATACCGGACCGCCGGGCTGCATCTGGCACTTGCCTTCCGGGTCTTCCAGCACACCGGAGAAGTTGTTTTCAACCTGTTTCAAATATGGACCGAGGAGTATCCGGAAAAAATTATTCCCAGAAACAGCGGCAGCCCGGGTGTGCGCTGGTATGCGCCCGGAAAGATTCTGGTGTGGATATGGGCCTGTATACATGCATGGATTTTCGCATGCATCATTCACACCTTCGAGCCCATACCCGCCATGGTGGCGGAGGTCGAAAGAATTAACAGGGCGAATCCGGAGGCCTAAATGAAAGATGGGTGTATTAACAGTCGATACGTATATTTAAGGCAGAACAACAGAGGACAAACATCATGAAAAAAAATGAGTGGACTTTTGCAACAACGGCCATTGTGGCCGGTTTGATCGCGCTTTCGGCCATTGCAACCATGGTCATCCGCATTCCCATTCCGGCGACCACCGGCTATTTCAACATCGGTGACGTGTTCGTGGTGTTGGCCGGTCTCTGGCTGGGTCCCCTGGCCGGTGCATTGGTCGGCGGACTGGGGCCAACCATCGCCGACGCCATCGGTTTTCCTGTTTTTATCCCGGCAACCCTGGTGACCAAGGGGCTGGAAGGCTTTCTGGTGGGGCTTATCGCATCGCGGGCCCAGGGTTCCTCTATGAAACTGCGGACGGTGGCCGCTTTTGTGGGCGGTTTGACGGTTGTGGTTGGTTACTTTGTGTTCGAGGCCTATATCTATCCGGCCATGGGAAAATCCATGCCGGCTTTCGCGGTTACCGATATCGGGGCCGCCATTGTCGAAGCTTTTCCCAACACGGTGCAGGGGATCATCGGTGCGGTCGGTGGGTTGGCACTCTGGAAAGCACTGTCCGGTTACCAGCCGGGAAAGAAGTGAAGGCTACGTGTGACCAGGAGCTTTTACTGCCCACGTCACTCGAGCCGCAGAGAAATAATGACTTTCGGTAGACCGCACCGGATTGTCATCAACAAGATGGTGGTTTGAAAACGATCGTTTGTTCCTATTTGAACTGTGTTTTCGCTTTTGATTGCGCCGCACGACGGGCATCCCCTGCCTTTTTAAGCGCTTCCCGCTTTTCTTCCGATTATTTGTAAATATTCGGACATTCCTAAAAGCGTAGGTTCTTCACTTAAATGTAATTCGATATCCCTAATGTTCGAAAATAATTTATCATCATAATCCTTCATCGTCCGGAATTTTTTTTCCAGTAAGGGAGACACAATTCGATTACCATATACTCTAATCACCTCAATGCCATTTTGCTGAAATAGGTTTTGAAGCTCTTGGGCGTTAAAAACTCTACTGTTCTGTATCCCTTTATAGGAAGTATAATTTATTTCGCATTTGCTCAACTTAAGGGCCCCTTCTGGATTCGTTCCCACTTTAGCCAATGCCAAAGGATATCTTCCAATAACGCTGGCCCAGAGTTTGCCGCTTTTCTTCAATACTCGCCTTAATTCACTGACTACTTTCTGAGAAGCAGAAATTGAAATGGGACCATCTTCGCAAAGTACAAAATTGAACGTCTGCTCAGGAAAAGATAAATCTGCTAAATCTTCTTCTATTAACTTTATTCTGTCTGATAGTCTTTCTTTCCGAATTTTGCTTTCCGCTTGGCGCAACATTCCTTTAGAAATATCACACAGAATCACCTTGTATCCTATTTTTGCTAAAAGTATGGCCCATCTACCGGTTCCCCCGCCGGCATCCAATATTAATGCGTTCTTATTCTCAGGGATATATTTTTTTAGATGCTCCCAGGTTACATATCCATATACTCTTTCTTGAAGTATCTCCGTCCAGTTATCAAAATGAGGAGAGATATCATCAAAAAATGTTTTGATTCTTTCGATTGGTTCGCCTTTTCCGTGATTTTTTACAAAGCGCCTCATATGGTTTGAAGCATAAAAATAGTTGTTATTGCAGATTTCGGAATGCGTAAAACCGCTGTTGGAATTACCGGATTTCCTATAGGGTCCACCAGGGCGCAATCGTCACATCCGCCCGCCTGCCGATAATTTGATTGCCTCGATAAATGACATAACCCCTATTGACAGCATTTCCTTTTAATTTCATCCAGGACGTCATGTTGGATTTGAATTCGGGATGATAGGTTTTCGATGCCTTTATTTCTATGGGAATCAGTGTCGATCCCATATCGGCAATCAGGTCAATCTCGTTACCGGTTTTATCTCTCCAAAAATAAAAGGGAGGTGCTTCACCGATGTGATGAACCCTTTTGTAAAACTCACTAATAATAAATGTCTCAAAGATGTTGCCAAATAGAGGGTGTCCGTTCAGTTCTTCAGGTTTTCTTATTGACAAAAGAAAAGAGAGTAATCCGGTATCTGTAAAATACAACTTTGGTGTCTTCACAATTCGTTTTCTAAAATTTCGAGAATGTGGGGGCAGGAAAAAAATGACACCACTTGTTTCCAATAATGACAGCCATTTTTTCACAGTCGGTTGAGATACGCCGATGCTATTTGAAATGGAGGTGTAGTTGATCAATTGCCCGGACATGGAAGCGGATATTTTCAGAAAATCTTCAAAAAGCTTCAGGTTCTCGACATTTACAAGGCTGCGAATATCTCTTTCAAGGTAGGTGATAATATAGTTTTCAATCCATTTCCGCGCATCCAGTTGCTTATCATGAATTCTCGGATACATACCTGTAAATATCGTTTTTAAGATATCTACTTTGTTCCCATTTTTTATGAAACCGGGCTTAATTGTAAATATCGAGTCAATATCCTTGTCGGGGCTTGCTTCGTGAAGTTCATTAAAAGAAAATGGATACAACCGAAAGGTAATTATCCTGCCGGCAAGGGATTGTGTTATGTTTTCCATCAGGAGGAATTGTTGCGAACCCGTTAATACATAGCTCGATGGTGAGTCGTCTAAATCAACCCGCTCTTGTAAATACGAAAAAAGGGAAGGTACCCGCTGAATTTCATCTAGGATCAGGTTTATTCCATTGTCATCGAGAAAGCCACGGGGATCGTCTTGGGCCATATGGCGAATGTCGAGGTTTTCCATGGAAAGATACGTATGCCGAGGAAACATATGCCTGGCCAGTGTCGTTTTCCCGCTCTGCCTCGGGCCGACAATCGCAACTACAGGATATTGCATTGCATAGGTACGTATTAAGGGTTGTAGGTTTCTCCTTATCATCAGACTAATCTAAACTCTAATTTTATATTTGTCAACAATGAAACCTCCTTGCGGCAAGCTGCGGGGAATTAGATCCTTTTTATCCTTTCCGTTCAGGCAATCTCCGGTAAACAGCAGGTGCTTGGCTTTCTCGATGCCGAGACGAAAGGCCCAGATGGAAGTTGTCGGGGATCCCCACACACTGTTTCAGTTCCACCGGCATATCCAGGGTGATGCCGTTGCCCCTTTCCGGCCGGTTCAGGGTAATTCTGGCAATGCGTCCGTCAACTTCATAGGTCATTGTTTGCATAGTATCCTTCACTTATTCCCGCCAGTATTTCGGTTTGTTCAGGCTGTATTCCCGTTCAACCTTTGCCACCCTGACGTTAAACGCGGCATACCACTTTTCACGACCGAGTTTTTGTGAGCAATTCCATGCGGGTGCCTTTACTTTCCCTTGAAAATCGGTTTTCGCTTTTCCATGGCGGCCGTAAGCGCTTCCATGCCGTCTTCACAGATCAGGATCGAGGCATTTTTCTGGGCGACGTATTTTAACCCGGCGTCCACGCCGTGGGCGCTGGAAAAACGCATGGTGTCCTTGACGCCCTGAACCGCCAGCGGTGAATTTTCGGCGATTTCCCCGGCGATTTCCTCGGCTTTTTTATAAAGCGCCTCCCGGTCCTCACACAAGTGGGTTATGAATCCGATGTTCAACGCGTCTTCGCCGGAAAAATCTCTGCCCGTGAGCGAGAGTTCGCGGGCCCAGGCCTCACCCACAATTTTTGGAAAACGCTGAAGTGTTCCCAGATCCGCAACCAGGGCCAGCTTGGTCTCGCGCACGGAAAACAGGGCATCACGGGAGGCCAGCCGGATGTCGCAGGCACAGGCCAGGTCAACACCACCGCCGACGCAGTGGCTGTGAATGGCTGCAATCACCGGCTTGGTGCATGCTTCGATAACATTCGTGCTGGTCTGTCCGTAGAGAATGGTTTTCCTCAATATTTCCCGGTAATCGGCACTTTTCTTTTGAATCAGTCCGGCCAGGTCAGCGAGCTCCATGCCCGCGCAGAAACTTTTGCCTTCACCCTTGATGACAATAACCCTGACATCCGGGTCATTTTCGAAGGCATGAACATATTCGATCATTTTTTCAAGCATTGCGAAACTCATGGCATTGCGTTTTTCAGGACGGTTCATGCTTATCCAGGCAACGTGATTCTTAGTATCAACGGTCAAGGGGCTGTTTGCGGTCATGGTATCCTCCAAATAGAAAGGGTTGAGTGAGATCAAATCATCTAAACGAGGTTGCCGAGGCTCATGCCAATGGCTCATGTTTGGAGCATTTGAGCCTTTGATATTTGGATTTGTTTAGAATTTCGATATTCGGATTTAGGATTTCGTTGTAAACCCTTATAGGGTATAATCAGTGCCGAGCCCTCTGGACCCGGATATCTACTGAAATGCCATAGCTTTCCTCTAACAAATAGAGCCTGAAAATTTATAAAAATAAGGAGGATAGTTATGGCCCGAAAAATGAATAGCACAATAATTTCAGTTGCGCACCCCATTTGTTGCGGTTAAGATATTCACAAGGACATGGTTTCTGCTTACATCTTTTACGAGCATATGGGATATGTAAATGACCGGGTAGTGAGCCTGGGAAAACGTCTGGAAAGGGGGAAAACATGCGGATCAAGGCAAACGGAATAGAGATCCATTGTGAATTGACCGGCAAACCGGATGCACCGGTGGTGGTCCTGAGCCACTCCCTTGCTTCGAGCATGGTGATGTGGGAACCGCAGCTCAAGGTTCTGGAACCCGATTTCAGGGTGTTGCGGTACGATATGCGGGGACATGGCAGCAGTGAAGTGGTCAAGGGTGCCTATACGCTGGAGGTGCTGGGAAATGATGTCATCGGTCTGCTGGATGCTTTGGACATTGGAAGTGTTCACTTCATGGGATTGTCCATCGGTGGAATGATCGGTCAAGGTCTGGCTCTGGATCATGCGGATCGACTGCAGAGCGTCATCCTGTGCGATACGGCGCCCCTTTTACCGGAAGAGGCCAAACCCATTTTCGCGGAGCGCATAGCCCAGGCCCGGGAACACGGCATGACGTCTCTGGCCGAAGGGACGCTGGCGCGGTGGTTTACGCCGTCCTTTCTCGAAAAAGATCCTCCTGTCGTGAATCAGATTCACAAGCAGATACTGGCAACCCCTGTAGAGGGTTTTATCGGCTGCAGTCATGCGATTTTGGGTCTCAACTATCTCGATCGCCTGGCAGAGATAGATCTGGACACGCTCGTTATCGTGGGCGAGGATGACCCCGGCACCCCTGTTGCCGCCGCAGAGGCTATTCACGGCGAGATTCGAAACTCGGAAGTGGTGATATTACCTTCTGCTGCACACCTTTGTAACATCGAACAAGTCGAGAATTTCAACAGAGCAATTTCAGATTTTTTACAATTATGATAAATAACAGCAAAGAGGTCGCCATAGGAAACGGAAGGCCACTTTTTCCCCTATACCTTTGAGATGTCAAAGACGCTTGATATTGGGCCATACAATTATCTCTCAATTTTCAGGTTGGGAAATTAGAACTTACGTTATCGTTGAACAGGAGGATGTGCAGGAATATGGGTATCGAGGAATCAAATACCGAATTCACCATCACGGTCGAAGTGGTCCCACCGGCGGGCCCGGATACCGGAACGGTACTTAACGCAAAGGAGATGGTTGGTTTGGCCAGGGCTCGTTTTTCCGGTATCTGCGTGATGCCGCCGTTTGATCATTATGAGGTGCTGGCGGACATATTATGAATGTTCAGAACATTAACCCAAAATACTATTCACTAGAGGTGGCGCTATTATGAAAGACCGTTTAAATGCTATGGTACTGGGCTCGTTGGTTGCCGATGCCCTGTCACTGGGATCGCACTGGGTTTACAACACCAACGTCATCGACAGGAAGTTTGGCAGGGTAGACGGTTACCACGACCCTCTGACGTCCTTTCACAAAGGCAAAAAAGCCGGGGAACAGACCCACTATGGAGACCAGGTGCTGGTGCTGATGGCGTCTTTGGAAGCGGTCTCCGGGTTTGACCTGGAAGATTTTGCCCAGCGTTGGCGTCTTTTTTTCGAAACCTACATGGGCTATTTCGACCATGCCACCAAGGACACCCTTCAACATCTATCCGACGGCAAAGACATACATACCTGCGGTTCTGCATCGGATGACCTGGCCGGTGCTTCCAGAATTGCACCTCTGTGCCATGTGTATGCTGGTGATGTCGAAAAGCTGGTAGCGGCTGTCAGGCAGCAGACCGCCTTTACGCATGACAATGCAACAGTGATTGAGACTGCCGATTTTTTTTCCAGAACGGTGGCAAAGGTTCTGGGTGGGGCCGCCCCTCTTCAGGCGGTAGACGAGGTCGTTGGCGATCGTTTTAAAGGAAGCACCATCGCATCGCTTGTTAAAGATGGCCTGGACAGTGCAGAGCGTGAGACCCGCCAGGTCATTGCCGATTTCGGCCAGGAATGCAGTATCGAGGCGGCTTTGCCGGGAGCGATACACCTTATAGCCCGATACGAGAATGATTTCGAAGCCGCCCTGGTTGAAAATGTCATGGCCGGTGGGGATTCATCCGCTCGCGGCATGCCGGCAGCCATGATTCTGGGGGCCCACCATGGCATGGAAGCCATACCCGGCCAATGGCTGGATGGTCTGGCATCCAGAGCACGGGTCGAGGAATTTTTTAGCAGTATATGACTTACAACTTCGACCTGGAGCGCTGGTATGACAATGAACGGGCCTATCTGGACGAGGGGCATGGGTCCGTCAATGCAGGGAGATACTATGGTGTCCAAAAGGGTCTATTTCGAAGGGACCGATGATAACCGGCTGGCCGGTTATCTCGATCTGCCGGTCGATAGCGCACCGGCTGCTTATGCGCTTTTTGCACATTGCTTTACATGCACGAAAAATCTCAAAGCGGTCAACTACATCAGCCGTGCCCTTAAACGAGAAGGGATTGGTGTTCTGCGCTTCGATTTTACCGGTCTCGGGGAGAGCGAGGGGGATTTTTCTGACACCAACTTTTCCTCCAACGTGGAGGATCTGGTGGCCGCTGCCAAATTTCTGGAAACTGAATACAGGGCGCCTGGCATATTGATCGGCCACTCCCTGGGCGGTGCGGCAGTACTCCAGGCGGCTACCGATATTCCGTCTGCCATTGCCGTGGCCACCATCGGAACCCCGGCAGATCCGAGGCATGTGAGGCGCCATTTGCTGGACAGTATGGAGGATATCCAGGCAAGCGGTGAAGCTGAAGTGGAACTCGCAGGCCGCCGATTCAAAATAAAGAAGCAGTTTCTGGATGACCTGGACGGGGTTCGCATGCAGGCGACCATAAAAAACCTGAACAGGGCGCTCATCATTTTTCATTCGCCTGTCGATGATACCGTGGGTATCGAAAATGCGGCCAGAATTTTTCAGGCAGCCCTTCACCCGAAAAGCTTTATTTCCCTGGACAAAGCAGATCATTTGTTGATGAACGCAAAGGATGCGAGCTATGTTGGATCCATGATTGCGGCATGGGTTCGAAGGTATGTAACTTGAAATGCAGAAAAATCCATTGATGGGGCGGCAGCTGTCCGCGCTGAAAGATATTGAAGGTGACAGTGTGCCGCCAGGGCTTCCCGAAATCGTGGATGCTCATGTACACGTTTTTCCGGGCCCTATTTTCAAGGCTGTCTGGGCATGGTTTGAGGAGTACGGGTGGCCCATCCGTTACCAGTTGCGGTCCGAAGACCTGGTCCGGCACCTGCTTTCCCGGGGCATATCCCACGTGGTTGCATTGCAGTATGCGCACAAACCGGGTATTGCCCGGGATTTGAATCGATACATGGCCAGGTTGCGCGAGCATTTTTCCGGCAAAGTGACCGGTATGGCCACCGTTTTTCCAGGCGAACCGGATAGTGAAGCCATCTTGAAAGAGGCGTTCGAAATGGGTCTGTCCGGCGTGAAGCTGCATACACATGTCCAGTGTTTCGACATGAACAGCCGTGAACTGAACGAGGTGTGTGCCACATGTGCCCGGGAGGGGAAACCCATGGTTGTCCATGCCGGCAGGGAGCCCAAAAGCCCGGCCTATAAATGCGACCCTTACCTTTTGTGCAGTGCCGAGAAGCTGGAAAACATATTGAAGGACTTTCCGGATTTAAAAATGTGCGTACCACACCTGGGGATGGATGAAATTGTTGCCTACAGCCATCTGATTGAAAAGTATGACACCCTCTGGCTCGACACCACCATGGCCATTGCCGATTTTCTGCCTTTGGATGTAGTGGTTCGGCTGGAGGAGATGCGCACGGACCGCGTCATGTACGGTACGGACTTCCCCAATATCCCTTATGCATGGGACCGGGAGCTGAAAAAACTCCTGCGATATCCTTTATCTGAAAAAGCGCTGGCCGGGATTTTGGGTGAAAACGCCAAAGCGTTTTTCGGTATATCCTGAAAATTCCAATGTCGTCACGGCATGAATAATATAATTTATACTGCTTGGAGGTGATGCCATGAATCAGACAAGAAAGATAAAGCAGGTAATGAAAAGCCAACCCACCATGGAAGGCGCCGGCGTCCATCTCAAGCGGGCTTTCGGATTCGGCGATGCAACCGCGTTCGATCCGTTTCTACTTCTGGATGATTTTCACTCAGACAACCCAGCGCATTACATCAAGGGCTTCCCCTGGCATCCCCACCGCGGCATCGAGACCATCACTTATGTGCTTCACGGGGATGTGGAGCATGGCGACAGCATGGGCAACCAGGGCGTTATCGGCTCCGGCGACGTGCAGTGGATGACCGCCGGCAGCGGCGTCATTCACCAGGAAATGCCAAAGGGGAGTAAAAACGGTTTGATGTGGGGCTTTCAGCTCTGGGCCAATCTTCCGGCGATCCAGAAAATGATGGGCCCGCGGTACCGGGATATCAAGGCTGGAGACATCCCGGAGGTCGAGCTGGAAAACGGTGTCAGGATAAAGATCATATGCGGATCGGTGGACAAGGTAAAAGGTCCTGTGCAGGATATCGTTATCGACCCCCAGTACCTGGATATTACCGTGCCGGTTGAAAAAGAATACCGGCACCCGGTTAAACCGGACCACACCGCTTTTACCTACGTTATCGCGGGAAATGGTTTTTTTGAAGAAGGCACATCCAGCTGGATAGATAAGGAGACACTGGTACTGTTCGATGGGGGCGATATTATTGCGGTAAGGGCCGGCAGCGAAGCACTTCGCTATATACTGGTTTCAGGAAAACCCCTCAAGGAACCGGTGGCCTGGCACGGCCCCATTGTCATGAACACGCAGGCGGAACTGGAAACGGCCTTCAGGGAATACCGGGAAGGCACCTTCATTAAAAAACCGGACCGGCGTTGAAGGTTCTGACGTTATACAGATAAAATACAAACACACCAATATCGTTGCCAGGGACTGGGATAAGCGCTCAAGTGCCTGATCGTTATTTACACGTCTATCCCCAGGGAGTTTACTGACTATGAGCACATAAAAAAAAGAGTCATAGACAGGTGATAATCGGATGCCGATATTGGCATTATCAATGAAATAATAGATAAATGCCGTCACGCCCGTAAAGGCGGGAGTCCAGCTATCGAGTGTCTGGATTTCCGCCCGACTTTTTTTAAAGTGACAGGTACGAGGAAGCCCCATGCGCATACTGAATAAAGCCGGGTTGCGTCCCGACGTTCTGAAGATTGTCCAGGAGCGGCAAGAGCTCCAGACGGAGAGTATTGCCGAATACATCGTTCACCGGGAAAATCAGGAATTCGATTTTCGTGTATTGTGGAGAAAGGTGATGGCCGGCAATACCCGATTTTTCGAGAGCAAAGGGCGCGACGGACAGCTGGGCAGTATCGTGAGCCGGGAAGAGATGCTTTGGCTGGCCAGGCTGCACCGGTTCACCTCCCGTTATGTTGCCGAAGCCATGCAGCAGAAGTTGCCTCTGCCAAAGAATACTGTTATCGAACCGGTGGTGGCAGATAGTGTAACCGCCGAATGGCAATCTTTTCCGAGCGCTGCCCGGGGCGCTGTACTCCTCTATTTCCACGGTGGTGGGTGGATACTGGACTCCCCCTATACCCATCGATCGCTGACCACGGCCATCGGGCGAACTGCAGGGACGCGCGTGCTTAGCGTCGACTACCGGCTGGCGCCGGAACACCGGCACCCGGCCCACCTTGAAGACTGCGTGGCCTGCTATAAGTGGCTCCTGTCCAACAAGGTGGCACCCGGCAATATCGTCGTTGCCGGTGATTCTGCCGGCGGCAACCTCACGCTGGCAACACTGCTTTATTTACGGGATAACCGGATTCCCCTGCCGGCCGGGGCGGTCCTGATTTCTCCGAGTACCGATCTTACCCATTCAGATGAAACCTATTTCGCCAACGGTGCGACCGATCCGATTCTGGCCGATTCCGGGGTTTTCTGGTGGAAAACGGCCTACGCAGGCGGCATGGATCTCACCAATCCCCTGATTTCACCGTTGCATGGCGATATGGCCGGTCTTCCGCCACTCCTTTTCCAGGTCAGCACAAGCGAAATGCTCTACGGTGAAACCCGGCAATGTGCTGAAAAGGCCGGGAATACCGGGGTGGACGTCACCCTGGAAACATGGGATGATATGCCGCACGTGTTTCAGCAATTCGGGTTGCACCGTTTGAAAGAAGCCGATAAAGCCTTGGCAGGTATAGGCGCATTTATACAAAGGGTCGCTCAAATCAGGTAAACAAACCAGCCGATAATAGAGAAGATAAAATTCGAAGCACGAATATCTAAATCCTAACCCGGATAACCGGAATGGAATATCCAATAATCAATATTCGGATTTAGGCTTTCGCGGTAAACCCTTATAGGGTATAACCAGTGCTCCCGCGGGACGGGATCTTCGACGCGCCCTCTGGACCCGGGTATTTGTATCTGGGCAATAGAGGCTATAAAAGCAAAATAAAACGGGAGGGTGGTGTGTTTATAAAAATTCTGGCAGCCGGCGGAACCATCGACAAGGTGTACTTCGATACCAAGAGTGACTACCAGGTCGGACCGCCCAATATCATGACCGTTCTGGATGGAATGAATCTGGGGTTTGAATATGCCATTGAATCGGTACTGCGAAAAGACAGCCTGGACCTGACCCAAAAAGACAGGGAGTGCATCCACGCGGTGGTCGCCCGGGAGAAAGCCGATAAAATCATCATCACGCACGGTACGGACACCATGGTGGAGACCGCCGCTCGACTCGCGGATATAAAACAGAAAACCATTGTGCTCACCGGTGCCCTTGAGCCGGCGCTGTTCAAAACCAGTGATGCCGTGTTCAACATCGGGTGTGCCGTTGCCGCGGTGCAGACGCTTGTGCCCGGGATTTATATCGCCATGAACGGCCGGGTTTTCCCCCATGACCAGGTACGCAAAAATGTGCGCATGGGCCGATTTGAAGCAGTAAATCCGGCCTGTTTTTCAGCTGGATAATACGTCCCACCTGCCCGATATATTAGATATAAAAAAGGAGATATCATGCCCGAATCAAAAAATTTCCATATGTCACCGGGAGAGTTTCGCCGCTGCGGCAGAGCCGTTGTGGACTGGATAGCGGATTACTATGAAACGATAGAAACCTTTCCGGTGCTGTCCCAGGTCAAGCCCGGCCAGATCAGCGACCAACTTCCGGACATGCCGCCGGAAACCGGAGAGGCATTCGACAGGATCCTGAAGGACGTGGACGATATCATTCTTCCCGGCGTGACCCACTGGCAGTCACCCAATTTCTTTGCCTATTTTCCGGCCAATGCCTCGGGGCCGGCCATCCTGGGAGAGCTTCTGTCCGCCGGGCTGGGGGTGCAGGGCATGCTGTGGTCTACCAGTCCGGCGTGTACGGAACTGGAAACCCGGGTGCTGGACTGGCTGGTGGATATGCTGGCGCTGCCGGAGGGGTTCAAGTCGACGGCAAAGGGGGGCGGGGTAATTCAGGATTCGGCGTCCGGGGCAGCCCTATGTGCGGTTCTGGCGGCGCGTGAACGTGTTACCGGGCATGGCGTGAATGTGAAAGGGTGTCGGGAGCCGCTGGTGGCCTACGTGTCCACCCAGACCCATTCATCCGTGGAAAAGGCTGTAAAGATTGCCGGGGTCGGAAGCGATAATCTGCACCTGATTCCGGTGGACGCTGATTTTGCCTTGCGCCCGGAAGCACTTGCCGAACAGATCAAAATAGACCGCAAAGCGGGGTGCACGCCATTTTTCGTCTGTGGGACGGTGGGCACGACTTCATCGAACGCCATGGACCCGCTGCCTGAGATCGGGCGTATCTGTCGTGAAGAGGGACTGTGGTTTCATGTGGACGCGGCCATGTCGGGGACCGCGGCCTTGTGTCCGGAATACCGCCACATACATGCCGGGCTGGAATTGGCGGACAGCTACTGTTTCAACCCCCACAAATGGATGTTCACCAATTTCGACTGTGATTGCTTTTTCGTAAAAGACCGCGAAACACTGGTGCGAACTCTGAGCATCCTACCGGAATATTTGAGAAACACGGCATCCGACTTGGGCGAGGTGATCGACTACCGGGACTGGCACGTTCCTTTGGGGCGGCGCTTCCGCAGTCTTAAGCTGTGGTTTGTCCTGCGGCATTACGGTGTTGAGGGACTGCAGCATCACGTGAGAAAGCATGTTCAGCTGGCCCAGGACTTTGCCGGTTGGGTAGATGCAGCCAAAGAATTTGAGTGTGTTGCCCCGGCACCCCTGAATCTGGTCTGCTTCCGCCACACGTCAGGGGATGCATTCAATAAAGAACTGGTGGAGCGATTGAACCGCAGCGGAAAGCTGTTTCTGACGCACACGACCCTCAACGATCAGTATGTACTAAGAATGTGCATTGGTCAGACCCATACGGATGAGAGGCATGTGAAGAGGGCCTGGCATCTCATTCAGGATACAGCCGAAAAAATAGAACAGGATGGATTGGTACCATGAACACCGGGTTGCCAGCATCGTCAAACAGGGAAAAGAGACCATTGGAAAAAATACAGGGGAATCGGTACCGTCTTATATATAATCTGGTAAACCTGATTCCAGCCGGGAGGGTTGCAACCTACGGTCAGATCGCCGGATATATCGAGCGCTGCACACCCAGAATGGTAGGGTTTGCCATGGCCGCGGTTCCACAGGAAATAGATGTTCCCTGGCACAGGGTTATCAATAGCAAAGGCATGATCAGTATCCGTGCCAATGGTGAGTGTGACATGATGCAGCGGGTCCTGCTGGAAGCGGAAGGCGTGAATTTTGACGAAAAAGAGCGGGTGGACCTGGCTGAAGTGGGGTGGGAAGGGCTGTGTCTGGATTGATCATTTCATATTAATGCGGCTGATTGTTACGAATGCATCCGTGAGATACGATGATATCAACCAATATTAAAGCGTTTACGATTCGAAAAGCCGGGGCGGATGATGCGGCCCTGATCCTGTCGTTTATCCGGGAACTGGCCGAATACGAAAAACTGTCGCACGAGGTGGTGGCTACCGAAGAGCTGCTTGAAGAAACCCTTTTTGGAGAACGGCACACTGCCGAGGTGCTCATTGGTGAGTACCAGGGTTCGCCGGTGGCTTTTGCCTTGTTTTTTCACAACTTTTCAACGTTTCTGGGCAGACCGGGGATCTACCTGGAGGACCTTTTTGTCAAGCAGGTTTACCGGGGAAAAGGTCTGGGCAGATGCATGCTCGCTTATCTGGCGCACCTCGCCAGGGAGAGAGGCTGCGGCCGTCTGGAGTGGTGGGTGCTGGACTGGAATACGCCGGCCATTGATTTTTACAGATCACTGCACGCAACGCCCATGGATGAATGGACGGTATTTCGGATAACCGGCGAATCTCTGGTTGAACTGAGCCATGAATTCAGGCTGCGGGGAAGTTGAACGGGCACAAATAGACTAGGCCACCTTGTCGATTTTTGCAACTTCCTGCTTGAATTGTTCGTGATATTTAAAGACGTTGTGTATATAAGCTCGGGTTTGTCTGAAGGGTGGCACACCGCCATATTTCCGGACGTAGCGACTGCCGGCATTGTAGGCCGCCAGGGCAAGCGTGACATCACCGTCGAAACGGTCTAAAAGTCTTCTGAAATACATCACCCCGCCGTTGATGTTGTCCTCCGGGTCAAAGCTGTCAATCACCCCAAGCGATTTCGCAGTTACCGGCATCAACTGCATCAGGCCCCTGGCGCCGCGTTTTGATACGGCCCTGGGGTTGTATCTGGACTCCGCCATGATAATGGCTTTTATCAGTGCGGGGTCCACCTCGTGGGTGGCGGCAGCCCTGTTGATGATGTGTTCAAATGGCGGTGTCGCTTCATTTTTCGGTTTGGATGCGACTTTGACCGCCGGAGAAGCTTGTGGGTGGACGGCTTTCACGGAGGCCGTTTTCGGTGGACCGGAAAGGTTCCGGGCGGAAATATTTGCTGTCATTTGAGACAGATCGGTCGCGAGGCTTACCGCTTCCAAGGTGTAGTTCTGCTGACAGTTGATCGCCGCCGGGATGGCAACGGTACTCAATGCCAGGACAATGATGGCAATATTATTTAGAAATTTAATGTTTCGCATAATTATGGTTAACCTTATATGTATCGTTTTTCGTTGCGTAAGTACGTATACGTCAACCAAAACAATGCAATAATAGTGCCATTGAGGCAGTAGCGTAAAAATATCAAAATTTATAAGGTGTTATCGGTTATCGGTTTTGTGCACAGCCTGCCTGCGCCGGCGATTGTTTGAGAAAATATTTTCATTTCTGAAAAAAACTACACAATTTCAAGGCGTTTTGTTAAATAAAGTGTCTTGAGACACAAATTGTATTGATACATATAGATAATCAGTTAACAGCGACTGTCAAACAACAATAAATTTATGGTAAAATTGTAGCGGTGGGTAATTAGCATCACAATATGTGGTGGAAATCAAAAGGATTCAATCCTTTGAAAATAATTGTTATCCTTTCTTAAAATTTGAAACGCTCAGTTTAGCTAGTAGCCGAAACGTCTTAGTGCCTTGGTGTCCCTGCTCCAGTTTTTCTGAACCCGGACAAAGAGTTTCAAAAACACCTTAGTGCCGACCATACGTTCGATCTCCTTGCGGGCATCTTCACCGATTTGTTTGAGTTTACTGCCTTTTTTACCTATCAGGATTCCTTTTTGCGAATCACGCTCCACGTGGATAGTGGCATCGATGGCAATCAGGGCCCCGTTCTTTTTTTCGGTAAACCGGTCTACGGTTACGGCAACCGCATAGGGTATTTCCTGACCGGTGAGCCGGAAAGCCTTTTCCCGGATCATTTCTGCCGCTATGAAGCGTTCCGGCATATCGGTCAGGGTATCCTCCGGAAAAAGCGGCGGCCCTTCGGGAAGCACATTTTCCATGGCGGTCATCATGACCTCTACCTGGGTTCCATGCTTGGCCGAAATAGGAATGACCGCTTCAAATGGATAGGCATCGTGCCAGGCTTCCATCTGTGAAAGCAGGGCGGGTTTTTTTATCTGGTCGATTTTGTTGAGTGCCAACACCACCTTTGTTTGCGTATTCTTGAGCGCCTTGATCAGAATTTTTTCCGATTCGAGGTCGGGCGACGAAGCATCCACGACCAGGAGGATAAGGTCGACATCCGCCATCACGGATAAGGCCACGTCGACAATGCGGACATTCAGGGGTTGGCTGGCGCGGTGGACACCCGGCGTGTCAAGAAAAACGAACTGAGCATTTTCGCGATGTAAAACACCGAGAATGCGGTTGCGGGTGGTCTGCGGCTTTTTGGAAGTGATGGAAATCTTTGTGCCCAGGAGGCGGTTGAGCAACGTGGATTTTCCCACGTTGGGTGCGCCCAGTATGGCCACGAAACCGGATTTGAATCTATTTTCATGCATGCGTGTCACCATCGATCAATTGTTCAATCGCCCGCCAGATTTCCGCTTTCCCCTTTTTGGTTTTAGCCGAAAAAAGGAGCAGGTCTTTTTTCTCTTTTTGAACAGCCCGGGCGATCATATGATGCTGTTTAGCCTGACGGGTTTTTGACAACTTGTCAGTTTTGGTCAGGACCATGAGGCAGGCGAGGCCCTCTCTGCCCAGCCAGTCGATAAAATTGAGTTCCTCCATACCGGGAGAACGGCGGATGTCCAAGATCAGGATCACACCCTTTAAAGATTCCCGGGAAGAGAGATAGGTCTCGATCATCGGTCCCCATTTCTTTTTTACAGCGGCCGGCACTTTGGCATAACCGTATCCCGGTAGATCCACGAAGGAAAGCGAATCATTGATCAGGAAAAAATTGATCAGTTGTGTGCGGCCAGGAGTTCGACTGGTCTTTACCAGGCGGCGACGGTTGACCAGGGCGTTGATCAATGATGATTTGCCGACATTGGATCTTCCCGCAAACGCGATTTCAGGGAATTCCGCGAGTGTGTACTGTGAAGGCTTGACGGCACTGGTTATGAATTGAGCGGATGTGATAATCATGCGAATACTTATATTTTACATGTAGTGAGACGAGAAATGGATTAATTTCTATTGCACGCCGGGCAACCATTTACACCACCTTGTTGAGCGGATATTCAATAATGCCTTCAGCGCCGGCCTTCAGCAGGTCCGGTATCAGGTCCCTGACGACGCTTGTGCTCACCACTGTTTCCACGGAAAACCATGTGGATTGGTACAGGGAGGCGACGGTGGGGGCATTCAGGCTTGGCAGCAGGGGTATCACTTTTTCTAGGTCGGCTTCCGGGACGTTCATTTTTAAACCCACCAGTTTTTTCCCAAGCAGTGCGCCTTTGAGCAGCAGGGCGATCTGTTCGATCTTGGCTTTTTTTACAGGGTCTTTCCAGGCCTTGTGGTTGGCTATCAGCTGGGTGTTGGTTTGCATGAGATCGTGAATGATACGCAGCCCGTGCGCCTTGATGGTGCTGCCCGTCTCGGTGACTTCAACAATGGCATCTGCCAACCCGGAGACGACTTTCGCCTCCGTGGCTCCCCAGGAAAATTCGACACCGACATCGATACCCTTGCCTTTGAAGTATCGGCGGGTATAATCCACCAGTTCAGTGGCAATCTTTTTTCCGTTCAAATCCTCGATAGACTGTATGTCGGATTGGTAAGGTACGGCCAGAACCCATCGGGCCGGGCGGGAGCTTACTTTCGAGTATACCAGATCGGCCACCATATGAACGTCCGACCTGTTTTCGGCAATCCAGTCCTTGCCGGTCAGGCCGGCTTCCAGGGTACCGTTTTCCACATAACGGGACATCTCCTGGGCACGGCAGATGGCACACGATATGGTATCGTCGTCAATTTCGGGGAAATAGCTGCGGCCGTTTACATTGATCTTCCATCCCGACCGTTTGAACAGGGCGATGGTTGCACTTTGCAGGCTGCCCTTGGGCACGCCCAGCTTTAATTGCGTTTCCATTACTTGTAGACCTCCTTGGGATCGAACAGCGGCCGGCCGATGGTTTTGACGGCGTCATTTTCAACCTTCTTGAAAAAACAGCTTTTGTGTCCGGTGTGGCAGGCGGCTCCGCCGATCTGTTCGACTTTCAGCAGTATGGTGTCATTGTCACAATCGATACGGATCTCTCTGACCATCTGAACATTTCCGGATGTCAGGCCCTTTACCCACAGCTCCTGCCGGGTGCGGCTAAAGTAAGTCGCTTTGCCGGTTGCGAGTGTGGCTTCCCAGGCTGCCTTGTTCATGTAGGCCAGCATCAAAACTTCTCCGGTCTCATCTTCCTGAGCGATGGCCGGGAGCAGCCCTCCGGTTTTTGAAAAATCAAGCTCAATCATCGTGTTACCTAAATCTCAGCAAAAATATTCGGTTAGTCGTTGGGATTGAATAATCAAACTAGTTTTAATAACCACAGTACCTTCGCAAGTCAATTTATTTTTTGGTCTTGTCTAATAGGGTTTGTTATTGTAAAAATATCTTTTGTGAATTTTTCATTGAAAAAAGGAATCATGTCCGACAATAAAAAAGACAAAAAAACCCCTGAGGGTTCGACCAAAAAGAAAAGAGGCTTTTTCTTCAGGCTCTTGCGCGGGTTGCTGGTACTATTTCTGCTGCTGCTATTAGCTGTTGCCGGCACGGGCTACGGTATTTACCGTTACCTGGGCGACGATCTTCCCAAAATTTCATCTCTTTCAGAATACCGTCCATCCGTCATAACGGTGGTCTACTCCGACGACAACCGCAAAATCGGTGAGTTTTACAAAGAACGCAGGATCGTGGTGCCTTTATCCGATATTCAGCGTACACTGACCGAAGCGTTTATTGCGGCGGAAGATGCCAGATTTTATAAACACAAGGGCATCGATTTTATCAGCATTGTCAGGGCTTTTTTCAAAAATCTGGAGGCCGGGGCCATTGTGCAGGGCGGCAGCACCATCACCCAGCAGGTAACCAAATCATTTCTGCTGACCCCCGAGAGAAGCTACAAGCGTAAAATTAGAGAAGCGATCCTGGCCTATCGCATTGATAAAACCTTTACCAAGGCCGAAATCCTCTATCTCTACTTGAATCAGATTTACCTGGGACACGGTGCCTACGGTGTGGAAGCCGCTGCTGAAAACTATTTTGGAAAATCTTCCAAAGACCTCAACCTGGCCGAATGTGCTATTCTGGCCGGACTGCCTCAGGCTCCCAGCCGCTATTCCCCTTTCAGGCATCCGGAAAGAGCAAAGCAACGGCAGATTTATGTGCTGAACCGGATGGTTGCCGAAGGCTTTATCACCAATATGCAGGCAACCGAAGCCATCAACACGGAGCTGGATATCAAACCGCGGCGAAACTGGTATATTGAAAAGGTTCCCATCTACACAGAACACGTCCGCCGGTACATCGAAAATAAATACGGGCCGGAAATGCTGTACGAGGAAGGGCTCCAGGTCTATACGGCCGTGAATATCGAAATGCAGAAAGCCGCGCGCGCCGAGGTCGGAAAAGGTTTGCGAGACCTGGACCAGCGTCAGGGTTACCGGGGGCCGTTAAAAAAGCTGAAAAAAGAGGAAATCGAGGCCTTTTCCAAGGCGATCGATATACAGGCCATGGAGACATCCCTGGAGGCGGAAGCTGTTTCCGAAGGGGTCGTCATCAAGGTGGATGATAAGAAAGGCGAGGTACTGGTCCGCATGGGAAAAGAACAAGGGATGATCAAGATAGACACCATGCGCTGGGCCAGAAAGCCGGATCCGAAAATTGCCTTTTACAGCGTCAAGGTCAAGCGCCCTGGCCAGGTATTGAAGGTGGGCGACGTCATCCAGGTCAAAACCGTCGGGAAAAATGAAGAAACCGGTCTGTGGGACCTTCTATTGGATCAGAAACCGGTAGCCGAGGCCGCTCTGCTCTGCATCGCAGGCGGAACCGGTCATGTAAAGGTCATGGTCGGGGGCCGGGATTTCATGGAAAGCCAGTTCAACCGGGCCGTGCAGTCCCGCCGGCAGCCCGGATCTGCCTTCAAACCCGTCATATATGCAGCGGCTCTGGACAAGGGGTATACGCCGGCGACGATGATCATCGATTCACCCATCGTATTTAAAGACGCGCAGATGGATTTTACCTGGAAGCCGAAAAATTACGGTAAAAAATTTTACGGCCCCACCCTTCTTCGGGTGGCACTCGCCAAATCGAGAAACGTAGTTACCATCAAAATCCTGCAGGGAATTGGCGTTGATTATTGCATTGATTATGCCCGGCGTCTGGGCATTACTTCCAGGATAAGCGAGGATCTTTCCATTGCCCTGGGGTCGTCCGGGGTATCCCTGCTGGAGATGGTCAATTCATATTCCGTGTTCGCCAACCAGGGATATCTGGTTCAGCCTGTTTTTATTGTCAAAATTGTCGATCGTGATGGTAACGTGCTGGAAGAAGCGGCTACGGTACGGGAAAAGGTACTGGAAAAAAGCACCGCCTACATCATGACCAATCTCCTGGAAGGTGTTGTTCAAAATGGCACAGGGCGTCGGGTGAAGGCCCTGAAAAGACCGGTGGCCGGTAAAACCGGCACCTCCAACAACTTGTTCGACGCCTGGTTTGTGGGTTATACGCCCCGTTACATTACAGGGGTCTGGGTGGGTTTTGATGAAGAGGCCTCCCTGGGGAAATCCGAACAAGGTGCGCGCACTGCCAGTCCCATATGGCTTGGGTTTATGAAGGCCATCCTCAAGGATAAACCGGTCAAGGTGTTCCAGGTGCCCGAGGGAGTTGTATTCGCCAAAATTGATGCTGAGACAGGCCTTCTGCCCATACCGGAATCCAAAGAGACGATTTTTGAGTGTTTCAAGGAGGGTACTGTTCCGACGGAGTATACCAAAAAACCCGACATTGTCACCGAAGCATCCGATTTTTATAAGTTGGACATGTAACAACAAATGGTACCCATTTGTTGTGTAATTGAATCCTAAAAAGGTGTCATGCGCCTTCGTTTGATCATATTCGTGCTTTCACTGCTGGCTTTCATGTCGGTTTCGATAGGCGGGTACCTCTACTACTCATCACTGAGACGGGCTGCGTTTAAAGAAGCTGAACGGCAGGCGGCCACCCACATTGAGCTTATCAAGAAAAACCTGTCTTCATTTCTTTCTGAAAACATCAAACCGGTCAAGGCCCTGGCAAGCATGGAGGAAATGCTGGAAATGCTCGTACGGCCGAGAATGGAGGCCCGGAACCGGGCGAATGCCGTACTGGACCTGTTCAAAGCCTCCCTTGAGGTGAACGTGTGCTATTTAATGGACCACGAGGGGACCACCGTAGCATCGTCCAACCGCAATGCTTCGGACAGTTTTGTCGGTAAGAATTTTGCATTCCGGCCTTATTTTCAGCAGGCCATCCACAGTGCGCCGTCAACCTATCTGGCCCTGGGGACGACTTCGCATAAAAGAGGTGTTTACTTCAGCTTTCCCGTTTTTGAAAAAGATGAGGACATTCCCATCGGCCTGGTGGTTATCAAGGCGTCGATCGATCAGATCGAGAAAAATTTAAGCCTTCCCACAGATGAAATGATCCTGGTGGCTGATCCACTGGGCGTCATCTTCATTTCTAATAAAAACAAATGGCTGTTACATACAATTGATAAACTGTCTGAAGAGGCTATCAGCAACATCGCCCGCTCCCGTCAATTCGGAACGGGCCCCTGGCCCTGGACGGGTCTGCGTTTTCTGAGTGACACCTCTGCTGCGGATGGAGATGGAAACCGCTATATCGTGCACCGTGCAGGCATTGACAACTATCCGGGATGGCTTTTTTTCCATCTGAGAAGCGAGCAGGCAATTTCTAAAACGGTTTCTGCGCCGTTCACCCAGGCGGCCGGACCGGTTGTCCTGTCATTGTGCATCCTGATCGGCCTGTCCGTTTTTGTCCTTTACCGAAAAGCCTCGGGAGAAATTTTGCAGAGAAAGGCTGTCGAGAAAGCCTTGCGGGACAGTGAAGAACGCTACCGTACCCTATATCACCATACCCCTGCCATGCTTCATTCCATTGATCGGGAAGGCCGCCTGGTGAGCGTCAGTGATTACTGGTCTGAAGTGATGGGATATTCAAAAAGCGAAGTGATCGGGAAACCCCTGGTAGCGTTTTTTACGCCCGAAAGCCGTGAATATGCTGAACAGGTTGTTTTTCCCCAATTTTTCAAAAGCGGTATCTGCAAGGACATTCCCTACCGGTTTATCAAGAAAAATGGAGAGATTATCGATATTGTCCTGTCGGCCATCAGCGACCGCAATACAGATGGCCGGGCTGAACGATCCCTGGCAGTGTCTTTCGACGTTACCGATATCATGGAATTGAAAAAGGCTCAAAATCAACTGCGACGCCTGTCCGCCAGCATCATGGCCAACCAGGAAAAGGAGCGCTCCTCTCTTGCCCGGGAACTGCACGATGAGCTTGGCCAGGTGTTGACGGCGCTTAGAATGGATGCGGTCTGGTTTCAGGAGCGTATGCAGGATACAAATCGAGATGGCGCTGAACGGGCCATGGCCATGTGCAACCTGATCGACAAAACCATCGAAGAGGTCAGGCTCATGGCTATCCGTCTGCGGCCGGGGGTGTTAGACCACCTGGGGCTGGTGGATGCGTTGGAATGGTACACAGCCGACTTTGAACGGCGCACCGAGGTAAGCTGTGTTTTTGAACACGGCGAGGTGGCGGATACAGAAGAAGCCGTGGCAACGGCAGCGTATAGAATAACACAGGAGGCGTTGACCAATGTGGCGCGGCATGCGGCTGCAAAACACGTAACCGTCAATCTTCAGGCAGATGAAGACAGGTTGCGCCTGTCCATTACCGACGACGGCACCGGGTTCGATCTGACGGTGCTGGACGATTCTGACGGTCTGGGTGTGGCTGGAATGCGCGAGAGAGCGTCCCTCCTGGGCGGAGTGCTGGACGTGGACGCGTCCGAGGGCAGGGGCACGGCCGTATACTTCCGGGTGCCCTTGGGTGAGAAAAACGGGAGGCGTTAGATGATAAAAGTACTTTTGGCCGATGATCACAGTATTGTTCGGGCGGGGCTGCGACGGATTGTCGAAGAAAGCGGAGACATGGCGGTGGTGGCCGAGGCGTCGGACGGCAGGGAGGCCATCCGACTGGTGCGTGAGCACCTGCCTGATGTTGCCGTCGTCGATATCAGCATGCCGGAAATAGGCGGGCTGGAGGTTATCCACCGTTTGCGGCCCGAGTTTCCCGATCTTCCCATACTCATTCTGACCATGCACGAGGAGCAGCAATATGCTGTCAGGGTCATCGAGGCCGGGGCCATGGGGTATATTACTAAAAAGTCAGCCCCGGAACAATTGGTCACAGCCATCCGCAAGGTGCATGCCGGCTCAAGGTTTTTGACCGAAGAAGCGGCCGAATATTTGGCTCTGCACGTGGCCAAGGGGCGGACCGGAAAATCACCCCTGGACCTTCTGTCGGCCAGAGAGCTGCAGGTGCTGCGACGGCTGGCTCTCGGGCACACCAACCGTGAAATTGCGCAGGCCTATAACATCAGCATCAAGACAGTGGATACCTATCGGCTGCGTTTGCTCAAAAAGCTGGAACTCCGCAACAATGCCGAACTTTCCAGGTTTGCCATTCAAAATCGCCTCATTGAGCCATGATCATTGGAGATATAGCATATGCGGCAGGTTGAATTTGCACCGATGGATAATCCCTATTTAATTGTGATAAACCCGCTTCCAAGAGGCCGTAATACCGAACAGGGCCAATCCATAAAAATCAATTTTTCTTTTTTCACTCGATGTAATTTTTGGGAATAGCCCTCTGGCTGTTCGTTATAACGGCCTCTAAGAACCTTAAGACAGTTTCACGATCAAATAGGGATTACCCATCACCTTTTAGCTGTCCTATTATTTAGTGTTTTATATCACATTTAAATTCTCCCGCGCTGAAAGCGCAGGAGAATTTAAATGTCTTGTAAGAAAAAATATGACAACAGAATCAGAATTCATCCAATTGACGGTATACCTCTCTTTTAATAGTCTCTATCCTAAGATAATAAGCTGGATAGATTCCAGACCATGGGCCTGAAAGGCGGTGGTATTATTATCCTTACTGGGTGTGTTCCAGAGACGGATGTGTTTGGAATGCGTAGCAACCCTAATCCAAGCATTGCGGTTTAGGGTATAAAAGTTCAACCATTGGCACAAGGAGATTGGAAAATGAACAAAAGAACTTTAGGAATGGTTACGGGAATTTGTGTAGTATTGGCAATTACTTTCGTTTTTACAGGCGCCTCGTTTGCCAAGGAGAGAATCGTTTTCGGCGGCGGACCGGCCGGCGGGACCTTCCAGGTGGTTGCCAACGGCATCCAGGTTTATAAGCCGATAAAGGCTGTGGATGAATTTTCGGTAAAAGCGCAATCGTCGGCTGGTTCGGTGGAAAATCTGAGGAAAACCAATTCGGGTAAACAGCAGATGAGTGTCGTGTATTCCGGCCACGTATACCTGGGTAGAAACGGAATGATGAAAAATGATACCAAGCAATATAAAGATGTTTTAGCAGTAGCATGGCTATACGGTGCCCCGGCCCAACTGGTGGTAAAAAAGGGAGCTGGAATCAAGGGCGTAAAGGATCTCGTAGGGAAAAAAGTGGGTGTCGGCAATGCCGGTTCCGGTGCTTTTGCCAACTGCGAACTGTTTTTCTCGCATATGGGCGTCTGGGATAAGATCAAACGCAACGCCATGGGCTACAACGATGCCGCCGCCGCCTTCGGTAACAATCAGCTGGACGCATTCTGGCTTTTTACGGCCTTTCCGAGCGGTGCCGTGATCATGGCAGCCCAGACCAACGATATCGCCCTTATCGATCTGAATGCGGATGCTAAAAAATCGGGGTTTTATGATAAATACCCCTATTTCGGCAAGCTTGCCGTTCCTGCCGGTACTTACCGGGGTGTGGATTATGACGCACCTTCATTCCAGGACAGTGCGCTGTGGGTTGCAAATGCCAAGGTATCTGCAGAGGTGGTATATAAGGTCCTTTCGCTGCTCTATACGGATGAGGGGCTTGCGCACATGCTCGGCCAGAAAAAGACGTTTAAAAACATGAGCCTGGAAACGGGTGCCACCAACATCGTGACACCGTTTCATCCCGGTGCTGAAAAGTTCTGGAAAGAAAAAGGCATGTTGAAATAATAGCAACCCATGATACAAAATACAGGATAAATCCGATGATATTGCATAAGCAACAAGTAGCCCAGTCGAGCGCGATTGGAATCCTCGAATCCTGTATTTTGTATCTTACATCCTGCAAGCCGGAACAACTCAAATGAACAGGCGGTACAAACGTGTATGATAAATTAAAGACATTCGAAAAGGTCATTTTTGATATTTTGGCGGTAAGCCTGGTGCTGTTCTATTCCTACTCTGCAGTGGTTAGCCCGGCATCTACACAGTTTCACCGGGGGATCTACGTCATCATTACCTATGCACTGGTGTTTTTAACGTATCAATCCACATCTAAAAAATGGCCGGCTTTGAACCCTGTTCTTCGGGTAACCGATTATCTCTTGATTCTGCTTTCCGTTATCACCATCGGATACTGGATGCTTAATTTCGAAGTCATCAACTACCGGACCGGGGCTGAAACACCCTTTGACATGGCCATTGCAATGGTCGGGGTTCTCATCGGCATTGAACTGGCCCGGCGGGTGGTGGGCAATATTTTCGTTGTTATCGGCGTTATGATGCTCAGTTACGGTGTATTCGGGGCCCACTTTCCGGATATCATTTCCCATGCCGGTGACTCGTTTCCCGAGTTGTGCACCAGTATTTTTTATAAAAGTGATGGTGTGTTCGGTATCATGGCCAATGTCCTGGCTACCTACGTGATCCTCTTTGTTCTTTTCGGTGCGTTTTTGGAAAAATGCGGTGCCCAGCGGTTTTTCATCGACTGGCCCCTGGCAGCCGTGGGGCACAAAATTGGCGGGCCTGCTAAAGTGTCCGTAATAGCAAGCGGCCTTTTTGGATCCATCTCAGGCAGCGCCATCGCCAATACCGTATCTACCGGTGCCTTTACCATCCCCATGATGAAAAAAGCCGGTTTTCGGCCTCACATTGCCGGCGGCATTGAACCGGCGGCTTCCATCGGTGGGATGTTCATGCCGCCGATCATGGGTGCGGGCGGATTTATCATGGCAGAACTGACCGGCGTGCCTTATTCCAGAATTATGCTGGTGGCCATATTTCCTGCCATTATGTATTTTTTCAGTGTTTTTGTTATGGTCCACTACGAAGCTAAAAAATACAATATCGTGGGCGAAAAATCCGAACACAGCGCCATGGAGATCCTTAAAAAGCAATGGGTTTATATTTTACCCCTTGTGGTCATAACGATTTTTATGCTCAACGGCTATTCTCCGGGGTTTTCCGCTATTTTAGGGCTTGCAACCTGCATCGCCGTCAGTTTTAAGGATAAGGAAACCCGAATTGATTTGGCGCTCACCGTCATTATGGTGTTTGTGGTTTTGAGCTCATTTCTTAACAAGGCTTCGGACGGTATCCTGGTTTCCGCAAATAGCGCGGTTATTATCGGCCTTATCGGGTATGGTGTTATCGTGTTGTTCCGGAAAAATCGGCGAGAGACGGTCAGGTTTGAATTGATAAGATTTGTGGAGGCAGCCAGGTCCGGGACAGAAAACAGCCTTAAAATCGGTGCCACTGTGGGTGTTATCGGCATTATTATCGGTGTACTGACCTTCAGCGGGCTGGTACTGACCTTTGCAGATATCGTTATCGAACTGGCGGGCGGTTCTCTGGTTTTAACCATATTTTTAATCGCGCTGGCGTCCCTGGTTCTCGGCATGGGTGTTCCGGTTACCGCCGCCTATTTGATTACCGCGGTGGTGGCTGTGCCTGCCCTGACCCACCTGGGTGTTAATGAAATTGCGGCCCACATGATTGTTTACTGGTTGTCACAGGACTCCAATATCACACCGCCGGTCTGCATTGCCGCCTTTGCCGGGGCGACCATTGCCAAAGCCAATATGTGGCGAACCGCCTTTTCAGCCTTTAAATTTGCCAAGTTCCTGTACCTGGGGCCGTTTTTATTCGGTTATGTTCCCGGTTTTTCTTTGGACGGAAGCGCCACGGATATAATCAAGGCTTTCGTACTGATTATATTTGGTACCTGGGCATATTCCTGGTTTTTAAGCGGTATATGGTTCAAACCATTGAAAGGGTTATTCAACAAGTCCGAGGCACGCTGATGAGAGGAGCAAGGCTATGGATATGACCGTAAAAATTGAGAGGATATTGTATGCCACGGACCTGTCTGAAAATGCGCGTTTTGCTGCGGCCTACGCCATCAGTCAGGCCAGTCTATATGGGGCCAAAATTATTTTTCTGCATGTATTGCCGGAAGGGAAGGAAGATCAGCGCTAAAGAGGCTCTCTTTCAGCCAGACGAATATCGTCTGCTGCCATCCCATCATCCGGTATCACATCAATCGAATCCAACCGAAATCTTTTTTTAAGTATTTTGATGTTCCGGTTATTCTGACCCCTCATCCTGGAAATGTTTTGCAGTCGTACGCAAAAAGTGGCCGTGCCTGTCAGGCCGGGGTTTTTTTTCAGCAATTCAGATGCTTTGTCCAGATAAATGCTCGACAGCACCAGGTGCCCGAATGCCGGGTGATAGGGACCGGCCAAGACATTCTGATCGGCTTCCAGTGTGTCCGAAGCCTGCAGGCCCATGCGGATGACCGGTATGGCCCTCTCCTGAAAAAACAGGTAGAGTGTCTTGACTCGGTGAATCGCCTCGTCCAGGGTCAAGGGATGAAACTTCCCGGTTTCGTACCAGCGTGCCAGAAGGCTGTCCTTTAGGACCAACGCCGGATAAATCCGTACAAAGGCCGGTGAAAATTCAGCCAGCTTTTGGGCGGTCAACAACGTGGATGCTTCGTTGTCACCTGGCAGGCCCGTCATTATCTGCAGGCCGATGTCATAGGGTGTCTCCTTGAGCAACAGCAGCGCATTTTTAGTGTCAAGGGCTGTGTGGCCTCGCCGGGCCTGTTCAAGGACCCGGTCATCCATGGACTGAACGCCGAGTTCAACGGTGCGGATCGGGTAGCTGCTGATCAGCTTCAAGGTTTCCCGTGAAATCGTATCCGGACGGGTGGAAAAGCGGATGCTTTCCGCTTTTCCCTTTTCGATGAAGCGGCAGGCTTCATCGAGAAGGGCTCGAATGCTTTCCGGCTCCAGACCTAAAAAGTTGCCGCCGTAAAATGATATCTGCACGGTCTCGCGTTTTCCGGATGGGTAGGTGAGAAACTGATCGATTTGCCGTCGGACGGCCTTTAACGATATTTTTCCGGCCTTTTGCCCGGCGATTACCTTCTGGTTGCAGAAGGCACACTGGTGGGGGCATCCTGCATGCGGAATGAACAGGGGAATAATGAGCGGCTTTTGTTTTTTAATGCGTCCCACGTTTTTGATGTTCACAGATTACAATATTTGAAGGTGTGTAGCCGGCCCGGCCATAGGGTTGTACAGGTTGTCCCGCAACATGTTTCGGCAGGGATAAATTCCCGCGCTACATATCTGCATCCGCTTCCCGACGCAGTATCTGGAGGGCTATTCTGGCGGCATCCTGTTCCGCTGATTTTTTGCTCTTGCCAACGCCCCGGGTACGGGTATTGCAGACATCTATCTGGATACGAAAGGTTTTATCGTGGTCCGGTCCGCTTGCATCGTAGAGCTTGTAGTGCGGTCCCGGGTGGTGTCGGGACTGGACAAACTCCTGCAATTCACTTTTATAATCCTGGGCGTTGATCTTGCTGACCAGCGATTGGATCAGCGGATAAAAGTGACGCTGGATCATTTGAAACGAAGCGTCAAACCCGCCATCAAGATAAACAGCGGCAATGATGGCTTCCATGGTATCCGCCAGAATGGAGCTTTTATCCTTGCCGCCGGTCCGGGACTCCCCTTTGCCTAGCAGGATATATTTTCCCAGGTTAATGGATCTGGATACGGAGGCAAGCTGTTGTTCGTTAACCATGGCAGAACGTATTCGGGTGAGATCGCCTTCCCTCAAGTCGGGGTCGTACTGCATTAACAGGTCACCGGCCACCAGGTTCAAGACAGCATCCCCCAGGAATTCCAATCTCTCATTGTCGCGGCGGTTTTGATCAGCCTGTTCGTTTACGAAGGAACTGTGGCTGAGGGCCTCCGTAAGAAGATCCGGTTTTTGAAATGTATACCCCAGGGCCAGTTCCACTTCACGTTGGCTTGAACGCGAACAGTTTTTGGCGAGCATGGCATCATAAAGCCGAAAGGGTACAAACAGGGATCCATCCCCCCTCCCCAGCGAAATTTCCGGCTTCAGACCTCCGTGAAAGTCGGTACCGCCGGTAATCAGAAGGTCCTGGGCTGCCGCCAGGTCTGTGAACCGTGCAATCTGTTCAGCTGTGTGATTCGGGTAGAGCACTTCCAGTCCCAACAGCCCCATCTCTTTGAGCGCCGCCAGCAGAGCCTCCAGGGCTTCATCACTTTCCAGCCCTAAGAGCCCGGGATGGGCAAGGACCGGGATGCCGCCCGCACCCGTGATTATTTCAATTGCCCGGGGGCAATCGATGCGAAACTTGTCCACATAGGCCGACTGCCCTTTGCTCAAGTACGCTGCGAAGGCATGGTCGAAGGATTCAACATATCCCTTGCTCAGCAGGGTTTGTGCGATGTGGGGCCGTCCGAGCTGCCCATCTCCGGCCTGCACACGCACTTCTTCCAGAGAAATGTCAAAACCGGATGCCTGCAGTTTTTTAATAATTTCAGGGTTTCTGGCGCTTCTGGCCGCTTGAAGCTTTTCCAGCAGACGATTCAGCTCGGGATTGCCAAGGTCGATAAAGTAGCCCAGGATGTGATAGCTGCTGGCCGGACCGTCTTTAAGCAGAGGGGTGGCACTGATTTCAACACCGGTTACAAATTGAAGGGATGCGGGAATGCCTTGATCTAAAGCCTCTTTGGAACCGGCGATCGTGTCATGGTCTGTTATGGCAATGGCCCCAAGCTGGAGATCCAAGGCCAGGGACACGATTGCCGAAGGTGTCAGCGTTCCATCTGAAGCGGTGGAGTGTATGTGAAGGTCTATCCCTGCCTGTTCGCTATAGTCCAAGGGCTTTTTCGAAGGCTTCTTCTTTTGTTTTGCAGTCAATACACTGGGTTGTAACCGGCCTGGCATTCAGGCGTTTTTTGGAGATGTCTTCACCGCACTTCTCGCAGAGGCCGAAGGTTCCGTTTTCTATGCGGGCGAGCGCTTTTTTAATCTTTTTGATCAGTTTGCTTTCTCTGTCCCGGATGCGGAGCATAAAGTTTCGGTCCGATTCCAGGGATGCTCTATCGGTCGGATCTGGAAAGTTTTCCTTCGGCGTGGTCATGCCGGAAACCGTATCGTCAGCCTGGCTCAGAAGATCTTCCAGGCGATTGGCCAGGAGTTCTTTAAAATATGCAATATCTTTTTTATTCATGCTATCGTCCTTGATCGGAAATCTATTTTTAGATCTAAAAAGAAAGAAATTTATCACAAGACATTTGGATTGTAAAGGCAAAAGTCGATAGTCCGGCAGTCACCAAGAAAAACAGTTTTTGTATTGCCAGAATATGGATGATATCATATGAAATGGGGATCAAGCAGTTTAGAGAGGCGGGCTCACATATTATGACAAAGGAAGGCGATATGAATGACATCGATGACAGCTATCAAACAAATTACAGGTCTATCACGGTAAGGACAACCGATGGGTCCACCATCAACGGGAAGGTGAACATTTCTCCTGATCAGCGGGTGTCAGAGCTTTTCACCCAACGCGATGTGTCGTTCATTGTCATGGTTGACGTGGTCCTGAAGGATGCCGTGGGAAAAATCAGATTTATCAATAAAGACCACATCGTCTGGGTTGAACCGGAAGATTTATAAGGCGTCTTTTAAAAATAATTCCAGTGACTTCAAATTGTTAACTGCGTAAAACCGGGAAGGATAATCTGCCGGTATGGTTTTGCGCAAAAGGCCGTTCAACACCTTTCCCGGGCCGATTTCCACGAATATTTCCACCTTTTCATCCATCAGTTTGCACATGGTGTCGTACCACCGCACCGGGCTGCAAAGTTGCCGAACCATCGTTTCCCTGACCGCGTCCGGGTCGTCGATAAAATCCGCAGTTACATTGTGAATGACAGGTATTGCGGGTTTGCTGAAAGGTATGGTCTGGAGATGCTCACGAAAGTCCGTTTCGGCACCTCGGATCAGTTCACTGTGCCATGCTCCGCTGACCCTCAGTGGCACAGCCCGCGCACCCTGCGAACGGGCGAGTTCCGAGGCCGCTTCCACTGCCTCGGGTGTTCCGGTGATGACTACCTGCTGCTGCATGTTGTGATTGGCAACCGAAACGATTCCGTGAACACGCGCCTGGGGTATGATGGCTTTGATATCTTCGATATCAAGCCCGACAATGGCATGCATGGCGCCTTTACTGCGCAGGGCTTCTCGATGCATCAACGCGCCTCTTTTCATCACCATGCGCAGGACATTTTCCCTGGAAACGGCTTGGGCGGCAGCCAGGGCGCTATATTCGCCCAGGCTGTGGCCGGCAGTCATATGAGCCTTGAGACCGGCCTGCTGAATAGCCTCGAGAATAGATAGATTTACCACTGTCATGGCCGGTTGAAGATTGACGGTCTCGGTCAATGTTTCCATCGGACCCTGGAAACAGATTCGCGATAGATTAAGCTTGACGGTCTCTTCCGCCATGTCAAAAAGTTCTCTGACCGAACTGTATTCACTGTAAAAATCGGAACCCATACCCACTATTTGGGAACCCTGTCCTGGGAAGAGAAAGGCGATTTTCGTCATGAAGCCACCTAATTATGTGAAATTTATGTTGATTTAGCCATACTATTTAATCACGAAAAAGATCATTATTTAGCGGCGAAGCCGCGTTTCATAAAAGCGTGGAACACGATTTTATTCGTCCAGTTTGAACAGGCGTCGTGCAAAATCGAGGTAGACGGATTTATTAATGTGCGGGCTGTCACTCTTCAACAGCCGGGTCGGGTTGTGCATGATTTTGTTGATCATGGCCTGCGTCATCCGGGTCATGGCTTCCCGGTCGGCTTCAGAGAGATGACGAAGGGTTTGAAGCGTCTTTTCCAACTCAGATCCGGCAATACCTTCCATTTTGCTGCGCAGGGCGACAATGGTCGGGATGACATCCAGGTTTTTATACCACTCGCGGAAACGGATAACGGCCTCATCGATTATCCGTTCCGCTTTGCCGGCTTCTTTCCTGCGGTCTTCCAGGTTTTCCTCGATCACGCCCTTGAGATCGTCGATGTCATAGACATATGAGTTGTTTATGCGATTGATTTCAGGATCGATATCTCTTGGAACCGCAATGTCTATAAAGAACAGGGGACTGTTTCGCCTTTTTTTCATAGCCGCCTTGACCTGCTTTTTATGGATGACAAAATCGGCGGACCCGGTTGAGCTTATGATGATATCCACATGTTCGAGTGTATCGAATATTTCTTCGAAATGAATCGGCTTACCGTTGAATTTTTTAGCCAGGTTCACCCCACGTTCAAAGGTTCGGTTGGCTACGTATATTTCCACCGCTTTGTGCCGGATCAGGTGTTCTACTGCCAGCTCCGCCATTTCGCCGGCACCGATAAACAGGATTTTTTTGTCTTTCAGAGAATCAAATATTTTCCGGCCCAGTTCTATGGCGGCATAGCTGATAGATACCGCGTTGCCCCCGATGCCTGTTTCGCTACGGACGCGTTTGGCCACAAAGAATGTTCTATGCAGCAGTCGATTGAGAATGACACCGGATGTTTTGGACTGGGTTGCCGTTTGGTAGGCGGATTTGATCTGGCCCAGAATTTGAGGTTCGCCGAGAATCATCGAGTCAAGGCTTGATGCAACCCGAAACACATGCCTTACCGCCGCACCTCCCTGCAGGGCATAGAGGGCGGCGTCAAATCGCTGGATGGGGAGGTCGTTGAAGCGGGACAGGAAATTTTTGGTTTCCAGAATGGCTTTTGGCTGGTTTTTGCTTACCAGCAACACTTCTACACGGTTGCATGTGGACAACAGCATCACTTCATCGATTACCGGGATGTCTACCAGGCGAGCCAGGGCCCCCAGGGTGTCCTTCTCTGAAAAAGCGATACATTCCCGCAGCTCAATCGGGGCGGTGTTGTGATTCAATCCTATTAAAACAATTTCCTGCATGCTGATGTTATTTAGTATTTTGTATGGGGCATTTAGTGTTTTGTCAGTTACAAGATAACCTTCATCGGCAAATATGTCTTATAAAAAACCAACCACGCTATGCTAAAGTTGTGTAAATACGCCGTGATGTCCCTTGAGCAGAAAATTGACACCGAAAAAGGTGAACATCAGGACGATGAAACCGATAATGGCCATGATGGCCGCTTTTCTGCCGCGCCAGCCGAGGCTGGCACGGCCATGCAAAAGGGCCGCGTACAGCAGCCAGGTAATTCCGGACCAGACTTCTTTGGGGTCCCAGCTCCAGAATCTGCCCCAAACTGTTTTGGCGTAGATAAACCCGGCGAACAGGCCGATGGTCAGCATGGTGAACCCGATAACGACACATGCATATCCAGTGGAATCGATTAACTGAAGGGACGGGAGCCGTTTAAAGAAAAAGCCATGGTTCTTGTTTTTGATGGTGCGCTCCTGGACGAGGTAAATGATGCCCAGACCGCATGCCAGCGCAAAGGCGGCATCGCCCAGAAAAATGGTAATGATATGAAAAATCAGCCAGTAGCTTTCCAGAATTTTATCGGCGTGAACCGGCTCTGTGGAAAGGAGCGCCGCGGCAACCGTAATCAAGGCGGAAAGAGGGGCCGCATATACGCCCAGAACCTTCAGGTTGTATTTAAACTGAAACAGAGCGAAAAGGCCGGCGATTGCCCAGCCTGCAATGGAAAGCGTTTCGCCCAGATTGTGAACCGGAAGGTGGCCGACCAGTGAAGCGCCATACAAAATAGTAATCGTGTGCAGTATGAAACCGCAGAAGAGCAGGAAAAATCCCGCTTGATTCAAGCGTTCTTTTTGGCGGAAAAGAAACGCCAGGTACCCTGCCGTACTGAGAATGTAAAGAATAATAACCGTAAAAAGCAAGCTATCCATGGTCAAGCCCCATCAGATCATCAAATTTATAACCATCCCCGAGGATAATCCGTAATAGAGTGTCGATTTCTTCTTTTTTATCGGTCTTGATCAGATCGATGATGCCGCTCTGAATGATCTGGTTAAAAATAGGTTTGTGTTCCTCGGGCGCATGTTTTTCCTTGAGCAGAAGGGATCGGATTCTGCCCATGAGTGTTAATAACGTCGCGTACTCATCGCCGAATTGTGTTTCAAGATGCTTGCGCAGCTCTTTGGCAAAGGCCGGGCTTTTTCCGGATGTGGATATGGCGATGACCAGATCACCGCGTTTAACGGTGGCGGGAAGTATGAAATTACAGACTGCCGGTCGGTCGGCAATGTTACATAACATGTTTAAACGTTCAGCATCCTGGTTGATCTGCCGGTTGAGTGTTTCCTGGTTCGTGGCGCCAAACACCAGGAACATACCTTCCATATCGGCAGGGCAGTAGGTTCGGGTTTTCAGGTTAATGGTACCCCGGCGAGCCAGCGACCTAAGCGTATCTGTTACCGTCGGGCTGATCACCGTTACGTTGGCCCCGCTTTCAACAAGTGCAAGGGCTTTGCGGGTTCCGACGGAGCCACCGCCGATGACCAGGCAATTTCTGGCGTTTATATCTAAAAAAACAGGAAAATATTTCAATTACTTATTGTCTTTTGTTTGACTTTTGCTGTTTTAGGCTTGGTTTCGACACGACTGATGATCCAGCGCATCAATTTTTTATCATCTTTGTAATCCACCCGGGGTTTGAGCTCTGACAGCGGAATTTCCGCGCGTGCCATGCTTTTTCGCCCGCCGGCTGAGCCGAAATCGTTAAATCCCTGCTCGGCAACTTTACCGGCGTTTTTCTTGATGCCGTCGTTTCGAAAAATAACGATCATTTTCCTCCGGTGAAATCCGCAGACGATACTCCACTTGATGGCGTTGACCCGCAGAAAAAAATCAGCAATCAGGACACAGATATCCGGGTTGACCACCGGTCCGAGGGAAACATACACGCGGCCGTTTCGCACCCTCTTGATATTAAGGGCCTTTTTATAATATTTAAGGTATTCGGGTTTGAGCTCGGACTGTTCGATTTTACGGATGAGATGTCTGTTTGAATGCCGAAACAGGTACTGAAAAGCCCGGACATCCTCGATGATGGTTTGCAGTTCGAAGTTGCTGGTATCCGTCTTGATGGCCAGAATCAGTGCGGTGGCCAGTTTTGTCGAGGGTTTGATTTTGGCAGCCCTGAGGTAGGCGGTCAGGATAGTAGCCGTAGCGCCGTACTTGGGCCGGATATCCTGGAAAACCGCTTGACAGTTCGTATCCGGGTGGTGATCGATGACCACATCAAAATCGAATTGTGTGAAGAATTCGTTGTGGCCGGGTTGGGAATCAACCAGAACCTTTTTGGTAAAATGGGTGCCATCAAGTTCGTCCTTGTGGACCAGTTTTATACCTAAGAGTTCCACCATGGCGATATTATCGGGCCTGTCGATGGTGTTGATGTTGGATATGGTCACCGCCTGAACTTTTCGCCACAGCAGGCGTTTTACGGCTAAAGCGCTGGCGATGGCATCCGGATCCGCATTGATGAGAATCAGAACACGGTCATCATGCACGAATTGTTTTAAAAACTGGTTTAGTTTTTCCTTAACGGTCAATTTCATTAAGTCCGTCCTTGAGAAATTTTCACGTACAATTGGTCCTGAATCCACTGCGATGCTATAATTTTATAATTTGTTAAAGTCTGTAACGTATGATGAGTTTGGATAGATTACAATAAAATTCATTAGACGCACCCAGCAAACAGCATTTCGCACCAGCTTCGGTAGGTTGGCCGACACCAAAGATATAACCAGATCACACCGTGAAAACCACCGGGGTTTCAGTATGAACGATCGTTCCAAATTTTACAGGCGTATGCAAAAATGAAAATTTATTGGTGCTTGAAGATAATTTTGTTTTCATCGAGTTCGGCCCGGGTTTTCATGCCCGCATGGATGCTGCCCTGCAGGATTTCCATGGACAGCGGGTTTTCAATAAATTTCTGGATGGCGCGTTT
>Ga0164313_10000314_pt1 | contig 37301 bp, 39 predicted proteins | sample GuaBasSedimGuay4_FD_113735 | JGI IMG/M metagenome (GOLD analysis project Ga0164313, IMG submission 113735) | Subseafloor sediment microbial communities from Guaymas Basin, Gulf of California, Mexico - Guay4, Core 4569-4, 0-3 cm | ecosystem: Environmental > Aquatic > Marine > Hydrothermal vents...
CCTGTCTTAGCTACCATGAGCTCGGTGAATGCTACTTGCTCTTTTGACAATGGATCAATAGAATTGACATTTGCAGATGATCCGGACAGGTCCGGTATTGAATTTAGCCTTGATGGAGGCGTCAGTTATTTATCTGCGGTGAATGATGCACAGAGTTCTATAGTCTATGACAGTTTGCCCCCTGGAACATACGAAGTATGGGCTCGTTGGGATACCGATGAGTGTCCGGTTTTGGTTGGCGTTGAAATCATCGTCAATATTTCTTGTGGAGTCATTCGAGGGGTAGTTTCCGAGATTACGCTCGGCCCACTTTCGGGTGTTATTTTAAAGCTGTACGCTGATGCCGATAGTAACGGACAAGCTGATGGCCCACTTCTTTCCAGTCAGATTTCGGCCCCTGATTCTGGGACTTATGCTTTTGCATTAATTCCGGTAGGCAATTATGTAATTGTACAGGAGCAACCAGAGTTTTATAATGACCTGAGTGATTATGATCATTCGACAGGAGTATTTGATCCGGATGGAGTGGATACAGCCGGGGTAGGAACGGATAATGATATACCGGTGACGTTGGCTGCAGATGAAGTTGACGCTGACAATAATTTTATTGAGACAGCAAATTTTGGAACCGTATCTGGATTTGTCCTGAATGATGGCGGGCTTGGTATTGATAATGTGACAATCGAAATTTATCATGACGATAATGCAGATGGGAATAAAGACGGCGCGGTAATAAGTCAGATGTTGACAGATTCCGACGGGTCTTTTGCGTTTCCAAACGTTATTCCAGGATACTATGTCCTCGAGCAAATACAGCCTTCTTCGCATATAAGCTTGAGCGATTACGATGAAACACCTGATCCCGATGGTGATGATAGTGAGGATGGTCCGGATGACAATATTCCAGTGCACATAACACCGGGCGAGATCGACGATGGGAATATTTTCAGAGAAGACAGATATGGCAGTATAAAGGGTAGTGTGAAGCTGCAAAACGGTACGCCGCTACCTAACGTATTCGTGATTTTATATGCAGATACAAATGGAGATGGTGCAGCTGATGGAAGCCCTATAGGGTTTTACAATACAGGGTCAACCGGGGCTTTCTCTTTTAATAATCGCCCACCAGGTAGCTATGTGTTAGTTGAGACGCAACCTGTAGGGTATACTGATGTCAGGGATTACGATGTTTCGACGGGGCCTTTTGACCCCGATGGTGTTGATACACTGGGAGTTGGGGCTGACAATGATATTCCGGTCACGCTCGCTCCGAATGAGATCGATGCAGGTAATGCGTTTGTCGATGGCGCCCCGGGAAGTATTTGTGGAACTGTATTAACAGACACAGGCAGACCTATTTCTAATGTCAAGATTTGGTTATACGCTGATTCTGACAATGATGGTGAACCGGATGGCACTGCACTGGATTCTGTATACGCTGATGGGGATTCTGGAAATTTCTGTTTTGCCGATATCTTTTCAGGAAGCTATGTATTGGTTGAGGAACAGCCAGAGTTTTATTCAAGTGTCAGTGATTACGACCATACTATTGATTCACTCGATATGGATGGAGATGACAGATCTGAGGGGCCGGACGACAATATTCCTGTAATATTATCTCCTGGTGAGGAGGATGAGGACAATATCTTTATTGAAGATCCATTTCCTGGTGTAATAACAGGGTTTGTAGTAGATCAACTAAATGCACCAATTGAAAATGTATTAATCCGGCTGTACGCTGATGATGATTTTGACGGCATTCCAAATGGTCCGGTGATCGATTCGAATTGGACAAATGCTATAGGTGAGTTTCAATTTACCGGTGTGGAGCCGGACGGATATTTGCTCATAGAAGAGCAGCCTGCTAACTATAGCAGTATTAGCGACTTTGATGAAACACCCGATGGAGATGGGAATGATAATAATCTGGGAGCCAACGACCAGATTCCGGTAATCATACATGCGGGAGAATTGGATGACGGCAATAACTTTAAAGAAGGTAGCCCAGGTAGTATTTGTGGCAACGTCCGTGATGACAGGGGAATACCAATGCCAAATGTTCTCATTGAATTGTTTGAGGATATAGATGCAGATCAATTGCCAGATGGCGGTGCAATTGCTTTTGTATTTAGTGATTCTGTTTCCGGGAATTATTGTTTTGAAAATGTGGCGCCATCTCAATATCTTCTGATAGAAACTCAACCTGCCCAGTACCAGGATATTTCTGACTATGATACATCCATCGACTCATTTGACCTTGATGGCGATGATAGAGCCGATGGACCTGACAATGATATTCCTGTGGTGCTTACTCCCGGGGAGTCCGATACGGGAAATGATTTTGTTGAAGATCCAGACTCTTCATTCATTAGAGGTATTGTCGAGAATGAAATAGGCGGAAAAATATTTGGAATTAAAATCAGGCTTTTTGAAGATTTTAATAAAGATGGGTTGCAAGATGGGCTGCCAATTGATTCAGTATATTCTGACTTTGATGGAACGTTTGTATTTAACGATGTGCATCCCGGGACGTATGTTCTGGTCGAGGAGCAGCCATTTGCACATGGTAATATTGAAGATTATGATGTGACGCCAGATCCTGACGGAGATGATCGCTTTGAAGGGCCGGATGATAATATTCCGGTAGTGCTCGTGGCAGGCGAAGACGATGCGGGGAACACGTTTATTGATGCTCGTCCTGGTGCGATTTGTGGAACAGTTTTCACACTGGCTGGAAATCCTATTTCAAATGTGAAGATCTGGTTGTATGCTGACGATGACGGTGATGGGAACCCTGATGGAGATCCGTTAGACTCTCTGTTCGCAGACAGTGATACAGGTAACTATTGTTTTGAAGACATTGAACCACGCGATTATGTCCTGGTCGAAGAACAGCCGGAGTTCTACAATAGTGTCGATGATTATGATCATACAATTGATAGTCTGGATACCGACGGAGATGACCGGGTCGATGGCACCGATGATAACATTCCTGTGACGCTTTCGCCAGGAGAAGAGGATGAAGACAATATCTTTATCGAAGATCCTTTTCCAGGTGAAATTCATGGCGCGGTGGTAGACGAGGTAGGTTCTCCAATCCTGAATGTACTCTTGAGGCTGTACGAGGACTTCAATAATGATCAAGTGCCTGATGGATCACCGATTGATTCAGTCCTGACGAATGCTATTGGGAAATATCAATTCACGGGCGTCATACCGAATGGCTATCTCGTCATCGAGGAGCAGCCCGATGGCTACAGCAGCATTAGTGATTTTGATGAGTCAGCCGATGGAGATGGGAATGACAATGCTGCAGGGGCAAATGATCAGATTCCAGTTGTCATTTTTCCTGGAGAGTTAGACAAGGACAATAATTTTGTAGAGGGCAGACCAGGAGGAATTTGTGGCAACATCCGTGATGAAAGGGGAGTGCCATTGCCAAATATTCAAATAGAATTATATGCAGATCTTGATGGAGATCAGATTCCGGATGGAGATACAATCGCGGTTGTTTTTTCTGATTCTGTTTCGGGAAATTATTGTTTTGACAATATTGTTCCGTCGCAGTATTTATTGGTGCAAATTCAGCCAGACGATTATGAGAGTGTTGCAGATTTTGATCAATCTGTAGATAGCCTTGATGCTGATGGAGATGACTCTGGCGATGGGCCGGATAATAATATCCCAGTCATTCTTGTTCCCGGTGAATCGGATACGGGCAATGATTTTATAGAAGATCCAGATCCCGCTATTATCCGGGGAATTGTGGAAAATGATATTGGTATCGGATTGTATTTGACTCAAATTAAATTATACGAAGATTATAATTCAGATGGGGAACCGGATGGCATGGCAATTGATTCTGTCTTGACAGACGCTGCTGGGTTGTTTTTATTTTCTGATATGTATCCCGGTGTGTATGTACTTGTCGAGAAGCAGCCACTTTTCCATGGTAACATTGAGGATTACGATCTCACTCCGGATCCTGATGGGGATGATAGATTTGAGGGGGCTGATGATAATATTCCGGTCGTGCTTAAAGCGGGCGAAGATGACGCAGATAATACATTTATAGACAGTAGGCCAGGATCGATATGCGGTAATGTATATGATGATCTGGGGAATCCACTTTCCAATGTTCAACTTGTGTTGTACTATGACAATGACGGAGATGGTGAGGCAGACGGTGCGGCGCTGGATACGGCATTTAGTGAAAGTGACGCTGGAAACTATTGTTTTACAGATCTGAAGCCATCTGATTATGTAGTGGTCGAATTGCAACCTGACGGTTATGGTGACCTCTACGATTACGATGTGACGACAGATCTTCAGAGTGATCCTGACGGCGCAGATACGCTCGGTGGACCTGACAACGATATCCCTGTTGTGCTTTCTCCAGGCGAAGATGATGATGGCAATAAGTTTGTCGATATTGATTGTCCGTCTATTCCGCAGCTCATCGGAGATTCATTATTAAATGTATGTCATGGTGACGTCGTGACATTTATAGCTGATGAGCAAAATCTTGGATCGGAAGAGTATAGTTGGGTATTTGGAGATGGTGCCAGCCCTGCCTTGGCGACAGGGCCCGGGCCACATGACGTAGTCTATGATACTACGGGTCTCAATCAGTCGGTAGGAGCTCAAGTGTCCCTTGCAATTACAAAGACAGGCTGTGGTGTTCAGCAAGTACAAGTTGCCAATGTGAAGGTGCATACAACACCTGAGTCGATGATCGATGCCGCCACTTCTGATTTATGTTGGTATAAGCATCGTACATTTAAACCTGGAGAGGCAGAATTGTCAGGAGTAGATTATTATTGGGATTTTGGAGTAGGCGCAATACCAGAAACTGCAACAGGGTACGGACCACACGACGTTGTATTTACCGTAGAAGGACAAGCTGTCGTCAGACTCATTCTTAGTTCAAGTTATCCTGAAATAAATTGCACAGACACTTCAGAAGTTTCATTTAACATCATTACTTGCCTGGGCCACATTGCGGGCACTGTTTTGGATGATGAAGGTAACCCAATCGGAAATGTACTATTAATCTTGTATGCCGACGATGACCTGGATGGATTGCCTCCTGATGACGAAAGTGATTTTGTAAAGTTTGCCGCAACTACATCAGAAGGACAATATCTATTCGGAGATATTCAACCAGGTAGTTATGTAATAAAAGAGTTGCAACCCAACGGGTATGCGTCAGTGTTGGACGAGGATACGAGCGAAGATTTTGATTCAGTGGCAAACCTCATTCAAACCGATGATCTGATCCCAGTTACGGTAGAGCCCCTAGTATCAGATTTCAACAATAACTTTATTGAGGCAATACTTCTTGGAAGCATTGAGGGTTATGTTTTTGAGGACTCAAACATGAATGGTGCCCCGGATGGTGAAGAAGGCAGAGATAGTGTGGTGGTACAGTTGTTTGCCGATTTTAATAAGGATGGGATTGCAGATACACCTCACCCGTTGGATTCTACTCTGACTGATAGTTCTGGTCTTTTCGAATTTACCGATGTGAGTCCCGCTGCATACGTTATTGTGGAAATCCAACCTGAAGGCTATTTGAGCGTGAGGGATGTGGATATCAGTGAAGATGTCGATGAAGTGCTAAATACAAATCAAACCAATGATACCATACCACTGACGGTCGGAGCAGGTGAGTTGGACAGAGATAATTATTTCATTGAAAGAAAAATCATACCGAACATAGTCGTGAATACTCTTGATTCGGGCCCGGGCTCCCTTAGATACGCTGTAGAAAATACGACGACCGGAGATACCGTCTGGTTCGATCCGGATCTGGCCGGCGATACAATACGCATCGTTTCTGAGATGATTTTCGTGAACAAGAATCTCGTGATCTACGCTGACGCACAACCGAAGATTCAGGTTAAGTCGGATGTTCCAGGTTTGATTGTCATAGGTTTTGGTCAGTCGGTTGAAATTTATAATCTTGGAATGATGAGTGGGGTTTCTGGTAATCCGGCGGTTATAGATAATGACGGTGTATTGATATTGCATGATATAGACTTATACAGAAACCCAGTGCTTCCACCTGGTAGCAACCTGGTACGTAACAGGGGTGATTTGATTATCAGGGGATTGACTTCCGTGAGAAAGTGATTTACTTGGCATACGATGAAATTGATGTACATATATATTATGTGCAAATACATTTTTCGTTTCTTTAGCCCATGCGCACAATTGAAACATTGCGTCAGCAATTTGACGAATTTTGTAAGGCCAATCCTGTAGGTGAAGAACCAGCAGGATTGTACGAGCCAGTAGATTATATTCTGTCTTTAGGCGGGAAGCGTCTTCGTCCCGTCTTTTTGCTCGCAGGGTACAGTATATTTCGTGAAGACTATAGATCTGCCATGTTTGCTGCATTAGGGGTTGAAGTGTTTCACAACTTCACCTTGCTACATGATGATATCATGGACATGGCGACCCTGCGAAGGGGGCAAAGCACTGTGCATGCGTTGTATGGAGAGAATACAGCGATCCTGAGCGGTGATGTGATGATGATACGCAGTTTTGACTTTGTCATGCGCGCATGTCCCTCTGAGACGCTAAGAGAGATCATGCAACTCATGATCACTACTGCGCGAAAAATCTGTGAAGGTCAGCAGTTGGATATGGATTTTGAAAGTATTGTCGATGTGTCAGTCGAGCAGTATCTTCATATGAACAGACTTAAAACGGCTGTACTTCTGGGTGCCAGCCTTAAGATAGGGGCAATGATCGCAGGTGCCTCTGAAGAAAGCGCGGATACACTCTATCTTGCAGGTGTTTCTTTTGGCAAGGCGTTTCAGGTTCAGGATGACTTGCTGGATGCATACGGAAAAGTGAGTTTGACCGGTAAAAAAAGGGGTGGAGATATCATAAGTGGGAAGAAGACGTTCCTGTATACTACAGCTATCGCACAGTTATCTGAATTGCGAAAGACCGTGTTTACTGACTTGTACCACGAAGAAGCTTCTAATCCTGAAGTCAAGATTCAACAGGTCTTGCGCGTCTTCGACGAGATGCGTGTCGAAGAAGTGGCAATCAATTATATAGATGAAATGTATGCAGAGGGCATTGATTACGTGAATGCGATTGATGCACCCACGAAGCAAAAAATGCTCCTGCTGGATATTGTTGACTCTCTGAGTGGACGTGAACTCTAGTTGGAAAGGTACATTTTGACATCAACCCAGCAGTCTTCATACACTGCGTCGTATTTATTATAAAACGATATAGCGGGTTCGTTCCAGTCCAGTACCTGCCAGGCACACATCTCATATTTGCGCTCACGAGCTTCGCTTATAAAGCACTCAAACAACAATTTTCCCAATCCTTTTCTTCTGTATTGCTGTCTGACAATGAAGTCTTCAAGATAGAGAATGGGACCTCTCCATGTTGAAAAACGGCTGTAGTACAAAGCAATTCCCGCTATCTGAGAATCCACTTCTACAATGAACGCCTCAAAATGGCCTGCGTCAAAGGCGTCCTGGTAGGTCGTTAAGCCGACGAGCATCTTGTCTTCGGACTTCTCATATATGGCGAGCTCTCTGACCAATTGTATGATCTGGGGAATGTCTTTTGTTAGCGCTTTGCGAATAACGATCTCTTCTTCTTTCATGTAACTTGAATTAAACCATGATTTTTATTGAAAATAGGCATTGGCGAATCGCAAAATTTGTCTTACCTTTGCATTCGCTTTTGAGAAAGGGTAAATATTGTACCCAAATTTATTGAAATAACTAACGTCTAGCAGCAGGTATGCCAACAATCAACCAGCTTGTCAGGAAAGGCCGGAAAAGGATTATCACGACAAGTAAGACTCGTGCCCTTGAAGGAAGTCCACAAAAACGTGGAGTATGTACCAGAGTGTACACTACAACACCTAAGAAGCCGAACTCAGCTTTGAGGAAAGTGGCAAAAGTGCGCCTGACAAATGGGATGGAAGTGATATGCTATATCCCAGGTGAAGGTCACAACCTGCAAGAACACTCTATCGTCCTGATACGTGGAGGTCGTGTAAAGGATTTGCCAGGTGTGAGATATACGATTGTGCGAGGTGCACTTGATACCGCGGGTGTGACTGATAGAACACAATCAAGATCTAAGTACGGCACCAAAAGACCTAAAAAGTAATAGAGTAATTTAATCTCAATCAACAATGAGAAAAAGGAAACCCAAAGTTCGAGTATTGCAACCAGATCCCAGATACGGAGATCAGATGGTGACGCGGTTTGTCAACAATCTAATGATGAAAGGCAAGAAGAGCGTGGCATTCAGTGTTTTTTACAAAGCATTGGATATCATCAAGGAGAGAACAAGTGAGAACGAGCACGAAATTTGGAAGACCGCCCTTGCAAATGCTACTCCTCAGCTCGAGGTGCGCAGTCGTCGGGTAGGAGGATCTACATTTCAGATTCCTACAGAGATACCTGCAAACAGAAGAACATCGATTGGTATGAAATGGCTGATCCGTTTTTCAAGAGAGCGATCAGGAAAAGGCATTGCTGATAAATTGGCAAATGAGCTGCTCGCAGCGTCAAAAGGTGAAGGGGCAGCAGTAAAGAGAAAAGAAGATACTCACAGAATGGCAGAGGCAAATCGCGCCTTCGCACATTTCAACCGTAGAAAGAGATAAGGCAATGGCCAGAGACCTGAATCATACAAGGAATATTGGTATTGCTGCACATATTGATGCAGGGAAGACTACTACCACTGAGCGTATCCTGTACTACACCGGGTTTTCACACAAGATCGGTGAAGTGCATGACGGTGCAGCTACGATGGACTGGATGGAGCAGGAGCAGGAGCGTGGTATCACGATTACCTCAGCTGCAACCAAGGTAGAGTGGAAGTGGAAAGAGGATGAATATGCAATCAATATCATAGATACTCCAGGACACGTTGACTTTACTGTTGAGGTAGAACGGTCATTGCGTGTACTTGATGGTACTATAGCACTCTTTTGTGCGGTGTCAGGAGTGGAGCCACAGTCAGAGACTGTATGGCGTCAAGCTGATCGCTACAAAGTGCCACGTATTGGGTTTGTCAATAAAATGGACCGTTCAGGCGCTGATTTCTATCACGTTGTTGAAGATGTACGTGAGAAACTTGGAGCAAACGCTATCCCATTGCAAATTCCCATCGGCGCAGAAGAAAACTTTAAGGGCGTCGTCGATCTGATTACAAATGAAGCAATCGTTTGGAATGAGGATGATATGGGTATGACCTATAAAGTCATTGATATCCCGGCAGATATGGTGGCCGATGTTGCAAAGTACAAGGAGAAGCTCCTGGAAGCTGTAGCCGAGTATGACGAGTCAATCATGGAAAAGTACTTCGAGGATCCTGACTCGATCTCAGCTGATGAGATTCGTGCGGCGATTCGCGCAGCAACTATCGATATGAGTATTTGTCCTATGATGTGTGGAAGCGCATTTAAGAACAAAGGGGTACAGGCATTATTGGATGCTGCATGTGCATTTCTTCCTTCTCCATTGGATAAGGACCAAATAGATGGAGTGAATCCCAATAACGATGAGCCTACTTCCCGTAAGCCGTCTGTGGACGAGCCTTTTGCAGCTCTCGCTTTCAAAATTGCTACAGATCCTTATGTGGGTCGCCTGGCTTTTTTCCGGGTTTACTCAGGTAAACTGGATGCAGGCTCATATGTATTGAATACACGTTCAGGAAAGAAAGAACGAATTTCGCGGATTTACCAAATGCACGCTAATAAGCAGAATCCTATCAGCTCAGTAGAAGCAGGCGATATCGCTGCTGGAGTTGGATTTAAGGACTTGCGGACCGGTGACACATTGTGCGATCCGAGCAAGCCGATTATCCTTGAAAGCATGACTTTTCCGGATCCTGTAATCGGTGTCGCAGTTGAACCTAAATCTCAGAAGGACCTGGATAAGTTGGGGTTGGGACTGTCAAAACTTTCAGAAGAGGATCCGACGTTCCGTGTCAAATACAACGAAGAAACAAATCAGACGATCATCTCCGGTATGGGTGAATTGCACCTGGAGATCATTGTGGACAGACTGAGAAGAGAGTTTAAGGTAGAGTGTAATCAAGGTGCTCCACAGGTAAATTACAAAGAAGCACTGACCAAAACAGTAGATCATACCGAGCGCTTGAAAAAGCAGAGTGGTGGTTCCGGGTTATTTGCCCAAATGGAATTTGAATTAGGTCCGGCAGATGAAGAGTTTCTCGAAAGCGAAGACTTCAAGACAGGAAAGACCAGCCTCCAGTTCGAGAATGGAATACGTGGTGGTTCGATCCCAAAAGAATTTATGCCTTCTATCATCAAGGGCTTCAAAGCGATGATGACGAATGGTATCCTTGCCGGATATAACATTGACAGTATGAAAGTGCGGGTTTATGATGGTCAGACACACGCAGTCGACTCAAAACCGATCGCATTTGAACTCTGTGCCAAAGAAGGTTTTAAAGCTGCTGCACGCTCTTGCGGTCCGGTATTGCTTGAGCCTATCATGAAATTGGAAGTAGTGACGCCGGATACATATGTTGGCTCGGTAATTGGTGACTTGAATCGCCGTAGAGGATTGCCGAAGAGTCAGGAGGTACGCACAGGAGGTGCAGTTGCTATTCAGGCGGATGTCCCTCTGTCAGAGATGTTTGGTTATGTGACGCAATTGCGGACAATAACAAGCGGTCGTGCAAGTTCAACAATGGAATTTTCGCATAATCGCCAGGTACCGAAGAGTATTGCTGAAGAAATTATTGAAACAGCAAAAGGAGAAGTTAAAGTATAGAATAGGCATTAATAGTAATGCAATACAGAATATAGATTATTAATAGGTTATGAATCAAAAAATCAGGATTAAGCTTCGTTCGTACGACCACAATTTGGTAGATAAGTCAACGGAGAAAATCGTGAAGACTGTACGCAACAGTGGCGCTGTAGTAACAGGGCCGATTCCGCTGCCAACCGAGAAAGAAGTATTTACAGTTCTGCGTTCTCCGCATGTAAATAAAACGTCTCGCGAGCAGTTTCAGTTGCGCACGCACAAACGCTTGATCGAGATATACACGCCCACCCAGAAGACGGTGGACGCACTCTCCAAACTGGAACTACCAAGTGGGGTAGACATCCAGGTCAAGCTTACATAGTAATTGATGCTGGACCAGACGTCTCGTCGGGTCGTAAGCTATGAAAAACAGTCCATCTCGAATATACGGGGTGGAGAGGGTTGATTCATTCACTTCACTGGTGATATAACAGTGTAAAGGAAGAGTTGTGAACGGACTCATTGGAAAAAAAATCGGAATGACAAGCGTCTATACAGGGGCTGGTCGCAATGTTGCATGTACAGTAGTACAGGCGCAACCGAACGTAGTAACGCAAGTTAAAACCGAAGACACAGACGGCTATAATGCCCTGCAACTTGGCTATGGTGATGCAAAAGCAAAACGCACATCTAATGCCATGTCAGGCCATTTTGACAAAGCCAAAACTGGTCCGAAAAAGAAACTGGTGGAATTCCGCAATTTCTTTATCGAAAAAGAACTCGGTGACCTTATATCTCTGGAGGAGGTATTTAAAGAAGGTGACTTGGTCTCTGCAGTCGGTGTATCAAAGGGTAAAGGATTTCAAGGTGTCGTAAAAAGATACAACTTTAAAGGAGTTGGGGATGCGACACACGGTCAACATAACAGGCAGCGAGCTCCGGGTTCAATTGGAGCTGCGTCTTATCCCGCAAGAGTGTTTAAGGGAATGCGAATGGCCGGTCAAATGGGCAACAAGCGTGTGAAGATGTCTAACCTTGAAATTATCAAGATTTTTCCGGAAGAAAACCTCATTCTGATCAAGGGAGCAATTCCTGGACACAAAGGGGCTTTCGTAATAATCGAAAAATAGGTGATCATGACAGTTGATGTATTGAATATAAGTGGCGAAAAAACCGGGCGATCAGTAGATCTGCCTGAAAGTGTTTTCGGTGTGCAACCAAATGAACACGTTTTGTACCTGGCTGTGAAGCAGTATCTGGCAAATCAGCGCCAGGGCACGCACAAGGCCAAAGAAAGAGGTGAAATCAAAGGTTCAACCCGTAAGATAAAGCGTCAAAAAGGCACAGGAACTGCCAGAGCAGGGTCAATTAAAAATCCTTTGTTCAGAAGTGGAGGACGTGTTTTTGGTCCAAGACCAAGAGACTACTCTTTCAAGCTGAATAAGAAGGTCAAGAGGCTTGCCAAGCGTTCTGCACTTTCGACCATGGCAAACAAAGGGCGAATCATGATTTTGGAAGATTTTACGTTTGATCAGCCTAAAACAAAGGAGTTTGTAGATGTGATCAAAAATCTTGAATTGACAAATGCAAAGTCCGTATTTGTAATTTCAGATTATGATACAAATCTGCACCTGTCAAGCCGGAATGTAAAGGGATCCAAAATAGTGCATGCCAGAGATTTGAATACTTATCAAATTCTGCAGGCAGGGAAATTGGTCATCTCAGAAAATTCTGTCGAAGTGATAAAGAATACTTGCAATTAATCATTCAGCTAAAGGAAAAAACATGGCACGTCATATTCTGGTCAAACCGATAATTTCCGAGAAGGCTGAGCGCCTTAGTGAAAAACTGAATCAATACAGTTTTGTTGTCGACAAGACAGCAAATAAGATAGAGATTAAGAAAGCTGTAGAAGCAATGTATAACGTGAGCGTGAAAGCTGTCAATACATTGACGATGCCGGGTAAGTATAAAACTCGCTCGACGCGTTCAGGTATGCAAAAAGGGCGGCAGTCTTCTTATAAGAAAGCAATTATTACCCTTGGCTCTGGAGAAGAGATTGATTTCTTCAGTGAGATATAATAGAATTAATTGACTACAGGAAAAACGATCAATAATGTCACTGAAAAAATATAAACCAGTAACTCCCGGAACGCGGTTTCGTGTTGGGAATACATTTTCTGAAGTGACAACAGATACTCCCGAAAAGAGTCTGTTGACACCTTGGCGCAGAACTGGTGGTCGTAACCATGACGGTAAGATGACAGTGCGTCAGCGTGGTGGAGGTCATAAAAGACGTTATCGGATTATTGACTTCAAGCGCGACAAGGATGGTATCGAAGGCAGAGTTGCCACAATAGAGTATGATCCGAATCGCTCAGCTTATATCGCTTTAATTGTATATAAGGATGGAGAAAAGCGCTATATCGTCGCTCCGAAAACGATTAATGTAGGAGACAAAATCATGTCGGGCAAAGGGGCATTACCCAATCCTGGCAATACACTCTTCTTAAGTGAGATTCCACTCGGTTCAGTGATTTACAATATAGAAATGAGCCCGGGCAAAGGTGGGGCGATAGCGCGTAGCGCCGGATCGTACTGCGTTTTAATGGGCCGTGAAGGAAAATATGCGACGGTAAAAATGCCGTCAAGTGAGGTGCGCAAGATACTGTTGACATGTAAGGCAACTATGGGATCTGCCTCAAATCCGGATCACAGTCTTCAGGTTCTGGGTAAAGCCGGACGGAAGAGATGGCTTGGACGCAGACCGAGAGTGCGTGGAGTAGCAATGAACCCTGTTGATCACCCAATGGGTGGTGGAGAAGGTAGAGCGTCAGGAGGACATCCAAGATCACGGACTGGAATCATGGCGAAAGGACAAAAAACGCGTAATGTGAACAAACACAGTAATGTGCTCATTATCGCGAAGAGAAAGAAAAAGACTAAAAAATAATTGATCGACATGGCAAGATCCATTAAAAAAGGGCCGTACGTTTTTCATAAGTTGATGAAAAAACTGGAAACTGCTCAGAGTAGCAAGAAGAAAAGTGTAATTAAAACGTGGTCCAGAGCATCCATGATTATACCAGATATGGTAGGTCAGACGATTGCTGTACACAATGGGAAAACATTCATTCCGGTATTCATCACGGAAAACATGGTAGGTCATAAACTTGGTGAATTTTCTCCGACAAGGTCCTTCAGGGGCCATGCAGGAAACCGTTAACCAAGATTTGATTCGTCTCAAACAGATGTAACATGAAAGCTGTAGCAAAAATGCGAAACTGTCCATTATCCGCGCGCAAGATGCGCCTGGTGATCGATACGATTCGTGGTAAAAATGTGGACGATGCACTTAATGTGCTTAAATTCTCCAAGCAGGAGGCGTCGACATGGGCAGAGAAAACACTATTGTCGGCAATTGCAAACTGGGAGTATAAAAATGATATGGCCGCTAATGCAGATGATTATGGTCTCTTTGTACAAGAGATCCGGTCAGATGAAGGAACGATGTTAAAACGTTTCAGGCCTGCTCCGCATGGTCGCGCGCATCGAATAAGAAAGAGAACAAATCATCTCATCGTCGTGGTTGAAAACCGTGTTCCTCTTGATGTGGAACCTGATGTCATATACGAAGAGGAAGAATAATAATTAAGAGACTGAACTAACTATCAGATAAATGGGTCAAAAAGCAAATCCAATAGGCAATCGACTCGGCATAATTCGCGGCTGGGAATCAAACTGGTTTGGCGGTAAGAATTTTGCAGCGAATGTCATCGAAGATGAGGAAATCCGTAATTACCTCAATGCTCGTGTGCACAAAGGTGGAATTGCAAAAATTGTGATTGAGCGCACATTGAAGCGCATCACGATTACCATCCACACATCACGCCCCGGTATCATTATTGGTAAAGGAGGCCAGGAGGTAGATCGCATTCGCGAGGAGCTCAAAAACCTTACGGACAAAGACGTGCAGATCAATATCTTCGAGATCCGCAAGCCGGAGCTTGATGCAAATATTGTTGCAGAATCTATTGCCCGTCAACTGGAATCACGCATGAATTATCGCCGGGCGATAAAAATGTCGATTCAGGCAACGATGCGTGCCGGAGCAGAGGGAATCAAGATCAGAGTATCCGGTCGGTTGAATGGTGCTGAAATGGCACGATCTGAAGAATACAAGGATGGACGTACGCCTTTACACACATTCAGAGCAGACATAGACTATGCATTGAAAGAAGCGCAGACTGTCTATGGAAAGATAGGACTCAAAGTGTGGATTTGTAAGGGAGAGGTTTTGACGAAACGTGCACTATCACTCAACGCAGGTTTTGGTCGTAGAGAAAGAGGTGGTGGAAATCGCCAACCGGGCGGAGGAAATCGCGGAGGCCGTCATGGTGGTGGTGGTGGTGGTGGTGGTCGCGGACGCGGAGGAAGTAATCAGAGATAATAACTAGATCATTTCAGATAGAATAATCTGAGAAAGGTTCCGTACTTTTGCGAAACTTTTTTCAGACCTATATCAGGTGAAAAGAAAATAGAGCGATGTTACAGCCAAAAAGGACAAAATACAGGAATCAGCAAAAGGGCAGGAATCGCGGTATTGCATACAAAGGCAGTACCGTATCATTTGGTTCTTTTGCATTGAAATCCCTGGATAATGGCCGCATAACTAATCGTCAGATTGAAGCTGCGCGTATTGCGATGACACGTCGGATGAAGAGAGAGGGTAATGTCTGGATTCGCATTTTTCCAGATAAACCTATCACATCCAAGCCGGCAGAGGTTCGTATGGGTAAGGGAAAAGGGGCACTTGACCATTGGGTAGCCAATGTGCAGCCCGGAAGGATCATGTTTGAAATAGATGGAGTGACAAGAGAGACTGCTGTCGAAGCATTGCGCCTCGCAGCTCAAAAATTGCCGGTTCACACAAAAATAGTAGTGCGCCCGGATTACGTAGAATAAGATAAAAGCGTCGAAAAGATGGCAACAGATAAATTTCAAAAACTACAGGACATGTCGGACAGCGATTTGCAAATTGAGCTGACTGAGACACGTACACAGTACCAACGTCTGAAGTTTGACCATGCCATTAAGGGGCTGGAGAATCCAATCGGATTACGTGAAGTACGTCGTGATATCGCAAGATTAAGCGGTGAAGTACGCAAACGTGAAGTAACACAAATGACTGAAGCCCAGGTGGCTGGTCGCTCCAGAATCAGAGAGCGCAGAAGAAAATCTTAAATCGCAACGAGTAGGACATGACCGATAGAAAATTAAGAAAACAAAGAACCGGAGTGGTTTCCAGTGCGAAGATGGATAAGACCATCACAATCGTGGTGGAGAGAAGGTTGAAACATCCCATTTACGGGAAGTATGTAATGAAATCCAAGAAGCTCACTGCACACGACGAAGAGAATACTTGTCGTGAAGGAGATACAGTGCGCATCATGGAGACTAGACCACTCAGCAAAAACAAACGTTGGCGTCTCGTGGATGTCATCGAAAGAGCTAAATAAGTATTAAGCAGATTTTAAGGCATCATGATACAACAGGAATCGAGACTCAAAGTAGCAGACAATAGCGGGGCCAAAGAAGTACTGTGCATTCGTGTACTGGGTGGTTCAAAACGACGTTATGCCAGCATTGGCGATACAATCGTCGTAACCGTTAAAGATTCAACACCCGGTGGTCTGAAAAAAGGCACCGTGACAAAGGCCGTTGTCGTTAGAACCAGAAAGGAGATTCGTCGTAAGGACGGATCATATATCCGCTTTGATGACAATGCCGTAGTGCTGCTTGACGCTGGTGATGAGCCTCGTGGAACACGGATCTTCGGTCCGGTTGCTAGAGAACTCAGAGAGAAGGACTTTATGCGTATTGTATCACTGGCGCCAGAGGTGCTTTAATAAGGAGTACAATCATGAAGAAGAAGATAAATAAGCAAAAGAGATTCACGCCAAAACTCCACATTAAAAAGGGAGATAAGGTGATGGTCATGGCCGGCGATGATAAAGGAAAAACAGGAGCAGTCCTTGAGGTTTTTCCGCACAAAAATCTCGCGGTAGTTGAAGATGTCAACCTGGCGAAGAAGCACATGAAACCGACAAATGAAAAACCTGAAGGGGGAATTCATGAAATCGCTGTTGCAGTGCATATTTCAAACCTGATGCTGATTGATCCCAAAACTGGAGATCCAACCCGCATAGGACGCAAAATGGTTGATGGTAAAATTATGCGCTATTCAAAATCATCTGGAGAAATCATTAAGTGATGGCACCGACATTAGAGAAATATTATCAGGAGGAGATTGTTCCCAAAATGATGGAGGAGTTTAAATACAAATCCGTCATGGAAGTTCCAACAGTAGAAAAGATTTGTATAAATCAAGGTGTTGGAGATGCCACACAAGACAAGAAGCTCGTCGACGTGTTTCAAAAGGAGATGACTTCTATCGCCGGCCAAATGGCTGTGACAGTGGAAACACGGAAATCTGTGTCTAATTTTAAACTCAGAGAAGGAATGATCATCGGCGTACGTGTGACACTGCGACGTGAGCGTATGTACGAATTCCTCGATAGACTCATTTCAGTTGCCCTACCACGTGTACGTGACTTTAGAGGTATCAATGACAAGAGTTTCGATGGGCGTGGTAACTATTCAATGGGTATTACAGAGCAAATTATTTTTCCGGAAATCGACATTGATAAAATCAATAAGATTAACGGAATGGATATCACGATAGTCACAAGTGCCAAAACAGATGCAGAGGCATTGTCTTTGCTGAAGTTGCTTGGAATGCCTTTTAAAAACCAACAAAGAAATTAAACTGTAATGGCAAAAAAATCAGTCGTAGCGCGTGGAAAAAAACGCGAAAGAATGGTCGCTAAATACGCTGAGCGCAGAGCCCTTCTCAAGGCAGAGGGGAACTATGAAGAGTTGGACAAGCTCCCGCGCAATGCTTCTCCTGTAAGATTGCACAATCGCTGTGGCCTGACAGGACGTCCCAAGGGATATATGAGAAGATTTGGCATTTGCCGTGTGACATTTAGAAAAATGGCTTTGGAAGGGAAGATTCCCGGAATAACAAAGGCGAGCTGGTAACAGGAAAGGAAAGACAATGACAGATCCAATAGCAGATTACTTGACGAGAATTCGGAATGCACAGCAAGCCGGACATCGCATTGTTGAAATTCCAACTTCAGGGATTAAACGGAAGATTACAGAAATTCTCTATGATCAGGGTTACATCTTCAGATATAAATTTATGGAGGGTGATGGTCCGCAAGGAGTGATAAAAATCGCTCTGAAATACGACATGGAAACTAAGGAGCCGGTGATCCGGAAGCTTGGAAGATTAAGTAAGCCGGGATTGCGCAAGTATGCAAAAGCCGATAATCTGCCAAGAATTATAAACGGGCTCGGAATTGCAATTATATCAACTTCACATGGGTTGATGACGAGCAAGCAGGCAGCTACCGAAAACCTCGGTGGCGAACTGATCTGCTACGTGTATTAATAGACAGATTTTAAAGAATAAGGAATGTCCAGAATAGGTAAAGCACCGATTAAAATTCCCCAGGGTATAGACATCACCATCAGTAATAATAACTTGGTTACTGTCAAAGGCCCCAAAGGAGAGCTCATGCAGCAAGTTGATCCGGATATGGGATTGACGATTGAAGACGGGGTTTTGGCATTGAGCAGACCGACTGAGCAAAAACGTCACAAGGCAGCACATGGTTTGTACAGAGCACTTCTGGCCAATATGATTGTCGGAGTATCTGAAGGTTTTGTGAAGGAGTTGGAACTCATCGGGGTAGGGTATCGTGTTGCAAATCACGGCAACCTGCTTGAGTTGACCGTTGGTTACTCACACCCTATCATGTTCTACATCCCTGATGAGATCAAGCTCGAAACTGTGATGGAGAAAGGTAAGCCACCTTCTATTCGCATGGAATGCACTGATAAGCAACTCCTTGGTCATATAGCAGCTAAGATTCGCGCTTTGCGCAAACCGGAGCCGTACAAAGGAAAGGGAATTAAATATAAAGGTGAGATCTTGCGTCGTAAGGCTGGTAAGACTGCTGGATAATCGATTGATATTATGGCAACGAAGACAAAAGCAACAAGAAGAAGAAAGATCCATTTACGGATCAGAAAAAGCATCAAAGGCACGTCTGCAAGACCACGCCTCTCTGTTTTTCGCAGCAATAAATCTATCTATTGTCAGCTAATTGATGATGTAAATGGAACAACCCTGGCAGCTGCTACCTCTACCGACTCTGGTGTGTCAAAAGAGGGCAATAGAATAGACCAGGCAAAACAGGTTGGTGCAATTATGGCTGGTAAAGCCAAAGATTTGAATATTAATACCGTTGTATTTGATCGCAGTGGCTATTTGTATCATGGGCGCGTTAAGGCTCTTGCAGATGGTGCACGCGAAAACGGATTGAAACTTTAAGAAAGGTTAATTAACATGGCAAATAGGTCCACAAAGCGGGTACGTCCTGCCGAAATTGAACTGAAAGACAAGCTCGTATCACTCAACCGTGTGGCGAAAGTGACAAAGGGTGGTAGAACTTTTAGTTTTTCCGCTATCGTTGTAGTGGGAGATGGTGAAGGCACTGTAGGAAACGGTCTGGGAAAAGCAAGGGATGTTCAGGAGGCAATCGCTAAAGCAGTAGACGATGCAAAGAAGAACCTGATTAAGATTCCATTGCACAAGGGAACCATTCCGCACGAGCAGAATGGAAAGTATGGTGCCGGCAGAGTATTCATAAAGCCAGCATCTGAAGGAACAGGTGTAATCGCCGGTAGTGCTATGCGAGCAGTCCTGGAAATTGCCGGAGTGCACAATGTATTGGCCAAATCGTTGGGATCTTCAAATCCTCACAACATGGTTAAAGCAACAATTGACGCTCTGAAAAAGCTCAGAAGCCCGCTCGATGTGAGTCGTCAGCGCGGTATTAAGATTACTAAAGTCTACAACGGCTAGAAAGCGTAACGAAGATGGGAAAACTGAAAATTACTCAAGTAAAAAGTGTGATTGATCGCACAAAGCGCCAAAAGGCGACGATGGTGGCACTCGGTTTAACCCGGATCAACCACTCTGTAGTGCATGAGACAAGACCTGAAATTCTTGGAATGATCAAAAAGATCGAACACCTCGTGCGTATTGAAGAAGTAACAGATTAAAAGGAAGACAATGGAGTTGCATACATTAAAACCCGCCAAAGGTGCCGTCAAAAGTGGACGTCGTCGTGGACGTGGTCAAGGATCAGGTCAAGGTGGTACCGCAAGTCGTGGTCACAAAGGTCAGAAGTCACGCTCAGGTTATAGCCGCAAAAGAAATTTTGAAGGTGGACAAATGCCTCTGCAAATGCGTCTTCCGAAACGTGGTTTTAAATCACCAAATCGAACGGAATACGTGAAGATCAATCTGGATCAATTACAAGCTTTTGCCGATAAGCACAATAGCTCAGAGGTAACACTCGAATTGCTCAAGAGCCATCGGTATATCGCTAAACGCGACCTTGTCAAGATACTGGGAAGAGGCGAGTTGACATCCGCAGTGTCTGTCGAAGTACATGCTATTTCTGAAACTGCCCGCAAAGCCATCGAAGAAAAAGGTGGGAAGATTACGCTAGTCTAGTATGAAGAAATTTATAGAAACCCTCCGCAATATTTGGACTATTAAGGAACTGCGTCAGCGTATCCTGTTTACGCTTGCCATTTTGATGATTTATCGCTTCGGTACTTTTGTTGTACTGCCTGGTGTCGATCCAAAAGTCCTTTCGTCAGCTTTTACACAACGTACGGATCTCCTGGGTCTGATTAATTCGTTTACTGGAGGTGCATTTGGTAATGCATCCATTTTTGCGTTGGGAATCATGCCCTATATCACTGCATCAATCATCATCCAACTGATGGGTTTTGCCGTGCCTTACTTTCAACGACTCCAACAAAAGGAAGGTGAATCGGGCAGAAAGAAAATAACTCAAATCACCCGACTCCTGACCGTAGCTATTACACTGGTACAGGGAGGTGCATACTTGTCATACGTCACCGGAATGGGTGCCGTCGACAATTCTTTGGCACCAGGTGTATTTTGGATGTCAAGTATCATCATCTTATCTACAGGAACAATTTTCGCAATGTGGCTTGGTGAGCGTATTACAGACCGAGGTATCGGAAATGGAATCTCGTTGCTCATCATGATCGGTATCATCGCGTCATTGCCTGGTGCACTGATCTTTGAAGTTCAGGCCAGTCTTGATGGTTCAGGTATGTTTTTACTTGTCATTGAATTGGCAGCATTTTTCGGCGTCACCATGGTAACCATCCTCATTGTTCAAGGGGTTCGAAGAATTCCGATACAATTTGCTAAACGCATGGTAGGGCGTGGGAACAGTGCGATTCCACAGGCAGGGGCGAGGGATTATATTCCCTTAAAAGTCAATGCTGCCGGTGTCATGCCAATTATCTTTGCACAGGCGCTTATGTTTCTGCCAATGACAGTTGCACAGTACTTCGCGGGTGATGCGAATGCCGCGATGGCAGGAGATGGACTCATGGGTCAACTAAACAACCCGTTTTCATTTTTGTCGAGCCTGTTTGCCTTTTTTCTCGTTGTGATTTTTACTTACGTCTATACGGCATTGCTTGTCAATCCGCAGCAGTATGCTGAGTACCTGAAAAGGCAAAATGCGTTTATTCCAGGTATCAAGCCAGGCAAAGCAACAGCTGACTTTATTGACACAACGACTACTCGTGTGACTCTGCCTGGGTCGATCTTTCTTGGACTTATTACAATTTTACCTGCAGTGGCGGTAGGATTTGGTATTAATCAGGGATTTGCCATTTTCTTCGGAGGAACATCTCTGCTAATCCTGGTGGGTGTCGTATTAGACACTCTTCAGCAGATAGAGAGTCACCTTCTCATGCGAAAGTATGATGGATTGGTAAAGTCAGGCAAGCTAAAAGGTCGTAGTGGTATGCAGAGCATTGGGGCACCAATGTAATATCTGTATGCGCATCATTACATTTCATATAGCCAGTTTTTGAGGGAGATGGTGTATTACAAAACATCAGAAGAGGTCGAGTTGATCAGACAAAGCTGTCTATTGGTCAGTAAGGTTCTGGAGCATGTAGCAAAGACCATAAAGCCAGGAATGAAGGGTGAAGTAATTGACAAACAAGCAGAAGAGCTTATTCGGGATCATGGAGCCGAGCCCGGCTTTAAAGGGTACCGTGGATTTCCCGCAACATTATGTGTTTCTGCCAATGAAAGTGTTGTGCACGGCATACCTGGGAATCAGCAATTTGCAGATGGAGATATTGTGTCAGTAGACTGCGGTGTTTTTCAGAACGGTTTTTTCGGTGATGCCGCGTATACATTTGCAATTGGGGATGTGAGCGAGGAAATTCTGGAACTGATGCGAGTGACACGTGAATCTTTGTACCTGGGAATTGGTCAGGCTGTGGTAGGTAAACGTTTGGGCGATATCGGTCATGCCATACAGGAGAATGCTGAGCGGAAGCACAATTATGGGGTGGTCAGAGAATTGGTAGGGCACGGCATAGGGAAAAGCCTGCATGAGTCCCCAGAAGTCCCAAACTATGGCAGACGCGGGACAGGACCTATGCTTAAAGATGGTCTTGTCATTGCAATAGAGCCGATGATAAACCTCGGAAGGAAGGAAATATCTCAACTTGACGATGGTTGGACAGTGATCACACGTGATAAAAAAGCAAGTGCACACTTTGAACATACAGTGGTGGTGCGCAAGGGAGAGGCAGATATATTGTCAAACCATAGCCTTGTAGAACTGGCAGTTAAAAATAACCCGGAACTCAAGGATATCTCAGAAAAAAACTAGATATTTGCACTCCAATTTGAAAAATGGCCAAACAACCGCTTATAAAACAGGATGGAATCATAGAAGAAGCATTGTCTAATGCGATGTTTAGGGTTCGTCTTGAGAATAATCATGTTTTGGTGGCAACAATTTCAGGAAAGATGCGGATGCACTATATCCGAATCTTGCCAGGAGATAAAGTTGCAGTAGAAATGTCGCCTTACGACTTGTCGAGAGGGCGTATTACGTACAGATACAAGTAAAACAGCGTACCATGAAAGTACGAGCATCAATTAAGAAGCGTTCCGTTGACTGCAAAATTGTTCGCAGGCATGGGAAGGTGTACATTATCAACAAGAAAAATCCCAGATTTAAACAACGTCAGGGGTAAGCTAAACGAAGTCATTTATGGCGAGGATTTCAGGAATAGACATACCAAGAGGCAAGCGCGGAGTGATCGGCTTGACCTACATATATGGGATCGGAAAATCAACTTCCAGTGCCATTTTGGAAAAAGCTAAAATTGACGAAAACGTCAAAGTAAGCGATTGGACTGATGATAACATCATGGTGATCGTAAAGCTTATCCAGGATGAGTATAAAGTAGAAGGTGAGTTGCGTTCCGAAGTGCAGATGAACATTAAGCGATTGATGGATATCGGATGTTACAGAGGTCTGAGACACAGAAGGGGATTGCCTCTGCGTGGACAGAGGACACGAACCAACGCACGTACCAGGAAAGGTAGACGTAAGACAGTTGCCAACAAGAAGAAAGCAACTAAATAATTTAGTGTCAACAACAGAGTTGTTCCAATGGCAAAAGCGAGAAAAAGCAGCAAGAAAAGAAAAGTCAGAGTCGAATCTGAAGGCGTAGCCTATATTCAGGCGTCGTTTAATAATATCATTATTTCCCTTTGCAACAAGCAGGGACAAGTGGTGTCACAAGGTAGTGCCGGTAAAGCTGGATTCAGAGGTTCTAAAAAGAATACTCCGTATGCAGCCCAGATGGCAGCTACTGATGCTGCACGTGTGGCGCACGACGCTGGCATGCGCATGGTACAAGTCTATGTGAAAGGACCGGGATCTGGCAGAGAAGCTGCAATCCGGGCTATCGATAATTCAGGTATCAAGGTTACTCGCATCAATGACGTTACTCCATTACCGCACAATGGATGTCGCCCTCCGAAAAAGCGTAGAGTCTAATTCTTCAAGAAAGTAGAAATGGCAAGATATACAGGTCCTAAGTCAAAAAAAGCACGTGCTCTTGGTGAAGCTATTTACGGCTTCGACAAAGTTTTCGAAAGAAAAAAGCACCGTCCGGGTCAACATGGTACGAGCAGAAGAAGAAGACAAAAGTCTGATTATGCTCTTCAGTTGATGGAGAAGCAGAAAGCCAAATACACATATGGTGTACTGGAGCGTCAGTTTAGAAATTTGTTTGAAAAAGCGAGTAGTAAGAAAGGCGTTACGGGTGAGGTACTACTTCAGCTTCTTGAATCACGTCTCGATAATGTAGTGTTTCGCCTTGGTATTGCTCCTACACGGAGAGGTGCCCGGCAGCTCGTTTCGCATAAGCATATCCTCGTGAATGGCATTTTGACGAATATTCCGTCATATCACCTTCGTGATGGAGATGTGATTACGGTTCGTGCAAAGTCACGTCACCTTGATGTGATCCAAGCCAGCATAAACATTAAATCAGACGTGCGTAAATTCCCTTGGATAGAATGGAATCCTGATCGGTACGAAGGAACATTTATTGAGTTTCCGACTCGTGAGCAGATTCCCGAAAAAATCAATGAGCAGTTGATTGTGGAATTGTATTCCAAGTAATCTAATTGAACCGGCCAGCAGGCTGTCACAATTGTTTTCAAACTTTCAAGCAGTAACGCCATATGAGTATCCTAAATTTTCAGCAGCCAGATAAAATTATTCTTCAGAAAGCGACCGATTTTCATGGACTTTTTGAATTTAAACCACTGGAGCCAGGATTTGGCCAGACTGTGGGTAATTCCCTGAGACGTGTCTTGTTATCCTCATTGGAGGGATATGCCATCTCTGCAGTAAGAATTGCAGGTGTAGATCACGAATTCTCCACTGTCAATGGAATCATTGAGGATGTGGTCGATATCATTCTCAATCTGAAGCAAGTTCGTATCAAGCAGGTTTTGGAAGACGATGGTGTGGAAGAAGAAAAAATTTACCTCACCATTAGTGGGAAGGAGGAATTTACAGCAAAGGATATTGAAGACCATACCAATGTTTTCGAAGTGATGAATCCTGATTTGGTGATATGTAACATGGACCCATCTGTGAACCTGGAATTGGAACTCACAATTACAAAAGGACGTGGTTATGTCCCTGCGGATGAAAATCTCCCCAAAGACGCACCGATAGGTGTGATACCGGTGGATGCCATCTATACGCCTATCAAGAATGTGGCCTATCAGGTGTCAAGTACCCGTGTGGCACAACGTACGGATTATGAGAAACTGAGCTTCGAAATAGAGACTGACGGTACAATACATCCAGAGGAGGCGATCAAGGAGGCTTCACGCATCCTGATTCAGCACCTGATGTTGATCACCGACGAGAATATCACGTTTAACGATGCAACGAGCAGGGAAGAGGCGATTGTGGATGAGCACATTCTGCATATGCGTAAACTCCTCAAGACTTCACTCGAGGATCTCGATCTGTCAGTACGAGCGTACAACTGCCTGAAAGCAGCCAAGATCAATGCACTAGGTGAGCTTGTACGTTATGATACACATGAACTCTTGAAGTTCAGAAACTTTGGAAAGAAATCATTGGTCGAGATTGAGGAATTGCTTCAGGTCAAAGGACTGACTTTTGGAATGGACCTTTCCAAGTACAAACTTGACGAGGACTAAGATCAATTCATAAATTACTGCAATAACCTGTTGGTGTTGCGAGGTTAACAAATTATTCAATCATGAGACACGGGAAGAAATTTAACCATCTCGGACGCAAGAAGGGACATAGAAGAGCCCTTTTGAGCAATCTGGCTGCAAACCTGATCGAGCACAAGAGAATCAATACAACACTTGCTAAAGCGAAAGCATTGCGTGTCTACGTTGAGCCATTGGTGACAAAGGCAAAAGCTGATACGACACACTCGCGTCGGGTGGTCTTTAGTTATTTGCAGAATAAGGAGGCCGTTAAAGAATTGTTTGGCCCGATTAAAGAGAAGGTGGGTGATCGTCCAGGTGGTTATACACGGGTCATACGCATCGGATTTAGACAAGGAGATGCGGCAGAGATGGCAATGATTGAATTTGTTGACTATAATACTGAGTACTCTGTGGGTGGGGACGCTGAAACAGGCAAGCCTACTCGTCGACGGACTCGCCGTGGAAGCAGCAAGAAGGCTGCAGAGAGTGCAGCACCGGCAGTAGCTACAGCAACTTCAGATGAAGAGGAATAGCATTGCAATGCACAACGAAAACAATAAGGGCGGTAACCATTGGTTGTCGCTCTTTTTTTATGCCTGAAGTCAACAAAGGAGGTACATAATAATATCTTTGCACAGTACATAGACAGAGCTGCGAAAATGGAATTAAAGGAACGACCTAAAGCGATAGTATTACTCGAAGATGGCACCTTGTATGAGGGTCTCGCAGGCGGAAAAATTGGGACAACCGTTGGGGAGATTTGCTTTAATACCGGCATGACCGGGTATCAGGAGATTTTTACCGATCCTTCTTATTATGGTCAAATTCTGGTCGCTACCAACGCGCACATCGGCAATTACGGCACAAAGGAAATGGATGCTGAGTCAGAGCATGTTCAGATTGCCGGATTTGTGTGTAAGAATTTCACGAATGAGTACAGCCGTCAACTCGCCGATCAGGACCTTCAACAGTATTTCGAGAAGGAAGAGACTGTTTGCATTCATTCGATAGATACACGGGCTATTGTAAAACACATCCGTGACAAAGGGGCTATGAATGCGATCATTTCGTCTGAGATATCGGATATAGACGAACTGAGAACAATACTGAACAAGGCACCGAAAATGGAAGGTTTGGAGCTGGCGTCAAAGGTGTCAACAAAGGCACCAAAGTACCATGGGGATCCCAATGCTGGGTACAGGGTTGCCGCTTTGGATTTCGGGATGAAAAAGAATATTGCCAAATGCCTGGTTGAGAGAGGATGCTATGTTGGTGTGTTTCCTGCCCGTACAGAGGTGGACGTACTACAGAGATTTAATCCCGACGGATACTTCTTAAGCAATGGACCGGGCGATCCGGCAGCGATGGACTATGCGATTTCAAATGTGAAAGAAATTCTGAAATTGGATAAACCCGTTTTTGGAATCTGCCTCGGGCACCAATTACTGGCACTGGCAGTAGACATACCTACTTACAAAATGCATCACGTGCACAGGGGAATTAATCATCCCGTGAAAAACCTGAAATCCGGATTGTGTGAGATAACAAGCCAGAACCATGGTTTCGGTGTCTCTCCGGATGCCATTCATGAAAATCGGGACAAGGTGGATGTGACACATGTCAATCTCAATGATGAATCAATTGAGGGTATTCGTGTGAAGGGCAAAAGGGCATTCTCTGTGCAGTACCATCCAGAATCGTCACCAGGACCTCATGATTCAAGGTATTTGTTTGACGATTTTATTCAACTCATGGAATCAATAAAAAATTAACCGGATATGAGTGCAATTATTGACATCAAAGCAAGAGAAGTATTAGACAGCCGTGGAAATCCTACGGTTGAGGTCGATGTGATGACCGAAGCCGGCTACATGGGGCGTGCGATTGTCCCATCAGGTGCATCTACTGGAAAGCACGAGGCCCATGAGCTGCGTGACGGTGATGCTGACAGGTATGGAGGAAAAGGCGTGTTGAAAGCGTGTGAACACGTTGAGGAGAGCATCGCTGAGGTCATTTTGGGGATGGATGTCCTCGAACAACGTGATCTGGACATGAGCATGATTGATGCTGATGGAACCAAGAATAAATCGAAGTTTGGTGCCAATGCGATTCTTGGTGCCAGCCTTGCAATCGCGTATGCAGCTGCAAATGAATTGCACATGCCGTTGTTCAGGTATTTGGGTGGTGTCAATGCGCATGTCATTCCAGTGCCAATGATGAATATTCTAAATGGAGGGTCACATGCTGACAACAGTATTGATTTTCAAGAGTTTATGATTGTCCCTTCCGGCGCAGATACGTTTTCTGATGCCCTCAGAATGGGAACAGAAATCTTCCATAAACTCAAGAGTGTACTGCATGACAATAAATATAATACAAGTGTAGGTGATGAAGGTGGCTTCGCACCAAACCTTGGTTCGAATGTCGAGGCAATTGAAGTGGTGTTGACAGCTATCGAAAAAGCAGGCTACAGACCTGGTGAGGATGTCTTTCTTGCCATGGATGCTGCAGCTTCTGAGTTTTATGATGCAGAGTCAGGAACATATCATTTTCACAAATCTACTGGGGAAAAACTCACACCAGCAGAGATGATAGATTATTGGGAGGGTTGGGTCAATAAATACCCGATATTTTCAATTGAAGACGGTCTGGATGAGGATGATTGGGATGGATGGAAAGTCCTCACAGAGCGAATTGGGGATAAGGTCCAACTCGTGGGTGATGATCTTTTTGTCACCAATACTGAAAGATTGAGACGGGGCATCGACGAGTCAATATCAAATTCTATTCTGATTAAATTAAATCAGATTGGATCGCTTACAGAGACTATCGACTGCGTGAATATGGCGCAGTTTAACGCATTTACCACGGTGATTAGCCATCGGTCCGGAGAGACAGAGGATACAACAATAGCAGATCTTGCCGTGGCTTTAAATGCGGGTCAAATTAAAACCGGCTCACTGTCACGTTCAGATCGCGTCGCTAAATACAATCAGTTGTTGCGTATCGAAGAAATGCTGGGGGACACCGCTGTCTTTCCTGGGCGACATCTAATTGGGTAGAGAGCTTAAATTCACTATCTTAGCACGTCTCAAGGCTCAAAGAATGAAAACTATTTCTCAACTCAGGTCATGGCTTGATGGAATCAAGTTGTCACGGTGGCTGAATAAATATACAGTTACCCTTTCCGTATTTTTTGTTTGGATGATGTTTTTCGATCAGCACAATATGATAATGCAGTATCGATTGAATCATACAACAAGCAAGTTGAAACAGCAGATAGCTCAAGACAGACAATTGCTTAAAGAAGCACAAGATGAATTGTATGTTTTGAAGAATTCTCCTGAAAAATATGCGCGTGAAAGATATTTAATGCACAAGCCTGATGAGGTTGTGTTTGTGGTAGTTAGAGAATAAATCGTCTTAAGTACATTTTCAAATGAGTATACTAGTCAACAAAGATAGCCGTGTCATCGTACAGGGGTTTACCGGGAAAGAGGGCAGTTTTCACGCTGGACAAATGATCGAGTACGGAACCAATGTCGTCGCCGGTGTTACTCCGGGAAAAGGCGGCACAGTCCATCTTGACCGACCCGTTTTCAATACAGTTGATCAGGCAGTAACCGAGACAGGAGGAAACGTGTGTATCATTTTCGTTCCACCTCGCTTTGCCGCGGATGCCATTTTGGAGTCAGTCGATGCTGGAGTCGGTGTTATTGTTTGTATCACAGAAGGCATTCCCGTGCAGGACATGGCTCGAGTTATCGGTATTGTAAATGACTCGGATAGCCGCCTGATAGGACCAAACTGTCCCGGAATTATTACTCCGGGTGAAGCAAAAGTAGGTATCATGCCTGGGTTTATTCATCGCAAGGGGCACGTGGGGATAGTCTCAAGGTCAGGTACATTGACGTACGAGGCTGTTGATCAGGTGACCAAGGCAGGCTTGGGCCAATCTACTTGCATAGGAATTGGAGGAGATCCAATTATTGGCACGACCACCCTGGATGCAATAAAATTACTCATGGCAGACCCGGATACAGACGGAATAGTCATGATTGGAGAGATTGGCGGACCAATGGAGGCCGATGCGGCCAATTGGATAAAAGAAAATGGCACAAAGCCAGTCGTCGGATTTATTGCAGGTCAAACAGCTCCAAAAGGCCGTACGATGGGACATGCGGGCGCTATTATTGGCGGTGCAGAAGATACTGCAGCTGCCAAGATGAAAATCATGAAGGAGTGTGGTATACACGTTATCAATTCACCAGCAGATATTGGGAGCACGATGGCGGAGGTCCTGAAGAGCTAAAGCACTACTCGTTCTTGTTCCCGGATGTTGTCATCGAATTTCATGAGAGGAATCTCTATGAAGAATTTAGTCCCCTTGCCTTTTTCGGTTTCGAAATAAATTCTTCCATTAAATGTTTCCATGATATTTGCACATATGGCAAGGCCCAGTCCGGTCCCTGATGATTTTGTCGTAAAATTCGGCCTGAAAACACTATCGCGCATTTCTTCGGAAATTCCAATGCCGTTGTCTTCTACAGAAATAATTGCGGCATCTCCTCTTTTGACAAGCGATATATTGATCATGCCACGCTTGTTATCCGGAATTGCCTGAATTGCATTTTTAATGACATTGTTCAGGACACGCACCATTTGGTTGCGGTCAGCAAATACAATGATATCCTGAATTGGGACATATAATTGTACGTCCATATCATCCCGCTTTCTGAACAAGTCATGCACGGAAGCAACCACATCATTTAATGCGACTTTTTCATTTTCGGACTGTGGTAATGTTGCAAAATTTGAGAATTCCGAGGCGATTCTCGATAAATTGTCGATCTGTTCGATTAGGGTATTGCTCACTCTTTTGACAAGGGCATGTATATCATCTGATTCCTTCGCACTTTTCTCAAGATACTGGATACTCAGCTTCATTGGTGTGAGTGGATTCTTGATTTCATGTGCCACTTGCTTTGCCATTTCACGCCAGGCAGTGTCGCGTTCTGTCAGGGCGAGAAGTTGAGCACTCTCATCCAGTTTTTGAATCATTAAATTATAGTCATTTATGAGCGCTCCAATCTCATCGTCGATACCCCATGGAATTTCCTCATTCTTTTTGCCGAGTTTTAATTTTTTCAACTTTTCACCCAGCTGAGCCAATGGACGTGTAATTGAATTTGCTACACCGATGGCTAATGCAACAGCAATAAGAAATAGAAAAACGTAGGCGTTGAGCAACGTGCCAAAAAACCTTGATCCTGTTTCAGGGTCGGTCTGTGTCATGCTTATTCCGGGTAGTTCTATATATGCGTATTTACGACCGTTGTCATCACGGAGTGACAACAATCCTTGATATGAAACACCTTGCGCAGTCTGAAGCGTCTGGATGCTGTATGTCAGATCACTCTGGTCCATTTCAAATTTATTAACAAATGACATCTTTATCGATGACCTGACAGGAACAGGTGATTGCGCATCACTTTGCAAAACAAGATCACCGTTCACATTGTAAATCTTTGCCTGTCGGTTATAGACATAAGCAATACCAGCAATTTTGGGTACAATATCTTCTGGCGTCGTAAGACTATCCGAAACAGGTATCGTCTGAGCAATAGATGTGGCAACAGCTCTCAGACGCTCCTCGAAATATTTTTTGTCGCGATCTTCTGATGTGTTGCGCAAATAAAAAACCGTTACAAATCCAATAATCACAAACGAGAGTATGATGAGGAAAACAATCGCGACCTGGATTCGATTTCTGAGGGTAGGTCTTGAGGAAAAGGAAATATTAACTTCCTTTGGTAAATAGTGCAAAAATGAGTTGGACAATGCCACAAAAAAGAGAAAAATATTAAATAGGGCAAATGTGTATGAGAAGAGTGAAATGATTTGCATTAAGCCGCTATTGCGCCTTCCGATAAGTACACTGTAAGCCCCGTTTTGGTACCCTACTTCACTGCGGACATCGTCGCCAATATTATAGAGCTTGTCATGCCGTATTGAATCAGGCAACAGCAATGGGTAGGCATAGTTGTAACTGTACGCAAGTTTATTGTCTTTAAATACACCGAGACTGTATCGGGATGGAATATTGGGAAGCCATGTGAGTACGACATCGTCGATATCCCTGCCGGACCCATCTGTCAAATCCACACTCAACTGCTGTGCCTGGGTATATCGCGCACGGACATCCTTATCGATGTGATAGTTGTGTAAAACACCGGCCTCAAAACCAGCTACCAACATCGTCCAGCATATGACCCAAATCACAGATCTATTATTGGATTCGGAGTATAAATCAAAGAGTACCAGTAGACTAAATCCCGCGATGTAAAATCCGAAAAGCGGGAAATTTAAATCTAGCATTGTTATGAATGGTAGACTGATTAATCCCGCTATGATCAAATCCACAGTTCTTCGATATATAGAAGGTTGAATTTGAGGTAGGTCTTGTAGCAGTCTTTGACCCAAAACGAATAATCCAAAAATGACACAAGCCAGGGATGTGAATACAGCTGCGTTATTCCCGCCCCAAAAACTGATGTGTTCCAGGTTGAGTGGGAGAGTGGTCTCTAGTATTAACCACCTTTGAATCCATGCAAACAGGCCCACAGATAATATCATCAATAAATAAGAGCCAATTGTTATTGTGTACCGCTCAAGCAGTGTAGCCATTTTGCCAACCGGAGCAGGCTTGAAACGGGCCCAGAGCAGAGTGATTGTAGCGAATAGTACTGAGTCCATCAAAAGATCGGAAAGGCTATAGGGAAACGCGATCTTTGAGTTGATTGGGGTAAACAGGTTTAGTTCGTCAAATGTGGAGTGATAGTTCACAAATATCAGGACCAGACGTAAAATGACTATTGTGCCTATTAACCACAGGTGTTTGTTTTGTCCAATGAGCCGCGGGGCGAATCGTGCAAGCATCAATGGCAGCCAAACGGCTAACAGAATGCAAAAAGTAAGAGAACTGACAAGCAGTGCGAGTTGTTGCCAAAAGCCTAACTTTTCCTTTGCAAAGACAATTGCACACAGAACATCACCCTCCACGGATGTGATGCGTTGCCACTCTTCTGTTTTTTGAATAGCCTCTGGCTTACTGACAAGCCTTATCCGATTGCGATCTATGCGATCTGACAGTACAGGTATTTTGGCGTATACAGTGTAGTTTGTGAAGTCGTGATATATCGTGTATTCCTTGATCAGGAAATCTTTGAGGTGATCACTTGCTATGAATGGCGGATTTGTGGTCTTGAAAAACGCCGGGTCAATCGTCAGCCCTGGTTTACTCCAGTACAACAGTGAATCACGGCGATATACATAAATAGTAAACGGTAGTGATGAGTACGCGCTCATCTTTTCAATGATGTCATTGGTGACCGGTACATTGTCTTGTACCACATCTAGCATATTCTTGAAGAACTGCCGGTCAAGTAGCGTTGAACTTACTGCAGTTTCCAGAGTATTCAGTTCTTGCTTAACCTCCTGCGCAATGCTTCTCTCTTTGGGGATAAGTATAGAAGAGTTCGGGATAATCAAAGCAGCGGCCAGACTGATAACCAAACCAATCGATAGCAATCCGAGTCTGTTTGATAATGACGCGATGTTAATCAACGCATTACATTTTATTGAAATGTATAATTAAGTAAAAATAAGGATTTTAGAATAAGATAAGCGATCTATTTGCTAGCCTGATTTGGATTTTGGTGAGAACTTAATAGGCTTAGCTGTAGGTATTGAACTTAATCAGCGTAATTTTGGGTTATCATTTGTGGATCACTTGGATCCTGTCGCTCTGTCACAATGGTGGCAGAGAGGAAAGTCCGGACAACACAGAGTACCGTACCATTTGAAAAAGTGGGGCCCTGCGAAGGGAACAGAAAGTGTCACAGAAAATAAACCGCCCTGGTGGTTTCCACTGGGGTAAGGGTGAAATCGTGTGGTAAGAGCGCACGCCTTTTGTTGGTAACAGCAGATGGAGACAAACCTTGCGGGTTGAAATGCCATGTACATCCCGGCTTCCTTTGCGGAATCGGAGTTACTCGTTCCTGTGATCAGGCTTGCCTGGTCCGTCGGGAGGGGTGGGCAGAATAGATAAATGATGGGAGACCTGAGTAATCAGGTCAACAGAATCCGGCTTATGAGAGATGATCCAATAAAAAAAGCTGCTATTTATAGCAGCTTTTTTTATTTACCCTTTTGGGTGATTTGAAATATCTATCCGTCAGTCGGAACAGCATCTGCGCCGCCGCCGCCTCCAATGTCAAATATGATTGAGAATCTCAAGGTATTATCCAGTGGACTCCTCTGATTGGAAGTAGGGATGAGGTAGGAAAGGTTCAAGCCGAAGATGTTGTACTTTAACCCAATACCTGCAGTCACAAACTGACGATTTCCCTTGGTTGGATGCTCGTAATAATATCCTGTTCTCACAGAAAATTGCTTGTCATACCAGTACTCAAGGCCGATGGAAAACATCAACTCGTTCATTTCCTCTGGAAATCCATTTGGCGCGTCGCTAAAAGAACCAAATACGCCACTGAAGAGCGACTTCTGGCGATGGTCAGCGATACCATCCTGTGGATCGATATCATACTCAGGATCTTCCGGATGTTTTGGTGTTGGCACGAGAAGCTTGTTGATATCAAGTCCCAAGGTCAGACGATTGTGCTCGTCGAAATCAATATCCCATGCGACACCTATACCGAGATTACCCGGAATGAAGTCTTTGAATTTATCTTCTGTATAGGAGATCTTGGCCCCAATATTGGTGATAGCTGCACCAATCGTAATATTCGAAGTTGCATCACCGAGGTCAGCTTGCGTGACATATGTCATCGAGATATCAACCGCACCGGACGTACCAGCCACGATATCAACTCCATCAATACTCTGCCCCTTCGCGAGGTTTGAATAAATAAACTTACCTGTCAGACCCATTGAAAATTTCGGACTGAGTTTACGAGCGTATGCAAGAGATATTTCATATTCATTTGGTCGTCCAGTACCACGAGGGTCCCCATTTTCGTCAGTAAATGAAATTTCGCCCAACGAAAAGTATCGTAAACTCATTCCTACAGCCTGTAGATCATCTATCTTTTTGTAGCCACTGAGATATGCCATATAGACATCCTGAAGGCCCAATGCCTTTAACCAGGGGGAATAAGTGGCTGAAATACTCATGTCCTGCTCCGCAAAGACCAGTTTTGATGCATTGAAATGCATCGCATTTGCATCTGGGGAAATGGCTATTCCTACGTCTCCCATACCTGCTGAACGCGCATCTGGTGTGATACGTAAAAACGCAACTGCCGAAATGAGCGTATTCGTACAAGGGCCTCCACCTGGCGATATCCATTCACCTGTTGTGGGGTCTAATGTACACCCTTGTGCGCTGAGCACATTGCTTGCAGCTACTACCAGCAATCCTACTATTAAAGTCGTTAAACGATTTTTCATCCTAATCTGTCTAAGATTTTTGATCCGCAAATATAATGCAAAAAGCACCCTACTTATTTTAGCAAAGGCAAATTTAATTCAATAAAACGAGCTTATTGAACGCACTATCGTACATTTTTTGACTTGTAGTGGCAGAACCGGTGATAATACGTGCCCGATAAAAGAAGATTCCTGCTGCTGACGGCAGATTACTGGCACTCCCATTATACCATCCTATATTGTCAATAATGCCGTTTCCAGTTGGCGTGTTTTTAGCGATAATCTCACTGACAAGTCGCCCTGAGAGGTCAAAAATATCGATGTACACATCAGCATTTGAAGCCTGCAAGTCATGTACTATACGGAATGTTGTCGATTGGAGGTTGCGACCCGGATTAGGATAGCTCATGATACTCTTGATCACATTATCCGGATTCGACTCTACGACAAATTCGGTTGTGGCATCTGTAAAGTTATTGGCTACATCCCAAGCTGTGACAGTTACTGTATGCCTGCCTGGAGGCAAATTAGACAATGGGAAGCGGACTTCACCACGCTTGAAGTCATCTTCTGAAGCCTCATAAAAATCATTCAGGACAAAAGATTGGCGACTGTCATCATCCAGAACGGCTACAAGGTTATGTCCTATACTGTTGCCGATCACATTGATCCCGTTCTCGTCAAAGAGCTTAACAAGCAATGTGGAGTTCGGACCCACAACGTCACCGGATTGAAAGGATTCGTTGTTTAAGAATAAGTTGACTTCCGGTCCCGTATCGTCAGCATTCCCACTATTTGAGGATCCACCGATGACAAGTTGATCATAGCTACCTGAGGCATCTTCCGAAATCTCATCGGAAGCGTACATACTGATCTTGCCGGCACCGAATTCAAAATTGATATCGACCGGAATCACAAAACCGAGTTCAAATTCTCCATTCACTACGCTCGCCGTACCCTTGAAAATGACTCTTGAAAGGTTGTCAAACTCCTTTTCGGAGCTCTTTGGATCATTTGCAAGAGTTCTGATCACGACTGGTTTGTCATAGACCGTTACAGATACCTTCCCATTGAACAGCGCAAGCTTCTCTCCGTCTTTATCCTGTATCACACCCTTAATGTGTACCTGGTCAAGGGCGCCTAAAGTGTCTGTACCAGACCCCACAGGCTTCCCGTTGAGTTCTGTGAGAGCAATTTGGTGCTTCGGGTAGGCCAGAGTCATTGACGGATCACCGATGATGGTAAATTTTCTCGCGTTTACATCCACTGTGTCCTGCGAATTGCTGTTTTTGGCAATGCGCATGATTTCTCCAATTGCCAGATATTTCCCATCTACCTTGTCAAATAGATGATTGAAAACTTCCTGTGTGAGTCGTTTATTAGAGCTCGAATAGACTGCTCTCACAGTCGATAGCAAGGCGACAGCCCCGCCATTCGGATTCAGAAATACTTGCTCGCCTGCCGAGATATAACTCGGCTCGTCGTACCCGGTAAATGAGCACGTCGCCGTCACAAAGAGCGGAAGCTTGTCAAAATTAGACCATGACTGGATATCTGCAGTTCCGAGGATGCGTTCCTGCGCCCAGCCTTGCGGTCCGCCATGTCCCAGGTAATTCAAAGCGAGAACACCTTTGAACATAGTCTTATTGATGGCGGCATTTACCTCCGGATACCTTGGACCCCCAGGAGTACTCACTTGGGGAAAAGCATCGAGGTAAATTCTGTCCAGATTGAAACCCGGATTTGCACTTTCAACAGAATTGGAGATTTGCTCGGATTGATTGAGGTGAAGGTTGCTGTCTTCGTCATCAGCCACGTATGTGATTCTCTGCCGCCAATCTCCAAGCGTAGTAGGTCCCACATCATAGTGTATAATCTTTTCTACAACCGCATTAGCTTCTTCTGGAGACCCTACTGGTAATCTGCCGACCGCGATATCAATGGCCCCGAGCAACGTGCCTCCTTCATGGGCATTAAGCAGTGCATAGTAGTCATCTGACGGGAAGGCATAGATAGGGCGCATCGACTCAGCCGTTTCATAGACTGGTATAAAATTGTCATCATCATGCTCCTTTATGAGATGTCGATAATCGTAGGTGCCGTCACCGACCAGTAAGAGAAAGCGAAAATTATTGTCCCTCAACTTTAGCATTGCTGCAAAGTCACGGATGGAAGTGGGGTCTACACTGCCTCCTGAGAATTCGTTATATATTTCATGAATAGAAATCAGGGACACATCGTAGTTACTGAAATCTACTCTATGCCTGGCAAGTTGTTCTGCAGCGTCCTCAAAATCAGGATGA